>ERZ827088.590-NODE-590-length-52549-cov-4.641883_pt1 | contig 52549 bp, 39 predicted proteins | sample MGYA00519922_ERZ827088 | MGnify/ENA primary metagenome ERZ827088 (study PRJEB31778, sample SAMEA3449254) | human gut metagenome | biome: human gut; feature: human-associated habitat; material: faeces | place: United Kingdom | collected 2010/2012 ...
TATTTCACCACATTCGCCAACGACCACTACATCAGTCTGCTGGGTGGTGCTGAAATACGTGGGCAATATTCCAAGAGCATCTACGAGAAACGCTACGGCTATGACCCCGTGTCAGGCAACTCGGCCATGCCAGTTTTCCCGGAAGGCGACAAACTGGAATACGGAGACATGCTCTCATACGCTTCCATCATGGACGGACTTTCAGGACAAAGCATTCTGGAGGATGCCTTTGCTTCATTCTACTTCTCATTGGACTACGTACTGAAAGAACGCTATATACTGAGTTTGACAGCCCGCACCGACGGTTCGAACAATTTCGGCAGTGACGAACAGTTCAACCCGACCGGCTCGCTGGGCTTGGGATGGAACATCAGCCAAGAACCCTTCATGGAGCCGCTGAAACCCATCCTGAGCAGCCTGAGCCTGCGTGCCGCCTTCGGTTATACCGGCAACATCAACAAGAGCGTCTATCCACAGTTGGTGATGGATTATGAATCCAGCTTCCGCCGTACGGACTCCGAAAACTTCCGCATCGGCAGCATCAAAAATGCACCCAACCCCAACTTGCGCTGGGAAAAGACCCGCGACATGAAGCTAGGCCTCGAAATCGGCTTCTTCGATGACCGCCTGCGCCTGTCTGGCGAAATCTACGACCGCCGCACCAGTGATGCCGTAACATCTGTCACTGTTCCCTACACGACAGGGTTCAGCACACAAAGTTTCAACACTTCGAAACTGTTGAACCAAGGAGCAGAACTAAGCATTACAGGGCATATCTTGAATACCAAAGATTGGAAACTGTCGGCCACTGCCAACATCTCCTACAACCGAAACAAGCTCTTAGAATATGATTACTCCAATCCATCCATTTGGGGAACAACCTATGTAGGCTATCCGTTGAACTTAATCATCAGTGGAAAAGTACAGGGAATAGACCCTAAATATGGCATCTACACCTACGAAGTACGTCCTGATGTAGTCATGCAAAGTGCCTCCGACCGTGCTATTGCTGAAAACTATGCATTCTACTTAGGCACTTCGACAGCACCCACAAACGGTGGATATTCCATCACTGTGGGCTACAAAGGAGTCAGTCTGAGCTTGGGAGGTTCCTACTCCATCAATGGCAAGATTGTGAACAACATAGAGTCGCCTGCCGATTACAGGGAGGTCGAAGGAAACAAAATAGAGGATATTCCGACTCAGGACAACGATCTCTATTCGAACCATTTGAATGTATCAAAAGATGCCAGCCATCGTTGGACACCCGACAACCCCATCACCGATGGGAAACCTCGCATCATCGACGCTTACGGAGATTATTTGGGATTGAATAACTACATGATTACAAGTCGCCACATCACGCGGGCGTCCATGATGGAAAATGTATCATACTTCAAGCTCAATTCCTTAATGGTCAACTACAACTTCGGAGGCAAATGGATGAAACGTACTCCCATCAGTTCCTTGTCTGTTTCGTTCACGGTCAACAACCTGCTTACTATCACCAATTATTCGGGCATTGACCCAGAAACTCCGGGAGCTGTCTATCCCATACCACGCACCTACACCATGGGCGTATCTGTCGGATTTTAAAAACAAAGAAACTTTATGAAAGCTATACATCTATTACTCTGTGCGACAATGGCTCTCAGCAGCCTTTCCTGCACAAACTATTTAGACATCAAGCCTTATGGGCGAACCATCCCCAAAACGGCTGAAGAGTTTTCAGCCCTGCTGCACAACCATCTGAACAAGATTGACGTCGGCAACGACAAGCTCCTTGTGGGCAATGCCTCGCAAACCCTTGTCTGGGATGCCGGATGTGGAGATGACTTTGAAACCTGCTTGACCGAACAAGGAGGCAGCACTCTTGTTACTTATGTAGGCAATATCGCAGGTTCGTCCAATAACGAGTACTATTACCGTGATTTATATGCAGTCATCCGTGACTGCAACCTGGTGCTCAACGAAATGGAGGAAGACGGCACGGATATGGCTGGCAAAGTCAGGGCGACAGCACATGCCCTGCGTGCCGTGGCCTATTATCAACTGATGCGCATGTACTGCGAACCACCTCAGGCCGGACAACTTGCCACTCAACAAGGAGTCCCCCTTGTGACAGTCTTCGACATGGAAGCCGAACCGCTGCGCAACACGCTCCAAGAGACCATCGACCAGATAGAAGACGACTTGCAAAAAGCCATCGGCTACCACAACACGGACGACATCTACCGCTTCACCGAAGATGTGTGCAAAGGCTATCTGGCACGTCTTTATTTCTGGAGCGAACAGTGGTCGCGAGCCTTGCCTCTCGCCCAGGAACTGGAAAAGAAATATCCGTTGGTGCAAGGCGAAGCCTATAAAACCATGATGACCACCGCCAATGACCTGGCCGGAAACCAACTGCTGAAAGCCTACCGGAGCAATACGGCATCCAGCAGCAGCGAATTGGGGGCATCGTCGACAACAGTGCAATTCCGCCCTGTAAGCAACCGCCTGCTAAGCTTGTTCCCTGAAGAAGAACGCGCCAAGGACGTACGTTATGCACTTTGGTTCAACAACAAGCGGCAAGCCATCAAGACATTTTTCTGCGGCATGCGCAGTGCCGAATTTGTTCTTATCGAAGCCGAATGCCTTTACCACCTCGGCCGACAGGATGAAGCATTGAAGAGCATCAACAACCTGCGCAGACACCGCATCGAAGGATACACCGACTTGACAATGGACAACTTACCGCCCCTCTCATCCTTGGAAATCATCAAGGTGGATGCTGAAGGTAACCCTTTGACCCCGCTGCTAGGCCTCATCCTGAGCGAACGCAGAAAAGAATTCTTTTTGGAAAGCGACCGCTTCTTTGAAATGAAACGTAACGGCACACCTGAGTTCTGGACATCCTACAACAATCGGAAATATACGACTCAGTCCTTTATGTACACATTCCCGATTCCACTCAACGACCTCCGTATTGTGGACGGACTAAAACAAAATCCGGGATATACGAACTTGATAAGCCAATAATAAAAAACAAAATGTTATCCATGATGAAACCCTTTGCACGATTTATATTAGCAGGAAGCCTTTGCACAAGTGCTTTCCTGTTCACCTCCTGCGAGGAAATCGACGAACTGCCGCCTCGCACGGAAGCTTCAACCAGTTCACAATACTACAAGCTGCCCGACCCTGTGCTCCTCACAGCCGAAGAATCGGCCCAGGTGGATGCCATCCGGCAAGAGTATGAACAAAGCCTCAACCAAGCAACAAACAACAGTGCCTTATGAAACAGTTAACATATCTCCTATGGATGTGTGGCCTCTTTTTCCTGGCCGCTTGTTCGTCTGACGACCCGCAATCATCCACACTACCACAAATCAACATCGAAAAGACTCACTACTCGCTAGCCAAAGGCAGTATTGAAGTGAAGCTGATAGCCGACGCACCCGTATCCGCCGACACAGAGATTCCTTTCTTTATATACGAAAATGCCAATGAAAATACAGACTACATACTGTCTGCCAATTCATTCCTCCTCAAAGCCGGCGAAAGTGAAGCGACCATAACAATCACCCGGCCGGAAGGCGAAATCGGAGAAAACAGCACAGAACTCACTCTGAATCTCGACCGTAACGCTGCCCCGAAAGGCTTCCACATGGGACTGATTAATTATACAACCATCGAACTCATGGGCAAAAACGCCACCATCGTTTCCTTTACGACCAAGGCCGATTTGCTCACCATGCAGTCTGACTTCAAAATCCGCCTGGAAAAGCTTGACGGCTCAACATACAGAGTCAAAGAAGCGACCGACTTTGAGGTAGAAGCAGACCCGTCGTCCACGGCTGTAGAAGGTGTCCATTACGAATTTGTCGGGAAGCACGCAGCCACCGTACCACGCAACAAAAACGAAGGAACCGTATCAATAAAGTTCCTCAAGAAAGAGGAAGGAAAAGACAGACTGGTGCTACGCCTGGCAGAAAAGGTCGGCTATACGTTGGGTAGCAACCCGACAATCACCATCACGGTGCAAGGTCCGTACAACATCTCCGGGACATGGGCTTTCAAATCAATAGTCAATCAAGAATGGTGGGCGACAAACTGGTATGTTGACACTTCAAACTTTCCCAAAGGTTCTTCCGAAGACCAAATAACGTTCACTGGAAACAGTTATGAACACTATACATTCACTCCCAAAATCCAAGGCGACTTAAAGAATTATTTCGATTCCGCCTGCTCCGTGACCTACCAAGGAGAACGAAATGAAAAGTATGAAGAGGTCGGTGGATATCCGCTCACGACTGCCAACATCACAGTCCTGGAGTTTGAACAGGTTAACGTCAACTTCTCGGCCAAGAACATAAGCAATCGTAAAGCCGTGGTCGGTTTCCGTATCCTCCGCGAAGGTAACACAGAAACCTTGGAATGTACTATCTACGATTACGAACCGACCGACTTCTTAGAAGACATTTATGACATGTTTCTTAGCTATGCCAACAAACCGGTTATGCTGGAAGCTCCGCTCCGCTTACATTTCACACGCGTAGTTAAATAGTTGTAAACTAAGGGCTGACTTCCATTACGAGGTCAGCCCTAAATTCATACTTTAACCCAATCTTGTTGAACAGCAGACACCCCGACAGGCTGAAGGCTGTCTTCCTCACGCACATTACCAACACTGTCTCACTATCGCGATTCACTCCCTCTCATGTTCACGATAGTGAGCACTTCATAATCGCGATAGTGAGAGAAAGTGAATCGCGATAGTGAGACGGTTATAACAATCATCCAATAATCAACTATTTACCAATACTTTTATGCTAAATCCGAATAAATCGTCCCTTGGCCATACATTTACTGTTAAGATTTAATTTCATAAAAACATATATATAAATAGAATAAAAGAACAAAAGTATCACGCATAGCAAAAATCAGAGTTCACCTAATCATCGTTTTATATCATTATAAAAAAACTCATTTTCTTTGACTTACTCAAAAGTATTTTTTACATTTGCTGCAGTAACGAACAAAAGCGTTTGTAGCTTACTATTTTGTGGAAAATATTGTGAGAAGCGTCATGCTTCATTCTTGTTCTTGAAAACCTAGGAAATTTTCATGAGTTACACAGGAATGGACTTGTCGGTTCCCGCGCTACTTTAGCGTGGGTCTGCTGTCTATTACATTGTGTAACAGGTTTTCCTAGGACCTTCAAGAACGTGGAATAGCACGCAGTTCCACGCTTCTTTTTACAAACAGTTATTGTCTTGGGGAGCTGAAAGACGCAGAAAAACACGAAAATGAATAAAACATGCTTCATTGTAGTCGGGACTTTGCTTATGGTTCTATTAATGTGTTGCAACAATAGCGGAGAAACGGGTGACAAAGTAATTCCCCCTGCTGATACCATAAAACCTGCTGATACCATAAAAACCACCAGCATACAGCCAATTCAAAACATCAATGTCTATTTGGAAAACTCCGGCAGCATGGATGGATATGTCAAAGGGAACACTGGGTTTGAACAATCTATTTACGCATATCTGACAGAGTTGCAAATCAGCAAACTCATCGACACGTTGAATCTAAATTATGTAAATAGCAAAGTGATTCCACGCGGCCATGATGTGGAAACATTTATACACAATATTGAGTCCGTTGATTTTAGAAAGCATGGAGGAGATCTCGGGACTTCTGATATTGCAGTAGTTTTAGATACCATCTTGCAGCGTCATGACAAAGAAGATATTTCAATCTTTATTTCTGATTGCATTGTATCACCAGGAAAAAGATACGCATCTTCACCTCAAAGCCTGAATAATTATCTGATAGAACAACGTACAAAGATTAAACAGTCGTTCACACAAACCTTAGACAAAACAAACAATGATTTGACTATTGTCATTTATCAAATGACATCTCTATTTGATGGTAAATACTATAATAAATTCGATAGTCCACAATACTATAAAGGGAAACGCCCTTTTTATATTTGGCTTATCGGAAGCACACCGCACATCAAGCAATTGCTGAATGAAGTAGAATTAGAAACTTTGAAGAAGAACGGTGCAGAATTGGGAAATACCTATATATTAACAGCATCATCTAAAAAGGTAGATTATGGTATTTTACTCACTCCACGTTTAGGAAGATTCGACCCAGACCGAACTAATCCCAAAACAGCTATTCGAAATATACGAAAAGAAAACAGAGGGCAGCAAAATGGAATCTTTATGTTTTCTGTCGGTGCCAATTTAGACCAACTGCCATTGGACAAAAACTATATTTTGAATGCTGATAATTATGCAGTTAGCAATAAAGATTATGCTTTGTCTGTAAAAAAACAAAAAAGCGGACGATTTTCTCATGTCCTTAGCTTATCCTCACAGATAGCCTCACGTGGAAACTTAACAATCGCATTGAAAAACCAATTTCCACAATGGATCGAATATAAAACAGATTCCGTCGGAAACGACTTGGTAAAAGACGAAGCAACAGAAAAAACATACGGACTAAAATATTTGCTGGAAGGCGTTTACGACGCTTTCACCGCACGACAGAAGAATTATGCAGAATTTAAAATAACAATAAACTAAAATAGTAAGGTACTATGGGAACATTTTTTGAATTGCTTTTAGGCAATATGTATTGCTGGTTTAAGTCATTCTATTCTGACTATTTATCGCAATATTTGTGGGGATATAATCCTGCAACCGGCGCATACGACTTGGAGTTGAGATATAACACAATAGGGCTTTATACACTAGGCATATCTTTATTGTTCGTGATACTATACTATTATGTAATAGATCACCCTCGATTCTGCAAATGGTGGAGCTGGTTAATTATGGCCTTAGTTAACAGTATCATCGCCTTATTCATTGGCTATTATTGCGTTCTATCAGATTACAATGCCGGAAAGATTCCAGATGAATTATTGTATTCACGAGATGAAAATGGTGAAATTATTCAATACCTCATTTCCATTCCGAGCGAATGCTGGAGTTTTGGCATAAGCAACATGCTGATGGCGTTCCTTTTCTTTTTAATCTTATCGTTCTTGCTTCATTGGTGGAGCCGCGTTGCAAAATACTCCCCCTTTATTAAATTCTAAAACCTAACTCATGAAAACATATATCTTTTGCATCGGAGGCACAGGTGCACGCGTCATGAAGGCACTTGCTATGCTGTTGACAACAGGGGTGAAAATAAAAACGGATGAAGTCGTGCCAATATTCATCGACCCCGATGCGGCTGCTGCCGACCTGACACGAACTATTTCGTTTCTTCGGGATTATCAGTATATAAACGAGCAACTTCATTTCACCAGCGGCATGAAGAACTGCTTTTTCAAGGCCAAAATAAGTGAACTAATTCCCGGTTATCGGTTGGAATTATCGAACACACGAAATGATAAATTCCGCAAATATATGGATTTTGATTCTTTGGACATTGCCAATCAAGCATTGGCCTATATGCTGTTTTCAGAAAAGAATTTAGAATCAGAGATGGAAGTTGGCTTTAAAGGAAACCCCAATATTGGCAGTGTGGTTTTAAATCAGTTTACACAATCGGACGCCTTCTTTGATTTTGCCAACAGTTTCCGGCCGAATGATCGTATATTCATTGTCAGCTCTATTTTTGGTGGGACAGGAGCCAGCGGATTCCCCTTGTTACTGAAAAACCTGCGTGGAATAGACATGAACTTTCCGAATGCGGGAAATATCAAGGATGCAGCTATCGGTGCTATAACCGTATTGCCTTATTTCAACTTGGCTCAGAGCACAGATGGAAAAAATGATATCGACAGTTCTACTTTTATTTCGAAAGCTAAAGCTGCATTGGAATATTATGATAAAAACATTAGCGGAAATAATTCATTGAACGCCTTCTATTACATTGCTGATGACATTTATGACACGTATGCATATAGCGAAGGTGGACCGACTCAAGCAAACAAGGCACATGTCATTGAATTGCTGGCTGCGTTAGCGATCGTAGATTTCTGTAAGATGGACGACAAGAGCCTTCAATCTTCAGGAGGTAAAGCTCTAAATCCTATTTATAAGGAATTTGGTGCAAAATCAAACGATGGAGAGATGACATTTCCCAGTTTCCATGACATTACTCGAACAGAAATTCAACGTCCAATGACAGAGTTTACCTTATTCTGCAAATTCCTAAACGAGCATCTGCCTTCTTCCAAATCGCAAAAATGGACTAAAGGTAAACATCCTTTCGATGACAATTTTTTCAATGGAATTTTCTTTAACACTCATCTAAAAACAGTGAAAGAGAACTACTTGCTATGGCTAACAGAAATGGCATCCAATCGTCGAGGATTTTCCCCGTTCCATTTGGAAGAAATGAAAAAAGATGTTTTCGGGTTTGTCAAAGGAGTAAAACCCGGAAGAGTCATTAACTATAGAAGCAATTATGACTTATTCGACTATTATTTGTGTGATATTGAAACTAAAATCTCTAACAATTTAGGCACGGAAGAACGTTTCATTGAATTGCTTTATCAAACAGTAAACAAATTAGTGGCAGATAAAAAATTAGCATAAGTATGGGAAAAGTATTTAGATTACATACAGGTAATAACAATTTGGAAGGTTGGGGAACATCTTCTGCCTATGGGAATGCAGCAATCAAGGCTATAAAAGACCCCAATGGAGCCACCTGCAAGAAAGAAATCACATCTATCCCGTCTCCATTTGCCCGGATGGATTTGGTCAAGACTGCGTTTAAAATCATAACGGACAGTAAAAACTTGGATGGAAATTCCATTCATCACAAGCTGGTATCCGATTGCCTCGATGTAGGGGAAATTTTCTTCAACATAGACAAATTCAGAGACAAAGTGCGCATACTCATATGGGATAGCAAAAATGATTTGCAAACATTGCTCAATTCAAATAATGACAAGCATCGTTTGTTTGGAGAAACCTTGCGCCTTTACCTAGAACAAGACGCTGCTGCTTTTAACTTTGGACAACTCGATCGGATTTACCTTTTAGACTATATAGGGCCAGACAAACCGGGGCAAATGAATATCATCGGAGCTACCTCGTCGACAACATTGTTTTTTACTTCAGCCAATGATTTGTCGTATGCATCCAAGCATATTAGTTTTGGTAAAGACAAAGCCTTTGATGGAGAGTTCCAACCTTTGTATAAGCGTGATTTTGACTATCAAATGTATTGGTATTGCATCCAAAAAAACATGCTAAATTTTGCAAGTCTATATCCGGAAATTAATACCTATTTGAATTTAAACTTTGCGAAATTGAGCAATTCACAGAAAGGGAAAATTAGTGCTTTAAATGTACAGTCATACAATACGTATTATGAAGATCTATCCGTCACTTCTGGCGCAAACCTTGTAGAAGTATTGAAGTACCCTATCAAAAAAAAGAAAGGAATTACAAACGTTCAAAGTGATTTCCAAATCAACTCCTCTATTTGCAAAGATGCTAAATTGCCTCTTGTGCTTCCTGTGGACATGTACACCAAACAACTGCGCTATACGATTGACACATGGGATAAAAATACCCAAGTCCCTTACAGCGACAGTCGCCTACTACAAAATCGAACTCTGCCGGATGATGGTACGAAATATCCATATCTGACTATTGGAGATTTTCTTGAAGACTATATCCTATGGGATGAAAACACGTTCAACCCAAAAGATTTTTTCAATGGTGGAGTAGACTTGAAAGATTGCTATCTATTGCCTCTTCGGAAAGAGTTCTTTTCCTATTTCACGATCGATGAACTTCAAGAAACCATGCCCGACGGGAAGAACATGTTTGAATTAATCCCTAATGCCGGAGGCGTGAAAGCTATTCTGAGAGTTCCTATTCAAAGAAATGAATACATCACATACGAACGCTTGTATTTCAATGACTCAATGGCAGAACCGGAACATAATAAAGGAGGAATCATTAAACGGCATTTTGGCGTAGCTTTATTTCCTTCAATAAGGTTTACGGAAAGTGATGCTCCTCATTATCGTGTAGCATTAGTGAGAGACTACGGGAGCAAAGAAAAAATTGATTTGACCTTTTTCCAAGGAGAGCAACCTGTCGAGATAACAGGAAAAGCAGAAAGAAATGTAAAGGATACAAACTATGCTTTTAATGAAACATATGTTCTTAATTCGAATTTCGATTATATCGTCCTGCGAAGTAATGAAAACATAAAAGGATGCATTGTCCCGATATGGAAGAAAAAGAATGGTAACAAACAGTTCGTTTTTGCTATTGACTTCGGAACGACCAATACATATATAGAATATTCGGAAAATGGTTCGACATCAATCCCATTTGAAATAACGGACAAAGATTTGCAATTATCTAAACTAAACGATTTAAGTGGTTCTATGTCTGCATTACAAATCTTACACCAGGACTATTTGCCAGACACTATTGGCGATGAATTTAAATTCCCTATACGCACTGTACTATCTGAAGGGTATGACACGAATTGGAATCAAGCTACATTCCCAATGGCAAATACCAATATCCCGTTTGTCTATGAAAAAGCTAGGATTGCAAGTTACAACAAAATCACTACCAACCTGAAATGGTCAAATGAGCCTCATGCACAAGAGAAGGTTAGCCATTATCTGAATGCTTTATTTCTACTAATTCGTAATAAAGTTTTATTAAATGGCGGAGATTTGAAAAGCACGAAAATCGTGTGGTTCTATCCTGCCAGTATGACAGAAGGGCGATTTAACAAGTTTCAAAAGATCTGGAAGGAGCTATATCAACAAAACTTTGGCGAAGACTCTTCTAATGTTATTCCAATGTCAGAATCAGTCGCTCCTTATTACTTTTATAAAAAGAAAAGGAATGCAACTACGGATGTTGTTTCTATTGATATAGGTGGAGGCACCACCGATGTATTGATTGTCAATAATGGCAAAGAGGAGTTATTGACCTCTTTCCGATTTGCAGCTAACAGCATTTGGGGAGACGGATATGGTTTTGATTCTGATAGCAATGGTTTTGTCAACCACTTTAAAGACGAAATTTACAACAAATTGTCTGAAAATGGTTTAGACGAACTTTGTGAAATCATGCAAGGACTAGGTAAACAAAAAGAATCAACCGACATCATTTCTTTCTTTTTCTCTTTAGTTGGTAATAAGAGTGTATTAAATAAGAAAATAATAATTGACTTTAATAAGATCCTGGCTCAGGATGGCTGCGGCAAATATGTTTTCATATTGTTTTATTTCGTTATTGTCTATCATGTAGCGAATATAATGAAAACAAAGAAAATGAGTATGCCAAGGCATATCACATTTAGTGGCAATGGGTCTAAAGTGTTGAATGTGTTAACTCCTAATGATGCAACTTTGGAAAACTTCACCAAACTGATATTTGAAACAGTATATGAACAATCTTATAATGACGACGGTTTAACAATTATCCGTGAGGTGGAAAATCCTAAGGAAGCAACCTGCAAAGGCGGATTGTTAAATGCAAAGCCACAAGATTATTCAAGCATTATGGCGCTGAAACAAACTTTGCTGGGAGATATATCTCAGACTTTTGCTACGAAAAATCTAAAGTATGACGATATTGACGAGACTTTGGAAGAAAATGTGCAAGAGGAGGTAAAAAAAGCCATTCAGCTGTTTTTTGATTTGAATGAGAAGTTTTCTTATGTAGAAAAGTTTGATTCGGAACGTGCCAAATGGGATACGGTCAAAAAGTATTGCTTGAAAGATATTAAGACTTATCTGAGGAATGGCATCAATGCCAAAAAGGAAGAAATAGAACAAACTGGAGTAGAGCCCAAAATAGAAGAAACCCTTTTCTTCTATCCATTTACTGGTATTTTAAACATGATTGCTCAAGAAGTTTATAAATAAAAAAGCTTATGAAAAAGATTATTATCTGTTTTTTGCTAATATTCTGTACTAATCTGTTAGTGTATTCGACTGAGCATCCATCGTCCCCGAAAGATTCAACAGAAACGAGTGCCACCCCTGCAAAGGCAATTGTACCGGAATGCAATAATAACTATTCCATGACAGACAATGACATAGATAAAATAGCAACTAAAGTAGCAAACAAGATGAAACAAGAAAATAACAAATTTATTAGTATCGTTCGCTGGATAGCCATAGGAGTAATTGCTATCATAATTCTATTATTGAGTATGATTATTTGGGGATGCTATAAAATATACAAGAAGTTAAAAGCAATAGAACAAAATCAGAAACGTGACATTCAGACGAATTATCACCAAACATCCAATCACCAGATAGTCATAACTGAAGAAAAAATAGATAATATAGCAAAAAATGTTGAGACTATCAAAAAAGAAATCATCAATGATTACAAACCAATGCAGGTAAAAACAGAAGAGTTAAATGAAAATGATGAAGAAAAAAGAAAAGACTATCAACCCCCTCACAAAGAATCGAATAAAACATTATATGCCAAACCATTACAAAACGGTTGCCTTAAAACAACCGAGGAAATGGAAGCTATCTATATTATAAAGATAGAGCAAAACAATGTTGCTCAGTTTACTGTATATGAAAAAGAGGAACAGATGTTGAGAGCTATCAAAAATAAAGAATATATTTTGGAACAATTTTGCGAAACAAGAGGAAGTTCCATCAATGCAAAAAAAATTGAGAACGTGAATGCCGGACAAGTAGAACAAATAGAAACTGGCATTTGGAGAGTAATAAAAAAGGCAGAAATCATGTTTATTAAATAAAATATATTATGGAAGAAGAACAACACTATATATTGATTACTATAGCTGTTATTGTAATTGTACTTATTCAATTATACATATGGTTCAACAGTAATTCTTTAATACATAAATATATAAGCATTTTTAAAGGAATCCGTCTTAGTGCCCCTAAGGCGTATGTGCCATTGTCGGAAATAACGAACAATACAGTAAAAAGCTTATCTAGTATTGCTTACAAAAAACCTTTGGAGGAAGATATTAAAGATGAAGTTGAAATTACATATATCAAAGCTCTTGACCAGGAAAATAATCCTACGACTCATCCCATCCTTATCCAAATAATAGATGCTATTAATGCCTATTTGCTAAAAAATAAAGGAGCAACAGGTGATTTCCTGCTAATAAAAGATACGGTAGAACGTTATTGCGATACCCAACATGAGGAAATCGAAAAACAACTTCCAATGCCTCTATACATGGGACTAATGGGAACAATGTTAGGTATTATTATTGGCATCGGTTACATTGCGATAAAAAGCGGATTCTCTGCGTTCATTGAAAATCCTAGCGATTCAATTGGAGCACTGATGGGCGGAGTCGCCATCGCCATGATTGCCAGTTTAGTAGGAATTATTCTGACAACAGTTGGATCTTGGTCTGCTAAAAAAGCTTCTTCGAAAGTAGAAAATGACAAAAATCAGTTCTACACTTGGATTCAGACAGAACTGCTTCCCATATTGGGAGGAACGGAAAACAGCTTAATGAGACTTCAGGAAAACTTGCTAAGATTCAACCGCTCGTTTTCTACCAACACAACCAAACTAGACAAAGCTTTGCAGAAAGTAGAAACATCCTATGAAAATCAGATTGCATTAATGCAGGCCATTCAACAACTGGATATTAAGAAAATGGCAACTGCCAATGTTTCAGTATTGCGCGAATTGCAAAATTACACACCTCAGTTAGAACGTTTCGGACAATATCTACAAAATGTGAATGATTTTATCATTCATGTAAACACTTTGAATGAAAGCATCAACTCACAAATGAACCGTACGCAATTAATTGAACGTATGGGAACTTTCTTTGAACAAGAAGTGAGAGACATCGAACAACGTAAAGCTGCAATCAGCCAAGCAGTAGGTATTGTAGATGACCGACTACAGCAAACCTTGCATTCTTTACAAGACAATGCTGAAAAGAGTATGCAAAGCATGAATGAAGCCCTCATTCGAAAACAAGACATATTCAATAAAGCCCTAGATGAACAGCAAGAAATTTTCAAACGAAAAATTCAAGAAAACAGCAATATTTTTGACGAACTAAAAAAACTGGAAACTGTAGCCTCAGCCATAAATGAACAAGGTAAAAAACTAGATGCAGAATTGACTAGTTTAAACGAGTTAAAAAACGAAATTTCGATGATGGGAACTAGCCAAAACAAAAAGATGGATGAACTAATAGCTGCAATAGAGCACTTATCGTTAGAATCCTCTTCTGATACTATGCCTATCAAGCAAACACTTTTGGACACACTACCTAAACCTATAAAATATATGCTATTTGCATTTGTGACATTAGGTATTGTGGTATTTCTTGTTTATCTTCTTATGTTAATAATAAGCATTTTCATGATATGAATAAGCGTTCTTACTTTTGGGCCAGTTATGCAGATTTGATGTCAAGCTTGTTTTTTATCATGCTTGTTCTATTCGTACTGACAGTTGTCATGCTTCAGAAACAAATGAAAGAGATAGATGACATGAGAAAAGCTACAGAAGCTGAAATCAACAAAATAAAAGAAATCCAAAACGCCATAAGCAACATTGATTCCACTTATTTTGTATACAACGCAGAACATAAGAAACATATATTGAAGATTGATGTAGGATTTCAAACGAACAGTGCCAACATCATAGATATAGATGAAAATACCAGACTGCAACTATTGAATGCCGGAAAAGCTATAAACCGATTCATTGACGAAGCTTGTAAGAAATATAAAGCACAATACCTATTAATTATAGAAGGACAAGCTTCTAAAGACAATTTTATAAGAAATAACGAATTAAGTTATGAACGAGCTTTAGCCTTAGTCAATTATTGGAAATATAATGGAGTTTTTTTCAATCCGAAGCAATGTGAAGTAATCATCTCCGGAAGTGGGCAGGATGGTACATTGCGCATACAACCGGATGTGGCTGGCAACGTCAAGAATCAACGTTTTCTAATCCATATATTGCCTAAGCCTGGAGTAATAAAATAGAATCAAGTATGAATATATCATATAATATAGGATTGCATTTTTTAGCTGCGCTATTCATTTCCTGCACTATGACAGGAAGAAATGAGAACCATCCCAAGGTGCATGAACCTTATGTAAAGGAATCCGTACAGTCCAATATAAATCATCCCAATGTTAATTCGCGAGCAAAACAGCGAACATTGCCAAGAAAACATGATACGAATCATATTATTTCAGCTACAGAGATATTCAAACGTTATAATTCAGCAGTCTTTATGATATTTACGACTGATGGCTATCAAGCATATCAAGGCTCAGGCTTTTTTATCTCAAAAAATGGTTTGGCTGTCAGCAATTACCATGTTTTCAAAGGTACTACTGTTGGATATGAAATTATCAAATTAGTCGATGGTCGCCAATATAAGATTGACAGAGTAATTGCAAAAAGCGAAGCAGATGATTATATCCTATTTCAAATAAAAGGGAAATTCAACTATATACCAATTTCTCAAAGACAATGTGAAGTTGGAGAAAGAGTATATACAATAGGCAGCCCGAAAGGATTGGAAAACACATTTGCTTCGGGCGAAATTTCTCAAATTCGAAACGATGATTTCATTCAAATAAGTTGTCCAATAGACCACGGAAGTAGTGGAGGAGCGTTAATAAATCAATATGGAGAAGCTATAGGAATAACAACCGGAGGACATGATGATTCCGGTGCAAACCTTAACTTTGCAAAAAATATTCATGTTGTGCCTTTCAAAGGTTCTATAAATGAATGCAACTAGCATTTCAACTATATCTCCACCCTCTCCAAATCATCCGGTACGAAGACACATCCGCTGAAAGCCTGTGCAGCCTCAGCCGTGTAGAGCGTCTTGCGATGGGGCAAATCGGTGTCTTCAGTATGGTAGAGCAAGAGGTTTTTCACACCAAGCTGTCCGGCCAGGCGACCGGCATCGAGTGCCGTGCTGTGATGCTTCTCATAGGGCTTGAATGTGTCACGGTCACGATAGAGGCAGAAGGCTTCGGACAGCAACCAGTCTGCTCCCTCGACATGAGCGCGGCAAGCCTCGTTGTAAGGCTCGTCGCCCAGGCAGACCAACATGCGGCTGTCGGGCAAAGTGGCCCGAAAACCGAATTGCTTCTCTTTGGTGGAACGGATGTCGAAGCATAGCAACTCCACATCGCCGATGTGCACGCAGTCGCCGTCCTTTACTTCATGGAAAAGGATACGCTCGCCGATGCACGACGTCACCTTGGCGGGAAGTGTCAGCCGACAGATGGTGTCAAGCACGTGCAGGACACGGTCATGGCCGTAGACATGGAACGTGCCGCCGTGCTGTCCGGCACACATCCGTTGCGCGATGGCACGCACCACCCACACGGCACCCAGGACATGGTCCGTATGGGCATGCGTCAAGTACAGGGCCGACAAGCTGTCCGGCGTGATGCCGGCCAGTTCCAGTTGGCGCAGGACGCCATTGCCACCCCCGGCGTCAACCAAGAGGCGCGCGCCGGGAGTCTGCATGACAAAACAAGTATTGTAACAGCGGGTGACGAGCGCATTGCCCGTGCCCAGCATGACAAGTTCACAAGCGTTCATCGTCGTCAGTCTTTAGGCATCATCACCACGCCCAGATTCTTCTTCCCGTCCATCTTCACGATGAGCGGGCGGTCGAAATGTACATGACGGAGAAACTTCGTCTCGTGCACAGCCGGCAGGGAGTCCAGGTAGGCTTGGTTGTACACACCATCGTTACGATAAGCATTGACCGTGAAATAACCCACGCCGAAGGAAGTCAGGTTCTGGAAGAAATGCGTGCCCTGGCTCGGGTCGACGCGGTAGTTTGTCAGTCCGGCCTCGACGATGACACGGGCAGCCGAAATGTGCGGCCACTTCACGGGAATACCCAGCCACGTGTCGCTGCTTCCCCAGCGGCCCGGCCCGACAAGGATGTAGTTCTTTCCCTCGCGCAGGAATTCGTCGTTGAGTTTCTCGATGTCATAGGCGATGAGTTGGTTGTTCGAAGCCGAATACCCATCGGTCTTCACATAGACAATGTCCTGCATCTCGTCCATGATGCCGTGTCCCAAGGAGTTGTTCGAGCGGATAAGTGTGTCTTCGTCGGGGATGGAGGCAAGGTCTTCCTCGAGCATCTCCTTACAGTCGACGATGGGGCGTATCTGGAGCAGGTAGAACGTGCCCGTGCGGTCATTGTTGAGCTTGGCAGCAAACTCTATCTCTACCGGACGGCGCATCTCTCCCTGCCCATACTGCTGCACCAGGCGCAGGATGTCCGCCAGCGGGAACACATCATGCTGGAGGACATTGGCAAACGTTATGACCTTGCGTCCGCCGGGATAAATACCGTCGCGGATGACCATGTCATAGGGATCGTAGGTCGAAGCGATGTAAGTCAGCGCACCGTCCTTCTCGGCTTCCTTGACAGGGAGCTTCAGGATGTTGAACCCGTCATCGACGGAGAAATTCTCCCCGGCGTTCTTCAAGTCGAGCGCATAAAACTGTGTCTGCGTCTCGCGCAGGGCCATTTCAAGTTCGCTTGTCTGGAGCACTTTGTTGGGATGATAAGGACTTACGCGCAGCGTCAGTCCGCCGTCAACGATGTATTTGCCCAAACCCAACGCCAGGTTCACGATGCCCTCTTCGGCCTTCTCCTCCCCGATGGGATAATAGTTGAGCGAACGCGCCACACCCGACATGGTGGGATAATAACGGTCACCATACTGCGTGCCGACCACTTCCTGCAAGATGACGGCCATCTTCTCCTGGTCGATGACATTGCGCGTGGCCTGCATATAAGCCTTGCTATCCTTGTAATAGACAGACGCATAGACACCCTTGATGGCATCGCTCAGCATGCGGAGCATCTCATACTTGTCGTCCAGGAAAAGAATCATGTACGTGGAATAAATTCCGGCAAAGGGCTGGTAGTGGGAATCTTCAAGCAGACTCGACGAACGGATGGCGATGGGTGCTTTCACGGCGTCGAAGAAGGCGAAGAAGTCGTCAATCAGCCGGTCGGGCAGCTTCGCACGAAGGAAATAGCGCAGAATGACGGCATCCGACACATCGCTCAAGGCCACCTGGTAAAGATTGTTCGTGTCCATAAACTCGTCGAAGATGTCCGTGCAGAGCACGACGGTCTTGGGGATGGTCACGGTGGCGTTTTCAAACGACTCGAACTCCACGTGACGCTTCACCAGGTTGTCGATGAAAGCCAGGCCACGGCCTTTGCCTCCCAACGACCCTTCCCCGATGCGGGCAAAGTTCGAATAGCTGTCAAAACGCTCCTTGATGAATTCAGCCACGACGCCGCGGTTTTTCATCTTACGGTATTTCACGATGGCATCAAAGATGATTTGCCGGTGTGCGTCGACATCCTCGTAAGAGTCACACGTGATGCTCTTCAGGAATTCAGCCACGGGAAACATGGCACGCGAGTAGAGCCAGCGGGAGATATGGTTGCGCGTGATGTGGTAGTGGAGCGACTCGCGCGGCACCGTGAAGATGATGCGTTGCAAGTCTTTCAAGTTGCGCACGCGGGCGATTTCCTCCATCGTAGCCGGGTCACGGAAGACGAAATCACCGAAACCGAAGTTCTTCGACACGGCCTCACGCAGGTCGACGTCCATCTTCTTGGAATTCTTGTCGACGAAGCTCGCCCCGCAGCGGTGGGCAAACTCCCAGTTGGCACTCTCCGACGACTCCATGATGAGGGGGATGTAAGGGTCATGGGCACGGATTTCCGTGAGCAGGCGTGCGCCGGCTTCCGGGTCTTTCTCGCCCTCACGGGGAAACGACGCATCGGAGATGACACCCAGGATGTTGTCACTGTATTGCCGGTAGAGCGTGATAGCCTCCTCATAGGTGCGGGCCAACACGATCTTGGGACGGCCACGCATACGCAGCGTGCGCTGGTGGGCATTGAGCGCCTCCGTGGCAAACTCGCGGCTCTGCTCAAGCACAAAGCGGTAGAGGCTGGGAAGAACGGATGAATAGAAACGGATGGAATCCTCCACGACAAGTATCATCTGCACGCCGACCTCTTTCACGTCATGCTCCAGGTTCATCTTGTCCTCGATGAGCTTGATGATGGACAGCAGCAGGTCGGTGTTGCCCAACCAGCAGAAGACATACTCGAAGATGCTCAGGTCCTCGTGTTCCATGCGGGCGGTGATGCCGTGGGAGAACGGCGTGAGCACCACGAGCGGGATGGCGGGGTAACGGTCCTTGATGCTATGGGCGATGTCGAAAGCATCGCTGTTGTCACTGCCCGGCATACAGATGACCAGGTCATAGGTCATGCCCGCCAGCTTCTGCCAAGCCTCCTCCATCGTGGACACCTGCGTGAAGCGGGGCGGATAGCGGAGGCTCAGGTTCATATACTCGTTGAAGAGCTTCTCATCAATACGTCCGTCGTCTTCGAGCATGAACGCATCGTATGGGTTGGCCACCAGCAGGACGTTGAAGATACGCTTCGTCATCAGGTCGACGAACGACGTGTCCTTGAAATAGAGCTGGTTCAGTTTTTGCTTTAGCTTGTTTATCATCGGAATGAAGAATTAAGAATGAAGGATGAGGAGTGAAGAGACCGACGCCGCCGACGGCATTCTTCATTTTTCACTCTTCATTCTTCATTAATTTATAGAGTTCGTCGAGCTTCGGAGCCATGATGATTTCGGTGCGGCGGTTGCGTGCACGACCTTCGGCTGTCTCATTATCGGCGACAGGCATGTGCTCGCCGCGGCCACAAGGCTGGATTTGCAACGGGCTGACGCCATATTCTTCCGTGAGGATACGCACGACGGACGTGGCGCGGATGACGCTCAAGTCCCAGTTGTCCGCGAAACGGGCGTTGTGGATAGGCTTCGTGTCAGTGTGTCCCTCGATATAGACGTCGATATTGGTCTGCTTGTTGAGCACCTCGGCCAGCTTGGCCAGGGCTTCCTTGCCCCGCTTGTCGACGGTCGCGCTTCCCGAAGCGAAAAGGAGCTTGTCACTCATGGCCACATAGACCTTGCCGTTTTCCTCGCGGATGGTCAGTTCGTCGCTGTTGAATCCCAACAGGGCATCTTTCACGCTCGAAAGCAGCGACTTCACCTTCTCCTGCTGGGCCGTAATCATGTCCTGCAACTCGTTGATGGTGTTTTCGCGTTCGGCCAGTTGCTGCATCTTTTTGTTGAGCATGGCTGTGAGCTTCTCTTGCGAATCCACATTGCCTGCCAGCAACTGCTGGTAGGAACGGATGCTGTTCCCCAGACGGGTGGTGTCGCGGCAGAGCGCGGCCAGGCGGTCAGAGAGCTGGGCATTTTCCGTACGCTTCACGTTTAGTTCACTGTTCAATCTGTCGGCACGTGCCAACGCTTCCAGACGGCCGTTCTCGGCCAACATGTATTTTTCTTTTGTCACACAGGAAGTGCACAACAGGGCCGCTGCCGCGCACGAGAAAAGAATTGCTTTCATTATGGTCTGTTTTTCGTTAGATTACAGTTTGTTGGCGAAATTACAGAAGTTTCTCCGCATACGCAAACTTTGCCTCCACTTGATGCACAAGGAAAAAGCAACCGGAGGAAACACACAGCCTTTTCTTCGCATAGCTTCAAAAAATATATACTTCCCAAGCCCCGTCCGACGGTAGTTAATAGCGGCCGGGAGCGGAAAGGAAGGTAGCCGACCTTACCCTCCTTTCCGCTCCTGCCTACCCTGGACTCGGCTTCCGCCTTCCATACAGGCATTCCGGCCACGCCGTCTACACATTGAAAATAAAGCATTTACCCAATACCTCCCCACAACAGGCATTGTCCAAGCCGGATATAAAAATTATTGGACACGGAAGAGACGAAGCGGGAAGGAATATGGCAGAACAGAAAAAATGCACTATATTTGTTCCCTCACTTTAATACCATAACGGACCCATGAAAACATTAATGATTGCAGCAACCATGAGTTGCCTGTTCTGTGCTTGCAGCCAGAAAGAGAATCTGACGAGCAACCCTTTCCTGACGGAGTTCCAGACACCCTACGCGACGCCGGACTTCGACCGAATCCAGTTCGAACACTATGAACCTGCCTTCCTGAAGGGTATCGAACAGCAGAATGAAGAAATCCAGTCCATCGTCCAAAACACAGAAGCGCCGACCTTCGAAAACACCGTTGTCGCCCTGGACAATAGCGGCGAACTACTCGCACGCGTGAGCGGTGTCTTCTTCGCCCTCACCGAAGCTGACACAAACGACAGCCTGATAGCCCTGCAAGGACGCATCGCCCCGATGCTCTCCGAACATCAGGACAACATCTACCTGAACTCCGACCTCTACCAGCGCATCGCCACCCTGCACCAACAGGAGGAAGACGGCACGCTGAGCCTCAACACCGAACAGCACTATCTGCTCGACAAATACTATAAACGGTTCGTCCGTTCGGGTGCGTCGCTCGACGCCGACAAGCAGCAACGCCTGCGCGAAATCAACAAACAGCTCTCCACACTGACCATCGACTTCGGCAACCATGTCCTGGCTGACAACAACGCCTACCAACTTGTCATCGACAAGGAGGAAGACCTGGCCGGCCTGCCCGAGGCCGTCATTTCCGGCGCGGCGCACGAAGCTGAAGCACGCGGACTGGCCGGCAAATGGGTGTTCACCCTGCAAGAGTCGAGCCGCTTGCCGCTCCTGCAATATGCCCAGAACCGTGAACTGCGGAAGAACATCTACCAGGCATACACCAGCCTGGGCAACCACGACAATGCCAACGACAACAAGGAGGTGCTGAAGCAAATCCTTACCCTCCGGCTGGAGAAAGCAAAACTGATGGGCTATAAGAACCACGCCGAATACGTCCTGGCCGAGAACATGGCCAAAACGCCGGAGACAGTCATGGACTTCCTCAACAACCTCTGGGGATACTCCATCAAGAACGCCCGGAAAGAGGCTGCCGAACTGCAAGGCCTCATGGACCGCGAAGGCCGCGGCGAGAAGCTGGAGGCCTGGGACTGGTGGTACTATGCCGAGAAGCTGCGCAAAGAGAAATACGACCTCAACGAAGACGAAGTGAAGCCTTACTTCAGCCAGGAAGACGTGTGGAACGGGCTGTGCTACGTCGTCAACAAGCTCTATGGCATCACGCTCACGCCGACCGACAGCATCCCCGTGTACAACGAGGACGTGAAAACCTACATCGTGAAAGACGCCGACGGCTCCCTGCTGGGCATCTTCTACCAGGACTACATGCCGCGTGCCGGCAAACGCAGCGGTGCCTGGATGAGCAACTTCCGCGAAGCTGACGGACAGACGCGCCCGCTCATCTACAACGTGGCCAGCTTCACGAAGCCTGCCGGCGACATGCCCTCGCTGCTGACACTCGACGAGACGTGCACCATGTTCCATGAGTTCGGACATGCCCTCCACGGACTGCTGACGCAATGCCAATACAAAGGCACCTCCGGCACAGCCGTCGCACGCGACTTCGTCGAACTTCCCTCGCAGATCATGGAGAACTGGGCACTCGCGCCTGAAGTGCTCCGCGTCTATGCCAAGCACTACAAGACCCGCGAGGTCATCCCCGACGAACTGATAGCCAAGATCGAAAAACAGGCATTGTTCAACCAAGGCTTCCAAGTGACAGAGCGGCTGGCCGCCTCCCTGCTCGACATGGGATTCCACACGCTCACCTCGACCGAAGGACTGGATGTGATGGAGTTTGAAAAACAGACGATGGACAAGCTGGGCCTCATCCCGCAAATCGCACCCCGCTATCGCGCCACTTACTTCAACCACATCATGGGTGGCTACGACGCAGGCTATTACAGCTACCTCTGGGCCGAGCGCCTCGTGGCCGACGCTTTCGAAGCATTCAAGGAACACGGTCTCTTCGACCAAGAAACAGCTACGTCATTCCGCAAGAACATATTGGAAAAAGGTGGCTCAGATGACCCGATGAAGCTCTACGTCAACTTCCGCGGAGCTGAACCAAGCATCGAGCCGCTCCTGAAACTGCACGGGCTGAAGTAAGCCTGCCTGTCCCGCTAAAAACGGATGCACTTCCTGTTGAAAATGGAAATGCATCCGTTTTTTTGCTTGAAAAGTATCCGTTTCCGGTTGCCTTTACTTCTCGCTGATGGTGTATCCTTCAGCTTCGACAGCCTGACGCAATGCGTCGAAGGGGATTTCTCCTTCAGCCGTCTCCACAGTGGCTACGGGTGGGTCGAGGGTGACCGTGGCCGTGACGCCGGGAACACTGTTCAACGCTTTCTCTACATGCATGCGGCAGTGGTTGCACATCATGCCTCCGATAGTGTATTCTTTCTTCATAACTTTGTTTGTATTAAGTGGAACAATCTCTGTTTCAAACACTCGCTTTCTCTTCAGACGCAGGCTGTTGGTCACGACACTCACGCTGCTCATCGCCATCGCCGCTCCGGCAATCATCGGATTGAGCAGGAAGCCGCACACGGGATAGAGCACGCCGGCGGCTATGGGCACGCCGATGAGGTTGTAGATAAATGCCCAGAAAAGGTTCTGCCGGATGGTGCGCACGGTCTGTGCAGAGAGGCGGATGGCTGCCGTCACTTTGGTGAGGTCAGACGAGATAATGGTCATCTTGGCCACATCCATGGCGATGTCGCTCCCCTGTCCCATCGCGATGCCCAAGTCAGCCTGTGCCAGAGCCGCGCTGTCGTTGATGCCGTCGCCCACCATCGCCACACGCCGTCCTTCCGCCTGGAGCCGTTTCACGAACCCGGCCTTCTCGGCAGGGAGCATCTCGGCACGGTAGTGCGTGATGCCGGCCTCGCGGGCGATGCCGGCAGCCGTCGAAGCATTGTCACCGGTGAGCATGTAGACCGTCACCCCCATCTGTCCCAGCTCCTCCACCGCACGGCGGGATGTCGGCTTGATGCGGTCGGTCACGGCCAACAGAGCCAGCACGCGGGCTTCGTCAGCAAACCACACGACGGTCTTCGCTTCAGCCGCATAACGGTCAGCCTGCATGGCGGTCTCCGAGTCGACAGAAATGCCACATTCATCCATCAGGCGGCGGTTGCCTGCCAGATAGGACCGGCCTCCGACGCGTCCCTTCACGCCACGCCCCGCAAGCGTCTCAAACTGTTCGACGGGACACAGCCCGCAGGCGTCCAGCGACGAAGCCACAGCCTCAGCAAGCGGATGTTCCGAGAGGCTTTCCAGGCTGTGCAGGACAACACGTGCCTCCTCGTAGCCGGGACGGGCATATACGTCCGTGACCACCGGACGGCCTTCCGTGAGCGTACCCGTCTTGTCGAGCACCACGGCATCAACCCTCCGGGCCACCTCCAGACTCTCCGCGTCCTTTATCAGGATGCCCAGCTCGGCGCCCTTGCCGATACCCACCATGATGGCAGTCGGCGTGGCAAGCCCCAACGCACAGGGACAGGCGATGATGAGCACCGTGACGGCTGCCAGCAGGCCATGCGTGAACCCGTCGGCCGGGTCGAACAGCATCCACAGGACAAAAGAAAGGAGGGCCAGGCTCATGATGGTCGGGACAAAGATGGCAGCAATGCGGTCGACGAGCTTCTGCACGGGGGCTTTGCTTCCCTGCGCGTCTTGCACGAGGCGGATGATGTGCGACAACATCGTGTCGGCCCCGACCTTCTCGGCACGGAAGCGGAAACTGCCCTTCTGGTTGATGGTGCCGGCATAGACCTTCGCACCGGGCCGTTTGCCGACGGCCAACGGTTCGCCGCTGAGCATGCTTTCATCCACGTAGGACGCGCCTTCGCTCACGATGCCGTCGACAGCAATCCGCTCGCCGGGCTTCACCACCAACACGTCACCCGGCACGACATCGGCAATCGGACACTCACGGAGCGAACCGTCTGCTGCGACCAGCGTCACCTGCTTAGGCTGCAAGCCCATCAGCTTCCGGATGGCAGTCGACGTGTTGCCCTTGGCCCGTTCTTCCAGCAAACGTCCCAAGAGGATGAAAGCGATGATGACGCTCGACGCCTCAAAATAGACGTGCGGCGTGACGCCCCGCGCGAGCCAGAACTCGGGGAAAAGCATATTGAAAAGGCTGAACAGATAGGCGATGCCCGTGCTGACGGCCACGAGGGTGTCCATGTTGGCCGTGCGATGGCGCAGCTGCCGCCAGGCATTGACATAAAAATCACGCCCCAGCCAGAACAGGACGGGCGTGGCCAAGGCCCACATGACAAGGTTCGCGTAGGGCATATCCATGAAGAACATCCCAATGACAGCCACGGGCAAGGCCAGCACGACAGCCCAACGCGTGCGGAATTTCAACGTGCGGTACTTGGCCGCATGTGCATCTTCCACCTCTTTCTCCACGTCAGCTCCTTTGTCGACCACCAAGTCATACCCTGCTTCCACCACAGCCGCTTTCAAGGCCCGGGGAGAACACAACGCAGGGTCATAGGACACAGTAGCCGTCGCGGCAGCATAGTTCACACTGGCATCCTTGACACCGGGCTGGCTGCGCAACGTCTTGTCCACACGAGCGGCACAGGCCGCACAACTCATCCCCAATACGGGGAAAATATCTTTCTGCGTTTCCATCTGTCTTCTTTCATTAGTCAAGGCAAAGTTAGCACGCACCGTCCTCTCCCGCGTTACAGAATCATGGAAAGTCCTTATATAATTCCGTCCGACCTTACCCTCCTTTCGGCCCGTGAGCGGAAAGGAGGGTAAGGTCGGACGGAAAGGAAGGCGTGGTCGGGCGGAGTCTATAGCCAGGTCCTTCGGATTTAACTAACTGTCACACAGCATCCTTTTACACAAGCGTAAAATTGCATAAGAAAAAACGCCTGTTCCCTTGCTTTTTGCAATGCAATAGATTACTTTTGTGAAAACATCTTCTTTATTATTAAATTAAATACCCAAATAATGGAAACAAATACTATAAAAAAATTACCTCCATGTCCTAAGACTTGGATGATAGAATCTATTTTAGTGACTATTTTCTGTTGCTTACCTTTTGGCATTGTTGCTATTATCAAAGCCTCAAAAGTAACATCACAATATGTTGCTGAAAATTATGTAGAATCACAAAAGGCAAGTGCTCAAGCTGGGAAATGGGTAAAACTTAGTATTGGTGGAGGTATTGTATGCTGGCTTATCATGCTTTCATTAAATTCAATTTAAACAAGTAATATCACTAAAATTTCTATATAATAGACTGTTAGAATAAGATCACAAACAAGTAATTAATTAGTTTTCCCATAAACGAATATTTTATTCAAAAACTGCATTTTCTTTATTATTAAATTTAAATACCCAAACAATGGAAACAAATGAAATGAAGAGCACTCCCGAATGTCCGAAGACTTGGATGGTGGAGTCTATCCTCGTGACCATCTTGTGCTGTCTGCCGCTGGGCATTGTCGGCATTGTCAACGCAGCCAAGGTCAACTCCCTGTATTCAGCCGGAAAATACGATGAAGCTCTAAGAGCCAGCAACGAGGCCGGGAAATGGACCAAAATCGGTGCAGGCATCGGCGTGATTGGCATCGTCCTCTACATTATCTTCGTCGTCATCGTCGGAGTCGGCTCGGCATTATGAGGATACGAAAGGGCATCGCGGGAGTTATCTTGTTGCTTTGCGCCGCTGTAGTCTTTTATACCTACAATCCGGAAAGCACCACCTTCTTCCCACGATGCCCTTTTCTCGTCCTGACGGGACTGAAGTGTCCCGGCTGTGGCTCGCAGCGGGCCATCCATGCCCTGCTCCACGCCGACCTCCCCGCCGCTTTCCATTACAATGCACTCCTCGTGCTTTCCCTCCCCATCATCTTCCTCCTGCTTTATGCCGAAGCTGTCCGCCGGAAAAAGCCGGCCTTCTATGCACGCATCCAGCGCCCGGCCTACATCTGGATTTACTTTGCCATCACCCTCGTGTGGATGGCTGCACGCAATGTGTTCGGCTGGTGAGCCTCACACAGCGTCGAGCGGACGGCGCAAGTTTCTTTTTTCCTGTTTGAAACGACTGGGCGTCATGCCTGTCACGCTCTTGAACTGCGCACTCAGGTGTGCCGTGCTCGAATAGTTGAGCAGGTCGGCTATCTCGCCCAAAGAGAGTTCGTCGTAGACCAACAATTCCTTCACGCGCTCTATCTTCTGCGCGATGAAATATTTCTCGATGGTCGTTCCCGTCACTTCGGAAAAGAGTTTGCTCAGGGCACTATACTCATGATGCAGCCGTTCGGTGAGGTAATCGGAGAGATTCACACGAAGGTCGTTGTTACGGTAGTGCACCAATTCGACTACGGCAGTGCGCACCTGCTCGATGAGCTGCATCCGGCGATCGTCGAGCAACTCGAATCCGAGCGTCTCCAGCTCTGCACGCAGCCGGGCAAGGACTTCGGGCGAAGGTTCTTCCTGCACCACGGCCTTGCCCAGTTCCACGTGCAGGGGCGTCAGGTGGAGCTGTGCCAGCACATGCTCCACCGCCATGATGCAACGATTGCACACCATGTTCTTGATGTAAAAAGTCGTCCCTTGCATCTCTCCTGCGCTGCCTTTCATTTCAAATGTTTCTTTATCCACACGAGGTGGCCGCGCTCCGTGTCCTCCGACGTCCAATGCTCATTGATGGGCGTGATGAGGGCTTCTTTCGGAGCTGTGATGACATTGTAGACGGCATAGCTCGTCGTGGGCGGACAGGTGTTGTCGTTGTATCCCCACGTGATATAAGTAGGCACCGTCAACCGGCGGGCAAAATTGACCACATCATAGTAGGCCATCGTGCGCAGCTTCTCCGGTGTGTCCATGCCCTCCCCCTTGGTGAAGAAATGCGGATAGCCGTCGGCACGCCCGGCCTTATAGCCTGCCATATCGCTCAGAGCCGGATGGTTGGCCACACAAGCCGTCACCTTCGGACTGAGGGCAGCCGTGGTGATGGACAAGGCTCCTCCCTGGCTGCCGCCTTGGGTGATGACATTCTTGCCGTCCCATTGGGGAAGGGAGGTCAGGAAGTCGATGCAGCGCACACAAGCCAGGTAGACACGCTTCATGTAGTAGTCGTCGCGGTCGTCGAGTCCGTTGCATAGGTAGTTGTTGTTCTTATATCCGAAGGCATTGCTGATTTCTTTGTATGTCGCCGCGTCCAGGTCAGGGCGGATGCCGTGGATTTCGATTTCCAGGCGGATACAGCCTTCTTCGGCATAATAGCGATGACGCGTAGGCTCTTTAATCGGCTTGATACCGGCCCCCGGCGGACAGAGCACCACGGGATACTTGCCTTCAGCCTTGGGCATGAACAAATAACCGTAGACATAGTTGCCCCGGCGCACACACTGGAGCTTCATCAGGTAGCAGTCGACCTTCTCATTGGCATACTCCGGCACAGGAGTCAGGGTGTAGGTCATCGGGCAACGCGCCGCCTCGTCCATAGCCTGTTTCCAGAACGCGTCAAAGTCGGCCGGCATTTGAGTGTACGGCTCTATCTTCTCAGGCGAGAAGCCCACTTTCACATGGTGACGGTAGGTCTTCCCGTCGACCTTGGCCGTCAGCCGGCAGTCGCGGAAGCCGGGCGTTTTCATCGTGCCCATGTCGATGACGGCGCGTCCGTTTTTCAGGGTGACAGAGCCTTTCTTGTCAGCCGGCAGCAATTCGCTGCCCAGTTCATAGTCCACCACACAATCCCTCGGGATGCCATACTTATAGAACTGGACCTCGACTTTGGCTTTCTCACCGGTCTGGTAGAGCCAATCGGCGTGGTCAGGCACGGTGACCCACAACACATCACTTCGATAAGGATAATTCTCGGCCTTCAGGCCCGAGACGGAACAAAGGGCGAAGCAGACAAGCATCACCCACAGTTTTTTCATCTTGCACATAGTTTCAATATCTGGTTAAATGGTTCTATTCTCCACCAGCCTGCAATCTCTCCTTGTATTCCGTCGGAGAACATCCCATAATCTTACGGAACGTGCGGCTGAAAAACTTCGGGTCTTTGAATCCGACCATATAGGCCACTTGTGAGAATGTATAGTTGCCCGAGGCTATCAGCTGGCAGGCCCGCTTGATGCGGATGTCACGCAGGAAGTCGATGGGAGACAATCCTGAGATTGTCTTCAGTTTCGTGTAGAACACGGCACGGCTCAGGTTCATGGCGTCAGCAATCTGTTCCACTTTCAGATTCACATCGCCCATGTTTTCCTCAAGGAAAGCCAGCAAGCGCTTCATAAACTCCTGGTCAAAGGAGGTAATATGCAGGTCAACGGGACGATATTCGGACTGTCCCTTCTGTAGTAAAGTCTTCCGGAACATCTCCTGCCACTGCCGACGCTTGTCAAGCAGATTCTGAATCTTGACTTTCAGGTAAGATGCGCTAAAAGGCTTGGTTATGTAGTCGTCGACCCCTTGCTCCACTCCGGCTATGCGGTCTTCCAACGAGGACTTGGCCGTGAGCAGGATGATGGGGATATGGCAGTATGCAGGGTCGGCCTTGATGAGCTTCACCATCTCCAACCCGTCCATGACAGGCATCATCACGTCGCTTACAATCAAGTCGGGTGACTGCGCCCGGACGAGTTCCAATCCCTCACGCCCGTTGGCCGCCAAGTAGACTTTGTAGTGCTCTGCCAATATGCTATTCAGGAACGAGCGCAACTCATCATTATCCTCCACCACCAACACGGACATGACCTCTTCCGCTTCGGGCTCATCATCCAAGGCTTCAGACGAGTTGAGGACCTCATCCGACTCCTCGGAAGAACTGTCGTCCAGCACGAATTCCACTTGGGTATCCTTCTCTAGGTGAGCCTTTCCTTTCAGCAAGTGCACCGTGAACACAGAACCTTGACCGAGGACACTCTGCACACCAATCGTGCCGTGATGAAGCTCGACAAGTTCCTTCACCAGCGACAGACCGATGCCCGACGAGGGCTGTGACCAGCTGCGGCTGACCAACGTCTCAAAACGTTCAAACAGACGATCTTTCTTTTCCGGAGATATGCCGATGCCGGTGTCGCGAACAGAGATGTCAAAGGCCTTGTCATCTTCCGTCAGAGCCAGCACGACCGTACCTCCGTCCTCCGTGTACTTAAAAGCGTTGGAAAGCAAATTATAGCATATCTTTTCCAACTTGTCGCTGTCAATCCAGGCTCTCAAAGCCGGCATGGCATGTTCGAAACGGAAAGTCATCGCGTGTTCCTGTGCCAACGGACGGAAATTGTCACACACGCGTTCCAGGAATCCTACGACTTCGACTTCCTCGACCACCAACTTCATCTTCCGGCTCTGTATCTTGCGGAAATCAAGCAACTGATTGACGAGCTTCAACATACGGTTCACATTCTTCCGAGCCAGCTCCAAGTGGGTGCGCGACGTGGATGAAAGTCCGCTCTCATGTGTCAGCACTTCCTCGATGGGGCTGACCACCAACGTGAGCGGCGTGCGCAGCTCATGAGATATATCTGTGAAGAAACGCAACTTTGCCTCAGAAAGCTGCTGTTCGACATCGACTTTATGACGCAGGCGATAAATATAGAAAAGGATGTAAGCCACCAGCAAGGCGGCTACTGTGAAAGCGACAGCATAAAGAAGCCATGCCCAAGGAGTCTCCCGAAAAGTCGGCTCGATAATCACATCCAGGCTTTTCAACTGCGAAGTCCATACACCGTCACTGTTGGTGGAACGCAACTCGAAGACATAATGGCCGGGAGGCAAATTGTTGTAGTTGGCCGAACGGAGTGTGCCGCTGTAGTTCCAATCCTTGTCCAAGCCCCGCAGACGATAGGCATACTGGATGCTTGAAGCATTGGAATAATCCAAAGCCGCAAACTGAAAGGTCACAAAACGCTCATCAGGCTGCAACACGATGCTGTCAAGATTGTCCAGCGGATAGGGCTTCTCATGGCCACGCACACGCAGGCCGGTAAACACGAGAGGTGGCATATAGGTTTTCTCCTGGAGCTTCTGTGGAGAAAGGATGAAAGGACCGTGGCCGATGGTGGAAAACAGCAGGCAGCCGTCGGGTAAAACCACAGGGACAGCCTCCGAGAAGAACACTTCGTCGTGAAAGAAGCTACTGCCGTAGTGTTCCTGCTGACGGGTCTGGTGATTGTAGCGTATCAAATAGTTCTCCGTGACAAACCAAATATCGCCTTCCTCCGACTCCAGCACGGACAGGGCCAGGTCGGACATCCAGCCGTCACGCACTCCCATCGAGCGTACCCGCAACGTGTCTGTCAGCAGGTCGTCAGACAATATCTGATTGAAACCGCCAGTCGAGGTGGCAAGGAAAACGCCTTCACGCGTCGCTCTGACATTCATCACCTCCGTGCACGTCATGCCGTCGGCATGTTCGTATTCAGCCGTATGCAGGCGAAACTTGATGCTTTCCGGCCGCTCGAAGTCCGAACTGAATATCAGCAAACCTTCTGAGGCACCGACCAGTATCGTCCCGTCAGACGTCTCGGCGATGGTACGCACTTTCGACTTCGCATACGGGAAAGGATAATTCTTCAACCGATTTCCACCGTGAATGAAACGATAGCGCTCCCCGTCAGCCTGCAATAAGTTCAGTCCGCCCTGGTAGGTCCCCACCCAGATGTGTCCTTTCCGGTCCTGGCACAGTGCATAAATGTCATTGCTGCTGATGCTGTATTCATCCTTCGCGTCCATGAGAAAACGCCGCAAGGCATAATGGCCGCCCGACGGACGAGCCTGCACCAGCCCCTGGCCGCGCGTACCCATCCAGAGGAAACCGTCGGCATCCTGCATCATGGAATACACATTGCCAAAAAACTTCACCGGACGAGACGAAAGCCGGCCATCCGTGCCCAGATAGAGAGGAGCGGCATCCACATCGCCACCGCGATAGAGACGCAGGCGGGCGTCTTTTGTCGCGACCCACAAGCCACGGGCACTGTCCACGAAAAGGCAACGGGCTTCGACATTGGCCAGTCCGGGCAAATAGTCCACATTGTCATGGAAGAAAGACACGTGATACAAGTTGCGAGCCGCACCATACCAGACATTGCGCTGGCGGTCAATCAGGAACACGCGGATGGAAGTCTTCAGGATGCTCCCATCCGGATTGATATAGGGTTTCAAGACATTCTCTTCCGGGTCGTAATAAGACAGATAGCCCCCGCGCGGATTGACGCGTATCACTCCCATCGCATCTTCATAGACAAAGGGGTGTTCGCTCGAAGTCATCTCGTGCGACACAGGAGGCTGCAAGTGGGAACAAGCCTTGCGGTCCATGTCATACATCACGATGCCCGGCCCCTCGGTAAACATCCACAGCCGCCGTTCCGAGTCCTTGAACACAGTCAGCACATCGGCCGAAGACTGGGTGGACGTACGGACATCGACACGCTCCATCGTCCCTTCCGGGATATGCACCAGCCACAAGCCCGCATCCGTCCCCACGGTCAGCAGCGTGTCGGAGATGGCCTTCATCTGGTGTACCCGCTTCACGCCTCCGGCCTGCTCCATGAAATGCACGCTGCCCGCCTCGTCATAGCGGGCAAACTGCCCGTCGGAAGAGATGAGCCAAGTGTGCCCGCCTTTCTCCGTCATGTATTGAAAAGGGAAATCGCTCTCCATCCGTTTTTTCCCCACGATGTTCACACCCAAGTCCGTCAAGACCCATTCGTCGCCGTCCGTGTCGAGCTTCACCTGCGTCACGCGTCCGGCGTGCCAGCCCTTCGTGTCCTCGTCATACATGCGCACAGCCTCCTCCGTGCCCAAACGGTTCTCATCCACGCGGAAACAAATCGCGCTGCCGAAAGAGAGCAGCCACGTGACACCATTCTCCATACAGACAATCTTGTCGATGTGGAGTGAAGGATTCTCCAGCATGTAAGGCTTCAACACGTCGACGAAAGTCTCCGTCTGCGAGTCAAACAGATAGGCCCGGCGCTCCTGCGTGCGACACCAGATGTCGCCCGAAGCCGTCTCGCGCAACTCCACGATGCGGTTGCTCGACAGGGCCGCGTCCTCGCCGGGATGCGACTTGAAGGAGCGGAATTTATATCCGTCATACTTGTTCAGCCCGTTCCACGTGGAGAACCAGATGTATCCGTTGCGGTCCTGCAAGATGTCCTGCACGATACCCTGCGACAAGCCGTCGTTCACCGAAAAACGGCGTTGCCGGAAACTCTCCTGCGCCGATGATGCCAGGCAGCAGAAACAAGCCGCGAGGAGTGCTATATAATAAGGTATAAGTCGGTTCATGACATTTCCATCTAAGGTTAACAGCACAAAATTAAGCAAGATTCTCAAGCAAGACACATTTGGGAAACAAAAAAAACACATCCGCAAACAGCAAAAGCCTCTTCCTCCCTCAATCCGCGACACCGATGCGCCCGTAGTCCCGGAACACCAGCAACGGAGAGTCCATCACCGTGCGCCGGAAAAACGACACTTGACGTTCGTCGCGATTCGATTCTTTTGAAACTACGCACAAGCATCCGCCCGCAAGAAAAAATCTGCACACCTCACATTGCCTCCCAATGTCCAAAGCACCCCATGCAGAAGCGCCATTCTTCGCCTGTCGGCCGACCCTCTATCCGGCCCATGCACGGAAAGGAAGGCGGGCGAGGACGGAATAGAGGGTAACCGGGAGCGGACTCCTTTCCGTCCACGAGCCGGATAGAGGGAAAAATGCCTGATTAATAAAACGCTTATTCCCAGCAGTTTGCAGGATGGCACGCTGCACCGCTTGGGAAGCCTCCTTCCGGCGGACGATTGCCCCTGAAGCCGCAGGGCAGCCCCGGCCGGGAGGTGGGAAAACAGCGAAAAACATCAACAAAGCGAACCTGCAAGAGCCACGTCCCGGCCTCCGAACCCGCCGGCGACATCCCGAAGGGGCGCACACGTCCGGCGGCTTTCCGCCTCACGGGGGAACTGAGAAGCAAAAGCAGGGAGTCGGGTTCGCATCCTGCCACCAAGACAAGGACGCCAGACGGGAATCAAGCCGCCGGAAGTGACATTTTGCGCCATCCGTCCACCCCCGAAAGGGGAAGTCGGGGAAAAGCAGTCATAAAACAGTGTTATAAAGCAGCTTTTTGGGCTTTAACTAACATTTTATCAAAAAACAGCGTTTTTTCTCGCAAAAAGTTTTGGAGATATCCCGACAAGTCCTATATTTGCACTCGTAATGATTACATTTTATCATTAACCTAAATAACAGCACTACCATGAACATTGAAAACATCATGGCTTCCTTGGAAGCCAAACACCCAGGCGAATTGGAATACCTACAAGCGGTAAGAGAAGTCCTCTTGTCCATTGAAGATATTTACAATCAACATCCCGAATTCGAGAAAGTAAGTCTTATCGAACGCTTAGTAGAGCCCGACCGCATCTTTACATTCAAGGTGCCCTGGGTCGACGACAATGGTAAGGTTCAAGTCAACCTCGGTTATCGTGTACAATTCAACAATGCCATTGGCCCGTACAAAGGCGGTATCCGTTTCCACGCTTCAGTCAATCTGTCCATCCTGAAGTTCTTAGGTTTCGAACAGACCTTCAAGAACGCACTGACCACACTGCCTATGGGCGGCGGCAAGGGCGGTTCTGACTTCTCTCCGCGTGGCAAGAGCGAAGGCGAAATCATGCGTTTCTGCCAAGCCTTCATCCTCGAACTGTGGCGTCACCTCGGTCCGGATATGGACGTTCCCGCAGGCGACATCGGCGTAGGCGGCCGCGAAGTGGGCTACATGTTTGGCATGTACAAGAAGCTGACCCGCGAATTTACCGGGACATTCACCGGCAAAGGTTTGGAATTCGGCGGTTCACTCATCCGTCCTGAAGCAACCGGCTTCGGCGGCTTGTACTTCGTAAACCACATGTTGCAAATGAAAGGCATAGATATAAAGGGCAAGACAGTTGCCATCTCCGGCTTCGGAAACGTGGCTTGGGGTGCAGCAACCAAAGCTACCCAACTCGGAGCTAAGGTAGTCACCATCTCCGGTCCGGACGGTTACGTATATGACCCGGACGGCATCAGCGGCGAAAAGATTGACTACATGCTCGAACTGCGTGCATCGGGCAACGACATCGTGGCTCCGTATGCTGAGAAATATCCGAATGCCAAGTTCGTGGCAGGCCGCAAGCCTTGGGAAGTGAAAGTGGACATCGCTCTGCCGTGCGCTACCCAGAACGAACTCAATGGAGAAGATGCCAAAGCCTTAATTAACAATAACGTGACTTGCGTGGGCGAAATATCCAACATGGGATGTACGCCGGAAGCCATCGACGCCTTCATCGAGCACAAGATTCTCTACGCTCCGGGCAAGGCTGTCAACGCCGGCGGCGTCGCCACCTCAGGCTTGGAAATGAGCCAGAACGCAATGCACATGAGCTGGACTGCTGAGGAAGTAGACCGCAGACTTCACGAAATTATGGGCAACATCCACGCACAGTGCGTGAAATACGGCACCGAGCCGGACGGCTACATCAATTACGTGAAGGGTGCAAACATTGCAGGTTTCATGAAAGTGGCTCATGCAATGATGGCACAAGGAATCGTTTAATAATAGAATCTCGTTTAGTTGTATTTGTATTTTGTATTGTAATGTGCTGCCCATTGCCTGCGAAGGTCATGGGCAGCATTTTTTCGTCCGAGTAGTTGGCATACAGCGACAGAGAAAGCAGATATGCGACAGAAGATTACCGACCGGCTTCCAGTTCCTCCACAGTGCATTTCTCGAAGCGGGCCAGGGCCTCGCGCCACTCCCCGGGGAGGGCGAACGACTGCTGTGCCTCGACATCATAGGCCACCATCACCGTGCGGCACTCGCACTTCACCTCGCCCGTGACGGCGCACACGGCGCGCTGCAGGAGCGTGAAGCTCTTGTGGCCCAAATGGATGGTAGCCGTCTCGACGGCTATCTGGTCGGTGAAAAAGACGGGTACGAAGAAGTTGGCGTTGATGTTGGCGATGACAAGCGACGAGTGACGGTAGTTCATTCCTTCGCCGAGGACAGCAGAGAGATAAGCCGTCTTGGCCAAGTCGTAGAGGGAAAAATAGACGGAGTTGTTCACATGCCCCAGCTGGTCGACGTCGCTGAAGCGGAGTTGTACGGGATAAGTGTGGTGGAAGGTCATAATCATTGATTCATTTATTGGAAACATAATCTTTCGCAATGCCGTCCTTGAGCCACTTGGCCAAGGCTTCGCGGTTGTCAGGCTGTACCAGACGGCGCAGGTCCGATTGGTTCTGTATATTACCAAGCTCCACGAATACAGCCACCGGCGTGGTGTGATTGAGCACATAGAGGCCGCGTTCGCTCACCGTCCCCGTAAAGCCACGGCCGGGCTGATGAATGCCATACTTGGCCTTGAAAGTGGAACGCAGGGCATCGGCCAGCCGCTCTCCCTTCCCGCTTCCAGCCGCATGGTAGAAATAAACATCCATCTGCTTGCCACGCCCTTGACTATCAACATGGACAAAGAGAGCACGGCAATATTTGTAGCGTTTGCGGTCTTTGGCATAAAGCGTATTGATTTTGTCACAACGCTGCTGCAGACGGGCGACTTGATTAAGGGGAATAGGGTCACCCATGCACGTCTCACGCTTGCTGTTCGACAGATAAGCGTCACCCCGTATGCCGTCCTTCGCATCCTGGATGATGATGCGCACTTCGGCGCCCTCGCTAAGCAGATAGCGTGCCAGGCGAAGGATGATGTCATAGGCATACTCATCCTCATGAAGCTCATGCCGCCCCACGCGGCCGATGGCACCGGGATCAGGACCGCCATGTCCACTCACGAGATAGAAACAGGTTCCGGCCAGCCGGTCGGATGTGACTGCCACATCACGGAAACGTTTGCCCAACAATGGTTCGCGCACGGACTTGCCACGGCGTGAATTTTTTTTCTTAGAAGCAGACGTTGAAGATGCATCTTTCAATGGAGGAACGATATACGACACGCCCAGACGAAGCTCTTCGCTCCCGCGCAACTTCTTGCGGTTCAGCTCCACGAAGTCATCATAATACAACTTTGGCGAACGTCCATGACGCTGAAGGAAAGTGGTGATGCCCTCGCCCCGACGGGGGACGTCGGTCTGTTGTTGGGCTCGCACGCCACACAATGGCGCGAACAACAGAAGCAGGAGAGAGAATCGGACGATAAATTGCGTTGCTATTTTCATTAAAAAGGCTTATTTCATTCCAATATACGGACTAACGATGGACAAAAATACAATATTTTCCCTACTTTTGCGACACTCAACCGCTTTTTAGGTACAAATACAAAAACATTATAGCTTTATGACAAAGAAACTCAATCCCGGCACACTTTGTGTCCAAGCCGGATGGACACCAAAAAACGGAGAGCCGCGCGTGCTCCCCATCTACCAAAGCACCACTTTCAAATATGACAGCAGCGAAGAAATGGCACGCCTGTTCGACCTCGAAGAGAGCGGCTATTTCTACACCCGCCTGCAAAACCCTACGACCGACGCCGTGGCTGCAAAGATTGCCGCACTGGAAGGCGGCGTGGGCGCTGTGCTCACCTCTTCCGGCCAAGCCGCCAACTTCTACGCCATGCACAACCTCTGCGAGGCAGGCGACCACCTCGTGTGTGCTACAGCCATCTACGGCGGCACGTTCAACCTCTTCGGAGTGACCATGAAGAAGATGGGCATCGACTGCACGTTTGTCGACGCTGACGCGAGCGAAGAGGAAATCAGCCGCGCTTTCCGCCCGAACACGAAAGCCCTCTTCGGCGAGACCATCTCCAATCCGGGCATCCAGGTGCTTGACATCGAGAAGTTCGCCCGCATAGCCCACAGCCACGGCGTGCCTCTCATCGTGGACAACACCTTTGCCACGCCTATCAACTGCCGCCCCTTCGAATGGGGAGCCGACATCGTCACCCACTCCACGACGAAATACATGGACGGACACGCCGTCAGTCTGGGTGGGGCCATCGTCGACAGCGGACGCTTCGACTGGGATGCATACGCCGACCGCTTCCCCGGACTGACGAAGCCCGACGCTTCCTACCACGGACTGACCTACACGAAAGCATTCGGAAAGATGGCCTACATCACCAAAATCAATGCCCAGCTCATGCGCGACCTCGGCTCTACGCAGTCGCCGCAAAACGCATTCTTGCTCAATCTCGGCCTCGAGACACTCCACCTGCGTGTGCCCCAACACTGCCGCAACGCACAAACCGTCGCTGAATACCTGGAACGCCATCCGCGCGTGGCCTGGGTGCACTACTGCGGACTGAAAAGCAGCAAGTACTACGAACTGGCACAGAAATACCTGCCGAACGGAGCCTGCGGCGTCATCGCCTTCGGACTGAAAGGCACGCGTGAAGATGCCGTGCACTTCATGGACAGCCTGCGGATGATTTGCATCGTGACACACGTGGCCGACGCCCGCACCTGCGTGCTCCATCCCGCCAGCCACACGCACCGCCAGCTCAGCGACGAACAGTTGCGTGAAGCCGGCATAGCACCCGACCTCATCCGCCTCTCCGTCGGCATCGAGGATGTCAACGACATCCTAGCTGACATCGAACAGGCCCTGGAGAAATAAGGCAAAAAGAAGGGCCCCACCAAACCTCCCCCGAGAGGAGGCTTCTGTCCTATAATACATTATTGTATCATACAGGATGAAAGCCTCCCCTCGGGGGAGGTTTGGTGGGGCTCTTCTCATTTCCTCACCGGGACAGTAAACTCCCGGATGGGAATCATCCCGCCGTTGCCGTCGAGCGCAGTGACATGGAATACGGCTTCGCCCCGACGCATTTTGCCGGCACGGATGACAGCCGTGTAACGGATGCCGTCGCCCGCAGGTATGCACTCCATCGTGACCGACGAGGAGATGTACAGATGCTTGAGTCCGTTTTTCTCAGCCACGACCGGCGTGACGTGGTAGGCGGCCAGCCGCCCGCTGTTGACCACTTCAAAAATGATTTTCGCCTCCTCGCCCGACTCAATAATGTGGTTGCGGTTGCCGTCTATGAAACGGATGTTGCGTATTTCCAAGTCCGTAGAACGTTCTCCGTCGCGGTAACGCCCATAGGCAGGCATGCGCCCGGACGAACGAGATCCGTCATAGCTGTCATAATAACCGCGCTCCCTGTACGGGCGGGTCTCGACGATGTAGACATCTTCAGCCGGCTTCTTCGGTGCCGTGGCCGCACTGGCGATGGCCGCCCCGGCAATCGTCCCCACCAGTGAACCCACCAACGAGCCGCGATAAGAGTGATAGTGCGAGCCGGACGATCCGATGACAGCCCCCGTCAGTCCGCCGATGTTCGCACCCAGCATCACGGCCGTAGGGTCACCGGCAATACCTCCCTGCGATGTACACCCCGACACGGCCATGACCGTGCACAGGGCAAGAGACAACAACTTTTTCATAAGCATTTATGATTGGTCACAGCAAATATAACACTTTTCCGCGGGCAGAAACTACCGGTAAATGCTAAAAAACGACACATCGCTCATAGTCAGCACATTGTCTTCTGCCTCAAATGGACTTCATTCCAGCCGGGAGCGGAAAGGAGTCCGCCCGACGACGGAGTCCTTTCCGTCCCCGCCCGGAGTCTATTCCGCCCGCGCCGCGAAAGGAGGGGATAAAAACAAGACCCATACGGACGCCCCGCCGGGGAAACGTCTGTATGGGTTTTTCTAAAGATTCCGTCTGCCGGAGGACTTACCACTTCACCAGTTCGGAGAGGATGTTGCCGTCAGCGGCATCCTCAGCGGTGAAGGTCGCCCCACGGTATTGCACGCAGAGCATCACGAGGAGAGTCTCCCCATTGTTACGCACCGAACGCACGCCGGCCGGAGCCACACGGACGATACTGCCTTCCTCGACCGGAATGACCTGCCCGTCGACCTGGAACTCGCCCCGTCCACTGAGGAAGAAGTAGAGTTCCTCATGCGTCTTGTGGGTATGAAGGAAACCGGTCTCCGTGCCGGGCTGAAACATCTGGAAGGAAAACTCCGCACCCGTAGCACCAAGGGCTGCCCCGCCAAACACTTTACCAGGAATTTTCACGTCCGGGCCAAGCTCGAGGACGTAATCACTCAATTCGTTCAACTTGCCTACATTGACAGCACTGAAATTCGCTGCCGTTGCAATGGTTTCAATCTGTTTCATATTCGTTTGTTTTAAAATGTTAATTAAATCCTGTCTATTGGCTATTCGCAAGGAAGCTGTAACTTTGCATCGCATTGTTACTTTCCTTTCGACAGTGCAAATGTAGAGACGATATTTCTACTATACAAGAAGTTACAAACTTGTAGGTTAGTTACCTAAAACTCACTTTTGGTCAAAAACAAACGATTAGAATGGCAAAAAAAGAAGAAAAAAATTCCATCGTCGAGATGTGCCCCATCCGCAATGTCGTCGCACGCTTCGGCAACAAATGGGCCTTGCTCATCATACTCATCCTCGACGAAAACGGCAGCACGCGGTTCAACCAGCTGGGGAAGCTTATCCCCGACATCTCGACCAAAGTGCTCTCCACCACCCTGCACACACTCGAAGCCGACGGACTGCTGAAGCGCACCGTCTTTCCCGAAGTCCCCATCCGCGTCGAATATGAACTCACGGAGACGGGACGCAGCCTCGTCCCCATCATCCACACCCTCACGCAGTGGGCACTCGACCACATGAAGTCCATCATGCGCCACCGTCAGGCCTACGAACGGGCCTAAACCTCACAAAACCCTATATATCTTTATGAAAAAAGTATCCGACAACCCGAAAAAAGAAGAGCTGGCCGCACTCGTGTCAGCCTTCTGCAAAGAGAAACTCAACGACGAGTACGAACAACTCTGTCTCAAGCTTGTCGACCATCTTGAAGAAGAGGCTGACAGCCCCTTCCGGCGGGGAAACCTGAACATCTGGGCGGCAGCCGTCGTCTACACCATCGGACAGGTGAACTTCCTATCCGACAAATCATTCGAACCATACCTGCCCAACTCGGCCATAAACGAATACTTTGGCACAAAACCCGGCACTGTCAGCGCAAAGGCAAACCTCATCCGCGAGATGCTCGACATCGACTACCACTTCGACCCGGAGTATTCCACAGCTAAAATGCAAGAACAGAATCCCTTCAATAAGCTCGTCCTCGTGGACGGCATGCTCTACCCCGTCGAGATGTTGCCGGAGGAATATCAAGAAATCGTGCGGGAAGCCAGAAGCCAAGGGCGGGACGTGTCATTCACGACCCGCAAATGACGCACCCCGCCCTTCCCCGCGAAAAGCTCAATACGCATCCTCATGCACGCCGGCGACAGCACGTCCGCTCGGCTCATTCTTTCCACGAAACGAAGCGTCCCAGGCCAGGGCTTCCGCCGTCGAACACGCCACACTCGGGACACTGGGCACACAGCGTGCCGCACTCTCGCTCGGGAAATGCTCTTCGAAGAGGCTGCGGTAGAAATATTCCTCCTTGTTGCGGGGAGGATGGATGGGGAAACGCTCGGCCGCACGGGCCATATCGTCGTCGCTCACAGCGCGGGAAGTCATCTCGCGGAGCGTGTCTATCCAGCCATAGCCCACGCCGTCGCTGAACTGTTCCTTCTGCCTCCAGGCCACGCTGGCGGGCAACAAGCCGGCAAAGGCTTCGCGCAGGATGCGCTTCTCGATGGTCTGTCCCGGACACATCTTGGCCACGGGATTGAGCCGCATGGCGACATCGAGAAACTCCTTGTCGAGAAACGGCACACGCCCCTCCACTCCCCACGCAGCCAAAGACTTGTTCGCCCGCAGGCAATCATAGAGATGGAGCTTCGAGAGCTTGCGCACGGTCTCCTCGTGGAAGGCCCGTGCATCAGGCGCCTTGTGGAAGTAGAGATAGCCGCCGAACACCTCGTCGGCCCCCTCGCCACTGAGCACCATCTTGATGCCCATGCTGCGGATGACACGCGCCAGCAGGTACATCGGCGTGGAAGCACGCACGGTGGTCACGTCATAAGTCTCCGTGTAGTAGATGACGTCGCGCAGGGCGTCCAGGCCTTCCTGGAGGGTGTAGTGTATCTCGTGGTGCACGGTGCCGATGTGGGCTGCCACCTCACGCGCCTTCGCCAGGTCAGGCGCCCCCTCCAGGCCGATGGCAAACGAATGGAGCTGCGGCCACCAAGCCTCGTTCCGCCCGTCGGTCTCCACACGCCGCGCGGCATATTTCTTCGCCACAGCCGCAATGACGGAACTGTCCAGCCCGCCCGAAAGGAGCACGCCATAGGGCACGTCGCTCATCAGTTGCCGGCGCACGGCCTCCTCCAGTGCCTCACGCAGCTCTGCAACTGACGCGCCGTTGTCCCTCACGGCTGCATAGTCTTCCCAGTCGCGACGATACCAACGCTTCATCCGCCCCTCCCGGCTCCAATAATAATGCCCCGGCGGGAACGGTTCGTAACGCTCGCATTAGCCTTCGAGGGCCTTCAGTTCGCTGGCGCAATAGACCGTCCCGTCGGCATCATATCCTATATATAAAGGTATGACACCGATGGGGTCACGCGCGATGAGGAACTCGTCACGCGCCGCGTCATAGAGCGCAAAGGCGAAAATGCCGCTAAGTTCCTCCAAAAAATCGATACCCCGGTCGCGATAGAGCGCGAGGATGACTTCGCAGTCACTGCCCGTCCGGAAGCTGTACGCGCCTGCGTAGCGGCTGCGGATGTCGCGATGGTTGTAGATTTCCCCGTTGACGGCCAACACCTGGAGGCCGTCAGGTGAATAGAGAGGTTGCCCTCCGCTCTGAGGGTCGACGATGGAAAGCCGCTCGTGGGCGAGTATGGCCGAGCCTCCGCAATAGATGCCGCTCCAGTCCGGCCCGCGGTGACGTATCTTCCCGGCCATCGCCAACGCCTTGTCACGCAGCGAAGCCGTCTGCTGCTTGATGTTGAATATTCCTACTATTCCGCACATATTTTTCCTGTTTTACGTTTTTCTTCCGACAGATGCTCCGACGAGGCCGGAAACGGCCGAAATCAGGCTCTCTGAAAAACACAGTCGTGTTTTCGAAAAAAGACAGTTATGTTCTTGAAAAAAGACACCTGTGTTTTCAGAAAAAGACAACTGTGTTTTTGTAGAAACACAACTGTCTTTTTTCAGAAACACAGTCATGTTTTTCCCAAAAGACGACCCTGATTTTTCAAGGACACGATTGTGATTCCTGAAAGACATAACCGTCAACCGGCGACCAGAGCATCGTCTGTCACTATTTTTCTTGTCGCGAACGAATATACTTGTCGATGTCCGCAGCCGCTTTCCTGCCCGAAGCGATGCAACGAACGACGAGGCTTGCCCCGCTCGCTGCGTCGCCTGCGACGAAAGCGTTCGGCGGCAACGCAGGCAGTTCTGCCCGCAGGAAGCCCATCGCCAGCAGGACGAGGTCGGTCCGGATGACTTCTTTCCGCCCCGTGGGCTGCATCACGGGCCGTCCGCCGTCGGCAGCCGGTAGCCATTCGACTTCCTCGACTTCGACTCCGGCGACGCGTCCTCCATGCCCGATGAAGCGCGTCGACGACAGGCTCCACCGGCGTGTGCATCCCTCCTCGTGGCTGCTGCTCGTCTTGAGCACGACGGGCCACTGGGGCCAGGGTGTCGCCGGATTGTCGCCCACAGGCGGCTTGGGCATGATTTCAATCTGTGTCACGCTCGCCGCGCCCTGCCGCCAGCTCGTGCCGATGCAGTCGCTGCCCGTGTCACCTCCGCCGATGACAAGCACATGCCGTCCCCGCGCCGTCACGCGCTCTTCGCGGGAGAATGTCTGTCCGGCGAGCACGCGGTTCTGCTGCGCGAGCATCTCAAGGGCGAAGTGGATGCCCTTCAGGTCGCGGCCGGGGATGGCGAGGTCGCGTGCCTGGGGCGTGCCGGTGCAGACGCAATAGGCATCGAAGCCTTCAGGTAGGCTCGTGAGGTCTATCTCCGAGTTTGTTTTAAATGCAATGCCCTCGGCCTCCATCACGCGGATGCGGCGGTCGATGATGGGCTTGTGGAGCTTGAAGTTGGGGATGCCAAAGCGGAGCAATCCGCCGACCATCTCCATCCGTTCGTAGACGGTGACGGCATAGCCGAGCCGGTTCAGGCTGTTGGCCGCGGCAAGTCCCGCAGGTCCACTGCCGATGACGGCGACGCTGTGCCCGTTTCGCGGGTAAGTGCGGGGGACGACATAGCCCTCGCGGAAGGCCGCCTCGATGATGGCCGCCTCGTCTTCACGGATGGTGACGGGGGCGTCCATGCTGAGCTTGAGCACGCAGCTCTTCTCGCACAGGGCGGGACAAACGCGTCCGGTGAACTCCGGAAAGTCGTTCGTCCGGGTCAATATCTCGTAGGCTTCGCGCCATTTTCCCCGGAAAAGAGCGTCCTGAAACTCCGGCGGGCGGTTGCCCAGCGGACAGGCCCAGTGGCAGAAGGGCACGCCGCAGTCCATGCAACGCGACGCCTGAAGTTTGCGTTCGCCGGTGTTGAGCGTCTGTTCCACTTCTCCAAAGTCTGCAATACGGTCGTGTATTGGGCGATACCCCGCCTCTTGGCGCGGTATGGTCAGAAATGCTTTAGGGTTTCCCATATCTTTTAAATGAACTATAATAAGAAAATTGAATACGGTTAACGATAATTAGCATAATCATGCAAGTTGTCGTGCATGGAAAGCTCGTCGGGGCTGACTGCTCAGCCCCTTGCCGCATGGCGTTCCCTCAGCAGATGAGTATTTATTGCCTTTCGGACTTGAACCCATCGACATACGGCTTTCCTTGCGTGACCACTGCAAAGGCTTGCCTTACAAGTTTGTTGGCGACCGCCACGACCGCCACCTTGCCCGGCTTGCCGTTAGACCGCAAACGTTCGAAACATGCCTTGCACTCGGTATTGTACCTGAGTGACGAAAAAGCCGCCACATAGAGCTGGCTTCTGAGGTTTGAATCCCCGTTTCGGTTGATGTGACCTTTGACATTGACAGACGTACCGGATTGTTGGAAAGTAGGCGACAAGCCCGGATAACGGGTAAGTTGCTTGGCGTTATCAAAGTAAGTGAACCCGCCGGTGGCCACGATAAGCGCGGCAGCCAGTGTGAGGCCGATACCTTTGATTGAGGTGAGCAAGTCCATCTGTTTCTTGTACTCGCCTTGCGCCAGGGAAGTGATTTTCTCTTCCATTGCCTTGATTTGCTTCTCAAGGAAAACAATCGTCTTTTCGATGGTTTTCTTGCATTCAGGGTCGAAAGACGGAAGAACTTCCAACGAGCCTTTGAGGTTGCGTGTTGCCACAAGTTGCTTTTTAAGCTGGCGTAGTACCGTGCGCTTCTGTTTCAGGATGAGTATTGAATCGCTGCGCAACTTGTAAGGAACCGGCTGCATCCTCTCGCCGTACAGGGCTATCAGACGGGCATCAATCTCGTCCGTCTTGGTGACGGAGAGCATGGCAGGGGCGAAGTTTTTTATCTTCAGCGGATTCTCAAGACTGACGGTAATTCTGGCTTCTGAAAGCAGGTAAACGAGCAACGCGCTGTAATTGCCTGTGGCTTCCAAAACGCAATGATGCTCTGTTGCTGAGATGGTTCGGATGAACTCACGGACACCTTTTACCGTGTTCTTAAATGTTTTTGTCCTGCCGGTCTTGGCGGAAGAATAAGCGACAACGAAAGTCGCCTTGCTGACATCGATTCCAATGTAGGTCATAGTCTAAAACTTTTTATTAAACAACATCTGTACATCGTGAACCATCATTGCGAATGCGGGGTCAAAAGCCCATTGAACTATCCGGTTTCTGATGTAAGAATGTGGGGACAAAACATTTAAAACGGCTTTTATGACCAATGAAAGATCTGCCTTAGTCCACACTCTGATGTTGAAACTTTATGCAAAAGTATAACGATTAAATAATATACAATGAAAGAGTCGTAAGAGTGTCTCTTTGCTCATTCTCTTGCCGTGTGTGAACGGTGTTCCCTTCCGTGGGCGCAGGCTGCATTTCCCGAAGGGGGATGATGCGACACGGCCCTCCGCTCATGCGCTCCTTTCGGGCAGACGCATGAGGAGGGCCGTGCAGGCTGGATGCGGACAGGCGCGGTGCAGGGTCAGAGGCAGGTGCGTATGCGGTGCAGGGCTTCCTCGCAGTCTTCGCGCCGCCCGAAAGCCGTCAGGCGGACATATCCCTCGCCGCTCGGGCCGAAGCCGACGCCGGGTGTGGTGACGACGCCTGCCTCGTAGAGAAGTCGGTCGAACAGACGCCAAGAGGTCGCGCCGCCGGGCGCTTTCAGCCAGATGTAGGGCGCGTTGACCCCGCCGTAGACCGTGAGGCCCATCGCGGAGAGCCCTTCGCGCAGGAGGCGGGCATTGGCCATGTAGTAGTCGATGGTCGCACGCACTTGAGCTTGTCCTTCAGGGGAATAGACTGCCTCGGCACCGCGTTGCGTGATGTAGCTCGTGCCGTTGAATTTGGTGCATTGGCGGCGATTCCAGAGGGGATTGAGCGGGATTCGCCGTCCTTCGATGTCGGCGGCAGTCACTTCCTTGGGGATGACCGTGTAGCCGCAGCGCACGCCGGTGAAGCCTGCCGTCTTGGAGAAGCTGCGTATCTCGATGGCCACCTTCTTCGCTCCGCGTATCTCGTAGATGGAGTGGGGGACGTCCGGTTCGGTGATATAGGCCTCGTAGGCGGCGTCGAAGACGATGAGCGTGTCGTTGGCCAGGGCGTAGTCGACCCATCGCTTGAGCTGTTCGTGGGTGAGTGTCGTGCCGGTGGGGTTGTTCGGGTAGCAGAGGTAGAGGAGGTCGACGCGGTGGTCGGGAATATCGGGGACGAAGCCGTTGGCCTCCGTGGCGGGGAGGTAGGTGACGTTGCTCCATTTGCCGCTGTCGTCGAGCGTGCCGGAGCGTCCGCACATGATGTTGCTGTCGACGTAGACGGGATAGACGGGGTCGGTGATGCCCATGCTGTTGTCCCACCGGAGGAGTTCGCCGATGTTGCCCGTGTCGCTCTTGGCTCCGTCGCTGATGAACACCTCCGAGGGGCTGAGGCTGATGCCCCGCGGTTGGAAGTCGTGTTTGAGGATGGCTTCGATGAGGAAGTCGTAACCCTGTTCCGGTCCGTATCCGCGGAAGGTCCGTGCGTCGGCCATGTCGTCGACGGCCCGGTGCATGGCTTCGATGCAGGCCGGCGGCAGTGGCTGTGTGACGTCGCCGATGCCCAGGGAGATGACTTGTTGCCGCGGGTGGGTCACCTTGAAGGAATTCACCCGCTTGGCGATGTCGGAGAACAGGTAGTTCCCCGGGAGTTTCAAGAAATGTTCGTTTACTAATGCCATAGGATTCAGAGTTTATGTCGTTGCGTTAAAGTTCGATTTCCCCGTCGAAGACCTTCGTGGCCGGCCCTGTCATGAGCATGTGTGCGTCGTTTCTGCGCCAGTGCAGGCGGAGCGTACCTCCGTCCATGACGACGTCGGCGGCGCGTCCGCATCGTCCGGTGGCGACGGCTGCGGCGACCGTGGCACAGGCTCCCGTACCGCAGGCCTGTGTGATGCCAGAGCCTCGTTCCCACACCCTCATGCGGATGCGTCCTTCGCCGGTGACTTGGGCAAATTCGACGTTGACCCGGTCGGGGAAGAGGGGATGGCGTTCGAGGCGTGGCCCGATGGCGGGCAGGTCGACCTGCATGACGTCGTCGACGAAGATGACCAGGTGTGGGTTGCCCATCGACACGGCCGTGCCCTCAGTGTAGGGCGTGAAGCCGTCGCCCAGCTCCACGGGGTGTATGCTGTCCGGTATGCCCATGTCGACGGTGACGGATTGCACCGTATGGGCCGGGCCGACCTGGAGCTGCAGGTGTTTGACGCCTGACAGCGTGTCGAGCGTGATGTCTGTCCGGTTTGTCAGTCCGTATTCGTAGAGATATTTGCCAATGCAGCGGCTGGCATTCCCGCACATTTTGGCTTCCGAACCGTCGGCATTGAAGATGCGCATGCTAAAGTCTGCCTTTTCAGACGTGCCGATGAGCACGAGGCCGTCGCTTCCGATGCCCGTATGGGGTCGGCTCCATCGGATAGCGGCCTCTTCCGGATGTTCTATAGGATATAGCATGGTGTTGACATAAATGTAGTCATTGCCTGCTCCGTGCATTTTTGTGAATTTGATTTTCATGAGATAGCTTTCGTTTTTATATTGAAAATGGTGTGTTGCTTTCAATCGGTCACAAAAATACATAGTAGTGCTTAGAATTCAAATTTCATGCATTATTAAATAACTCTATTTGTTTCTGTTCTTATAGTTTTTTATAATATGACGGGTTTGATTAGGCTGTTTGAAAGGAATATGTGGTAAATACTGTTAATTAGTAAGATGTGGTACGGATTCGCTTCTTCTGTTCTGAGGGGCATATTGTGTCCGAAACTTATCAGAAAGCAAAGAGACACTGCCATCTTGTCACAAAGGCTGTCATATATTTCGTGCCTGAAGGATTGTTTGCTGCCTATATATACCTTAATAATATAGATGCTGTCTATTTTTTATATGCTTGGCCTCTTTGGCACACGGTTTGCTTTATCCTATGCGAAGCGTTGCTTCAAAGATGAATTAACTCGAATAATAATAAATAAAAAAGATACAATTATGGGAAAGATTATTGGTATTGACTTAGGAACTACAAACTCATGTGTTGCCGTATTTGAAGGTAACGAACCTGTAGTAATCGCCAACAGTGAAGGCAAACGCACCACTCCTTCTGTGGTAGGCTTTGTCGATGGCGGCGAACGTAAAATCGGTGACCCTGCCAAGCGTCAGGCTATCACGAACCCGACTCGTACGGTTTATTCCATCAAGCGTTTTATGGGTGAGACTTATGATCAGGTTCAAAAGGAAATCGACCGCGTGCCCTACAAGGTCGTAAGAGGCGATAACAATACGCCGCGTGTGGATATAGACGGTCGTCTGTATACGCCGCAGGAGATTTCAGCCATGATTCTGCAGAAGATGAAGAAGACGGCTGAGGATTATCTGGGCCAGGAAGTGACGGAAGCCGTCATCACCGTGCCGGCATACTTCTCAGACTCTCAACGTCAGGCTACGAAGGAAGCCGGACAGATTGCCGGTCTGGATGTGAAACGTATCGTGAACGAACCGACTGCCGCAGCTTTGGCTTACGGCGTCGATAAGGCCAACAAAGACATGAAGATAGCTGTCTTCGACCTTGGTGGTGGTACGTTTGATATTTCTATCCTTGATTTCGGTGGAGGTGTGTTTGAAGTAAAATCGACGAATGGTAATACTCACTTGGGTGGTGATGATTTCGACCAAGTGATTATCGATTGGTTGGTTCAGGAGTTTAAAAACGATGAAGGCGCAGATCTGACAACAGACCCGATGGCTATGCAACGTCTGAAGGAGGCTGCTGAAAAAGCTAAGATTGAGTTGTCTTCTTCCACTACAACGGAAATCAACTTGCCGTACATCATGCCTGTGGGTGGTGTGCCCAAGCACTTGGTTAAGACATTGACTCGTGCAAAATTTGAGGCTTTGGCTCACAGTCTGATTCAAGCTTGTTTGGAACCGTGTAAGAAAGCCATTAGCGATGCCGGTTTGACGACTTCAGACATTGACGAGGTCATCTTGGTTGGTGGTTCATCACGTATCCCGGCTGTTCAAAAGTTGGTTGAAGATTTCTTTGGCAAAGTACCTTCTAAAGGTGTAAACCCGGATGAAGTAGTGGCCATTGGCGCAGCTATCCAAGGTGCAGTGTTGACAAATGAAATCAAGGATGTCGTTTTGCTTGATGTGACCCCGTTAACATTGGGTATTGAGACGATGGGTGGTGTGATGACTAAATTGATTGATGCCAACACGACCATTCCGTGCAAGAAGAGCGAAATATTCTCGACGGCAGCTGACAACCAGACCGAAGTGACCATCCACGTATTGCAGGGTGAACGCCCGATGGCAGCTCAGAATAAGTCAATCGGTCAGTTTAATCTGACGGGTATAGCTCCGGCTCGCCGTGGCGTACCTCAAATCGAGGTAACATTCGATATTGATGCAAACGGAATCCTGAAGGTTTCCGCTAAGGACAAAGCAACGGGCAAAGAACAAGCAATCCGTATTGAGGCTTCTTCCGGTTTGAGCAAAGACGAAATCGAACGTATGAAAGCTGAGGCTCAGGCTAATGCTGAGGCTGATAAAAAAGAGCGTGAGAAAGTGGACAAGTTGAACCAAGCAGACAGCATGATTTTCACCACCGAAAATCAGTTGAAAGATTTGGGTGACAAACTTCCGGCAGATAAGAAAGCTCCGATCGAAGCAGCTTTGAACAAGTTGAAAGATGCTCATAAAGCTCAGGATGTTTCGGCTTGTGATGCGGCAATGAATGAACTGAATGCAGCTTTCCAAGCCGCAAGTGCTGAAATGTATGCACAAAGTGGTGCACAAGGCGGTGCTCAAAATGCTCAAAGTTCAAGTTCTAATGCAGGCCAGAGTGGAAACAATGGTGGCGACAATGTGCAGGATGCGGACTTTGAGGAAGTGAAGTAAATATCGGTAAACAACGATAACTAAAGATAGTAAAATAGGGTGTAACTCAATGAGTTGCACCCTATTTTTGTTTTTAACACTTTCGGATGTATTTGCTTGTTTCTCGGATTTTTATCGTATATTTGTACCATATTTGTGCCGCGATAAAAAAGTAGGAAATGTGCGACAAAATACAAATAGGTTAAATATAAACGGATAATTATCAGTATTATGCCAGCAGCTAAGTTTGAAATAAAGCGTAAATGTCAAGTCTGCGGTCAGGAGTTCATCGCCAAGACCATAGAATCGTGGTATTGCTCTAAACGCTGTTCCAACATTGCGTATAAACGTAGGAAAGACGAGGAGAAACGGAACCAACGATTGGATGAAATCGTGAATAGCATCCCGAAGCATCAAGATTACATCAAGGTGTCAGAAGCCTATGCCCTGTTTGGCATAAGCAAAGATACGCTGTATCGTCTGATACATAAAAATACTATCTCACATATAAATCTTGGCACCAATCAAATTCGTGTCAGCAAAGAAGAACTGCTGAAGCTCTATCCGTTGCGCAAGAAAGCCTTGACCAAATCAAAACCCATTGCCAAACTGTACAGTCTGGAACCAAAAGACTGCTACACCATCGGCGAAATATCCAAGAAATTCCATTTGGACGACACTACGGTCTATCTGCATATCCGCAAATACTCTATCCCTACTCGACAGATAGGTAACTTCGTTTATGCACCCAAGAAAGAAATTGACAACCTATATAAAGGAATAAAGCAATGAAGAAAGCGTTGGCCAACACACGAGTTTCGGTAAAACTCCGTAAGTCGGAGTACCGTGAGGAATGGTATCTGTACGTTGAAGCCTATCCGGTTTTTCAAGCAGACAAATCCTCTCCCCAAAGAGTGCGTGAATACCTGAACCGTACCATCACCACTCCCATTTGGGATAAGTCGCGGAACGCCCGAACTGACAAGGACGGCAAAACCACTTATAAGCCTAAACGTGATTTGAACGGTATCATCCAATGCAAATCACAGTTAGACCAAGAATCGTGCATCTATGCCGATAAGGTGAGAAGCCTGCGACAGAAGGAATATGATAATGCTTCTTTATATTCTGAAACAGATGCAGAACAAGCAGAACAGTTAGAGCGTTCCCGTTATAATTTCATTGAATACTTTGACCATGTGCAGCGCACCCGTCATGCGCACAGTTCTGATTCTATTATCGCCAACTGGAACCGTGTATATGAGCTGCTGAAGATTTATTCAAAAGGAAATGCTATTCCTTTTTCACATATAGACTTGAAGTTTGTAGAATCGTTCCGGCAATTTATTCTCAACGCACCACAAGGTGGAACAAAGAATGGTACTCTCTCTCAAAACACGGCATCCACTTATTTCTCAATATTCAAGGCAGCATTGAAGCAGGCTTTTATTGATGGCTATCTGACTGTTGATATTGGGGCAAAGGTCAAGGGTATTCAAGGGCGAGAAAGCCGTAGGGAATATTTGACAGTAGATGAGCTAAACCGTTTGGCGCAAACTCCATGTGACCCATTATTAAAACGAGCCTCGCTGTTTTCAGCTTTGACAGGCCTTCGCCATTGCGACATACAAAAATTGAAGTGGTCAGAGATTGAAGAATTTAATGGCGGTTATCGCTTGAACTTTACCCAACAAAAGACCAAAGGTGTTGAGTATATGCCCATATCCGAACAGGCATACCAACTTTGCGGCGAAAGGAAAGACGGTGAGAAACTTGTTTTTGCAGGACTTCCCGACCCGTCATGGATTAACCGTCCGATTAAGAAATGGGTTGCAGAAGCCGGAATAACGAAGCACATCACCTACCATTGCTTTAGGCACTCGTATGCAACCCTGCAACTCGCCGGAGGAACAGACATTTATACGGTCAGCAAAATGCTTGGTCATACGAATGTCCGTACAACTCAAATTTATGCCAAGGTCGTTGATGCCAAAAAGGAAGAGGCAACCAAGACGATTAAGCTGGATTTGCCAATGACCGAATAACCTCTTATATCATTTCATTTAAGTCATAAGCCATCTGCATCTTCATGTGGGTGGCTTTCTGTTTCTGTGCATTTTTATCTT
>ERZ827088.596-NODE-596-length-52416-cov-7.570845_pt1 | contig 52416 bp, 37 predicted proteins | sample MGYA00519922_ERZ827088 | MGnify/ENA primary metagenome ERZ827088 (study PRJEB31778, sample SAMEA3449254) | human gut metagenome | biome: human gut; feature: human-associated habitat; material: faeces | place: United Kingdom | collected 2010/2012 ...
CTGGTGCTGCTCAGATGGACGGTGCTATCATCGTAGTTGCTGCTACTGATGGTCCTATGCCTCAAACTCGCGAGCACATCCTTTTGGCTCGTCAGGTAAACGTTCCGAGATTGGTTGTATTCATGAACAAGTGTGACATGGTTGACGACGAGGAAATGTTGGAATTGGTTGAGATGGAGATGAGAGAGTTGCTTTCATTCTATCAATTCGACGGTGACAACACTCCGATCATCCGTGGTTCTGCTCTTGGTGCATTGAACGGTGATGCTCAATGGGAAGATAAAGTAATGGAGTTGATGGAAGCTTGTGATACTTGGATTCCTCTGCCTCCGCGCGAAATCGACAAGCCGTTCTTGATGCCGGTTGAGGACGTATTCTCAATCACGGGTCGTGGTACTGTTGCTACAGGTCGTATCGAGACAGGTATTGTTAAGGTTGGTGAGGAAGTTCAGATCATCGGTCTTGGCGCTGCTGGTAAGAAATCTGTTGTTACAGGTGTTGAGATGTTCCGTAAGTTATTGGATCAAGGTGAGGCTGGTGATAACGTTGGTTTGTTGCTTCGCGGTATCGATAAGAATGAGATCAAGCGTGGTATGGTAATCTGCCACCCGGGTCAGGTTAAAGAGCATTCTAAGTTCAAGGCTGAGGTTTATATCTTGAAGAAAGAGGAAGGTGGTCGTCACACTCCGTTCCACAACAAATATCGTCCTCAGTTCTATATCCGTACATTGGATGTAACTGGTGAGATCACTTTGCCGGAAGGAACTGAAATGGTAATGCCGGGTGATAACGTAACGATCGAGGTTGAGTTGATCTATCCGGTAGCATGTAGCGTAGGTCTTCGTTTCGCTATCCGCGAGGGTGGACGTACAGTAGGTGCAGGCCAGATCACAGAATTAGAGAACTAATTCAAGCATTAGATAATGTTATAGCCAGTCTTTTTAAGGGCTGGCTATTTCTACGGAAGTAGCTCAGTTGGTAGAGCACTGGTCTCCAAAACCAGGTGTCGGGAGTTCGAGCCTCTCCACCCGTGCACTGAAACGCTATCTGAAAAGATAGCATTTTTTAGTGCTGTTCTCCCTCTTTCCGGTTTAGCTGTTATTCGAAGGGACTTCCACATACGCCTGTTGGTGCTGATCTACAAAAAGCTTGTTACGCTCCGGGTGTTGTTTGCGCTGAGACTCGTAATTGGCAAACAGCAAAAGTACAAGAATGTATATGGCTATGTGAAGCCAATGCCTGATTTTTTGGAAGTTAGGTTTTGTTTTCATCCGAATCGTGTTTTATTATATAGATGCATCCTGTTTTATTACGTTGCGTCAAGATCGACATTTTTTTCATAAAAGATTTCATTCCTCGTAAAATTAAAGAAATATTAACTAAAAAGATAGTTTATTCCAGCTGACTTTGGTTTCATGTTATCAAGGAAATAGGTATTTATTGTACTTTTGTAACCGCTGTAACTAAAAAATAGTACCTTATATTTATAAAAAACAATAAAAAACGTTATCTTGTCGCACTGAAAGAAGAAGACGGATACGGCTCTTCACGATAAAATAGAATAGAGATGTTTACATTTGGATTACTTTGTTTTACCTCGTTTTTTACGTTGATCAATCCGTTAGGAGCGATGCCGGTTTTTATGACCATGACGATGGAGCTGGATGAAAAAGAACGTAGAAAAGTGGCCCGCCGGGCTTCTTTGGTCTCTTTTCTCATCATGATGTTTTTTGCTATTTCAGGCGATTTGTTATTCCGTTTTTTCGGTATTTCCATCGATAGTCTGCGGATTGTCGGAGGAATCATCTTCTTGATTATGGGGATGGATATGTTGCAAGCCCGTTTGGTGAAAACCAAGGTGAAAGAATCGGAAGTGAAGAGTTATGTCAACGATATCTCGATCACGCCTTTATCTATTCCGATGTTATGTGGCCCTGGTGCGATTACCAACGCAATCGTTATGTGGAACAAAGCTACCGATTGGGAAACCAAAATGATTATGGTCATCGCCGTAGCTGTGGTGATTACTTTGGTATATCTTATTTTAAGAAGTTCCTCCCGGATTATCAAGATACTTGGCGAAACCGGCAATAACGTGATGATGCGGTTGATGGGGCTGATCGTGATGGTGATTGCTGTCGAATTTTTCTTTAGCGGGCTAAAACCGATCGTGATCGATATTTTGCGTTCGGTAGGCTGATCTTTTATTCGAAAAATAGGAAAATAACTAAAGTGTACAAGTTTTTTAAGCGTTTGCGGAGATATTGTTTTGCCCGTTGGCGTTGTGTTTTTACAGTAGATTCGGCAATTTGTAATTTTTCTGTAATTTCCCGGATGTCCATGTGCTCTAGGTAGCTCATTTTGAAAATCCGCCGGCATTCGGAAGGCAATTCTTCAATGGCAGCAAAAATTTCCTCGAATATCTCCGCTTCGATCTGGTGGCGGAAATAGGTGGCTTCTTCATATTTGGGAGTGTCCAGACGTTGTTTTAAAAATGTCCGGGTATTTTGCTTCTCCAAAGCATTCAGGGCTTTGGATTGTACACAGCTGTACAAGAATGATTTCAGAGCGATCAGGTTTGGGAAATCATAGCTTTTCTCATAGAAACGAATAAACACTTCCTGAACGACATCTCTTGCTGCTTCTTCATCTTTTAATATTTTATTGGCAAAAAAACATAATGCGGCGTAATAACGATGAAATAACAATTCGAAAGTTTTTTCATCGCCCTCTTTGAGTCGTTGTAAAACGAGCGTTTGATCTGTGATCTCCGGATTCATGTCTGGCTCTGATAATTCGACGATCAAATTTATGACTTTATCTTAGAATTTTCTCTAATAAAACCATTAATTTTGAATTCCATGAATGATAACAGCATGTTATATCTCGTTTTATTGGGTTTTGCTTCCGGGTTTATCAATATGTTCGCCGGAGGTGGATCGATGTTGGTGGTTCCGTTTTTGATTTTTCTCGGTTTGCCGCCCCATGTGGCTAATGCAACCAACCGGGTGGCTATTCTTCTGCAAAATATCGTTTCGACAGCTACTTTTCGACAGAAGAAAATATTGAATTTTAAAACGGATTATCCTTTACTGCTCCCCACTACCTTGGGAAGTATTTTAGGAGCTTTTACGGCTGTCGACATCCAGGCTGCCGTTTTACAAAAAATGATCGGGGGATTATTGGTGGTGATGTTTTTTATGATTTTGCTGGATCCCAATACCTGGGTGAAATCTAATATTGAAAAAGCAAAAGCCCGGCATCCCTGGGTACGTTTTTTGATATTTTTGGGGATCGGCTTCTATGGCGGTTTTATACAAATCGGTGTCGGTTTTTTTATGCTGGGTGGTTTGGTATTGGGATGTGGCTACGATTTGCTCAAGGCAAATGCTTTGAAAGTATTGCTTATCTTGATCTATACTTTCGGGGCACTCATTATTTTTGTCTGGTATGATTTGGTAGATTGGCGTACCGGTTTGATTCTGGCTTGCGGTAACATGGCGGGGGCCTGGATCGGGACCCGGTTGAGTGTGAAATGGGGAGCGAAGTACATACGTTATATTTTATTGCTTGCATTAGTAATGGTCGCTCTAAAACTTTTCGGAATATTTTGATTATTTTTTCATCTTTTGTCATCCTTTTGCTTCTTTCACCGGTTTTAATAGAAAATGAAGAAAAGATGACCTCTAAAAAATATACTCCTCAGGAAATTGCCCGTTTGATTTTGCTTTGTTGGCACGGAGAAGCAGATAAACAGCAAATGACTGAACTGGAAGAATGGTTGGAAGAGAGTGCAGACAACCGCTCGTTTTATGAAAGCCTCGGGGCCCGTTCATATCAAGGAACAGAATGGCAAGAATATATGAAATACGACTCCCGGAAAGATTGGAAACGGGTGAAAGTAGCGATGAAACGGAGGAAGCGTGTTCCTTTCCGGTATTTATTGCCGTATGCTGCATTGGTACTGATAGCGATAGGGCTTGCTTGGATGATAAAATATAAAAATACCGGAAAATCTGAGCAGCCTGTCTCGATGGTTGAAACTATTCGTCCAGGTAGTTCAAAAGCGCAGTTGGTCTTACCGGATGGACGTCGCGTGGATTTAGAAGTGGATAGGGGATGCCAGCAATTGAAAGGCGAGAATTTTGTAAATGATGGAAAACAACTGGTTTATTATGAACAGGAAAACGGTAAAAGGATACAATGGCATACTTTGTCGGTACCCCGTGGAGGAGAATACAAATTGGTTTTGGCCGACGGTACCCGGGTGTGGTTGAATGCTGCATCGGAATTGATGTATCCGGACCATTTTTCAGCAGATCAGCGGAAAGTGGTGTTAAAGGGGGAAGCTTACTTCGAAGTGACGAAAGATGTGAAGCGACCTTTTTCAGTCGTTTTGGGGGATATGGAAGTAAAGGTGCTGGGTACCTCGTTTAATGTGTCGGCTTACCCCGGCGTTAAGCGTCAGACGACTTTGATAGAAGGGCAGGTGGCTGTCAATTGGCATCGGCAGCAGGTTGTCATCAGGCCCGGCCAACAGGCCGTCGAAACTGATGAAGGACTGCGGGTGGCTTCTGTGAATGTCATGAATTATGTCGGTTGGAAGGAGCACCGTTTTGTATATGAAAATAAATTATTAGGGGAGGTATTGGAAGACCTGGAACGCTGGTATGATGTCGAAGTGTTTGTCATGCACGATGAAATCCGGAATTTACATTTGACAGCTAATTTACCGAAATACGAAAATATGGATAAGGTGTTGGAAATCATTGAATATGCGGCTTGTGTGAAATTTGAAGTAAAAGGCCGGACGGTTGTGGTGAGACGGGATTGACTCAAGAAAAACAGGAAAGCGCGCTAACACTTTCCTGTCGATAATAAATAACGCCCTTTTGGCGAAGGGTCATTATTCACTTAATTAAAACACGACAAATCTATGAAAAAAAATCAAGAATCCGATGTCGGAAAAGCTTCCGGTGTAGTTTGGAAAATGTGGTTGACTATGAAATTGCTGTTTTGTTTCCTTCTGATAGGATTTTCTACTGTCTATGGCAATGCTTTTTCACAAGTAAAAATCAGTATTTCGGTAAACGAGGTTTCCTTGCAGGAAGTGTTTGAAAAACTGACTGAACAGACGGGGTATCATTTTGTGTACAGTAATGAAATGTTACAACGGACCGGAAAGGTAAGTGTAGATATGCAAGATTGTGATCTTGGACAGATTATGGCTGTATGCCTGAAAAATACAGGTTTATGGTATCGGTTGGAAGACAATATCATTGTGATTTCTCCGAAATTCAGGCAACCTGATGTTCCTCAGAAAAAAATCACCCTTACCGGGAATGTAAAAGACAAAGAGGGACGTCCGTTGCCGGGAGTAACCATTCTGCTGAAAGGTTCTGCCGTGGGAGTGGTGAGTGATGTGGATGGAAATTTCACTCTGACAGTGCCGGAGGAATCGGGATTGACGCTTGTATTTTCGTTTGTGGGGATGAAAACGCAAGAAGTAGTCTTAAGCGGTCAGCAAGTGTTACATATTGTCATGCTGGAAGATGTGTCTCAAATGGAAGAAGTTATCGTTACCGGTTACCAGGAAGTCAAGAAAGAGAAAATGACCGGGGCGGTAACCACCATCTCCTCCGAAAAACTTAGTGACCGTTACACTCCGAATCTTATCCAGAATCTTGAGGCTCGCGTTGCCGGTCTGTCGACCTACGGCGGCAAACCGATTATCCGCGGAACGGGTACGCTCTATGGCGAATCGGCTCCGTTGCTCGTTGTGGACGGTCTTCCGGTCGAAGGCTCTATCGAAGACCTCAATCCCTATGACATCGCTTCGGTGAACGTTCTGAAAGACGCTGCAGCGTCGGCTATCTACGGTGCGCGCGCCGCAAACGGAATCATTGTTGTAACAACCAAGAATGCCCGTAACAAAGGCAAGATCGACATTGACTTCCAGGCAAACATAACCTTGTATGAAAACAAGAATGTCGATTATCATGATAACTTCCTGATGAACGCCGAAGAACAGGTGGAACGCGCCAGCGAATACTATGACTATTATTTCAACCGCAAGTATGCCGACGATCCGAGTATGACCCGGGACAAAGTCATAGAGAATTTCGGAAAGAACATTACCGACGGCGCTCAGATAAACCCCGTGGCCTATGCCTGGTATCAGCACGCGGCGGGCAATATCGGTCGCTCCGAACTCGACAACATTCTCGCTGATTTGTCGAAAAACAACTTCGCACAGGATTTCGCCGACAACATCTATCGTCGCCAGGTCATGCAGCAGTATAACCTCTCGCTCCGTGGTAGTTCCGACAAGTTCCGCAACAACTTAGTGATAAACTATCGCACTGACAACATGGGCATCATAGAGCATAAGAGCAACTGGCTCAACGTTTACTACAAAGGTAGTTGCGACCTTGCAAAATGGCTCGTGGCCACATTCTCGGTAAACGGCGTATACGCCAATATAAAGCAGTATGGCAACGATTACAACGTTAATCTCGACCCGTTCTCCTATGCCCAGTATCAGTCGTTCTATAATGCCGACGGCTCCGTTAAGAAACTCTATTCATGGTACTGCGGCAATGAATACATGCCCCTTCAGGAAGGCATGGAAGATCTCGGATTCAACCTCGTTGACGAGCTTAGGGATAACCAGACAAAGACGCGCCGTCAGGAAATGCGCTACCATGGCGATCTTCTCTTTAAGATTATCCCCGGACTTACGGCTCAGACCCAGTTCGTATATGAAGTCAACTCTCAGAACGTCCAGCAACATGCGACACAGGAGAGTCACGCCGCACGCACAATCAAGAATGCGTACGCCAAAATGGATACAGAGAGCCACAAGCTCGTTTATATGACTCCCGAAACCGGTGGATTTCTTCAGACTACTCATACCAGCGGAAACTTTTGGACTGCCCGTGGCCAGCTGAACTACACCAACACTTTCGGCAAGCACGAGATTTCGGCTATCGCTGGTCTGGAATTCCGGGAGACGAAAACCAGTGGTGACAAATCGCTTGTTCTCGGATATGACGAACAGCTTCAAAGCAGTGCTACCCATACTGTTGATTTCGGAACTTTATCGCAGATGAGCAATTCGCCTTACTTTCAAATGAACGGCTCTCCTTTCCCGTGCAACCAGTTCGCGTTCACACCCTATCTTGAAAACGGAATGGGAATCGTGAAAGAAGTTCGCCATCGCTATGGTTCGGGTTATTTCAACGCAACCTACACCTATGATAACAAATATAACATTTTCGGTTCGTTTCGAAAAGACTATGCCGACATCTACGGTCTCGACGCCAAGTTCCGTGGCAGACCCCTGTGGTCGGTAGGTATAGGCTGGAACGCCCACAACGAGAGTTTCCTCCGCGACCTGTCCTGGATGGATTTCCTGAAACTCCGTTTCTCCTACGGTGTTACCGGTAATATCTATCAAGGTGCTACCTCTCACATGACGGCATCGTCGGGCGACATAAATTCAACGACCAATCTGCCTGTCGCCTCTATTTCATCGCCCGCCAATCCTGACTTGCGCTGGGAGCAGAACCGGACGACCAACGTCGGTCTCGACTACGGTTTTATGAGCTATCGTTTGCGTGGATCGCTCGACTATTACGTGAAGACCGGTAAGGATATTTTTGCCCCGATCACTCTTGACCCGACAACCGGTTTCTCATCGATGGTTGCCAACGTGGCCTCAATCCGGAACAATGGTATTGAGCTTGCCATCGGCTATGACTGGTTTGTTCCCGGAAACCGCCGTGGATTCAGCTGGACAACCAACCTCACCGTAACCTACAATAAGAACAAGGTTCTCGAAGTGGAGAATCCTGCCACTCGCGCCTATGATCTCGTCAGCTTACCTTATAAGACCGGTTATCCCGTAAATGCGCTATGGGCTTATCGTTTCGCTGGGATCGATGACCGGCCGGGTCTGGTGGGCCAGTCGATGTATTACGTTGAGAATGGCAACACATCGCACAACGCAAGTAGTGCTAGCGTCGACGTTCTTGAATTCGGTGGTCAGTCCGATCCGAAAGCGATCGTCGGAATGGATAATCAGCTGCGCTGGAATGGCTTGAGTCTCGGATTTCTCCTTGTCTACTACGGTGGCCACAAAATGTTCGCCCAGCCCAAATCGGAAGTGTTCGAATCGTCATGGGACAGTCCGCTGAACATTGTCTATCTCAATTCCTGGACTCCCGAAAACCATTCCGATGTTCCGGGTATCGGCGAATATGCCTCTACGTCACTGGGCAGTGAATGTCGTACGGCGACAAACTGTCTCTATGACGCTGATTTCCTGAAAATCCGTAATATAACTATCGGTTATGATCTTCCTGAGCACCTAACGGAAAAAGTCGGTATCAGTAAGATTTCACTCCGTTTTCAGATCAACGACCCGAAAGCCCTCTGGATTAAGAACAACGCCGGAATCGACCCCGAGACACTCGGAATCCGTAAACAGGCATCGTATATGTTCGGCGTGAACCTGAGTCTCTAACATTTAGTAATATTTAATTTTGACATGACAATGAAAACAAGATATATCGTAGGTCTTTTTCTGGTGGGAGCTTCGGTGCTTAGTTCCTGTTCCGATTTCACAGAAATCGACCAGAAAGGAATGAACCTTCTCTCCACCACTGACCAGCTCGAGATGCTTCTCAACCAGGAGTATAATATCAGAATTGCCGATATTCAGCGTGTATGCGGTTCGGTACAGTATTATCCCGGCAACGTAGGGACTGTTCTTGCCAATCCGGTTAAGACAACAACCCAGATCCTTCTGAAATACGACGAGGCGGGGCATGCTTTGGAACAGGTAGACCTGACTTCGAGCGACAGTTATTATGCAAATTGCTACAACTATATCGGAACAGTTGCCAATCCTATTCTGAGTCTTGTGGATGCCGCGACAGGTTCCGAAGAAAAGAAAACGGCACTAAAAGCCGAAGCTCTGACGATCCGCGCCTATTTCCACTGGCTCGCTGCCGTGAAGTTTACCAAAGCCTATGATCCGGCTACGGCTGACTCCGAGAAATCTATCGCATATGTTCTGGAAACACAGGATATCAAACAACCTATCGAACAGCTTACTCAGAAAGAGGTCTACGAATACATTCTCGCTGACCTCGATGCTGCGATCGAGCTGAACGCGCTTCCGCAGTCGGCTGTAAACCGAATGCGCTTCAACGCCGCATGTCCGCATGCGATCAAAGCTCATGTGCTGATGTATATGCAGCAGCCCGGCGAAGCTGCAAAAGAGGCACAGAAAGCGCTTGCGGTTAACAGCTCGGTATCAGACTATGCCCACTACTGCACCGAGGCACCGAGCAGTGCGGGAATTCTGGTAAAAACATTCGAGACGCCCCAACTGGCACTTGCCCAAGACTATTTTACTGATACCGATGTCGAATTTTTCTCGTGGCTTACACCGCGCTACTACGAACGTTATGAACAGAAGAACATTCAGAAAGACTGTTTTGCCACCTATCACACCATGATGTGGATGGGTAGCTGGGAGACGACCTCTCAGGTGGTAAAGGGGGCGTTGGAAAGTATGTTTGGGGTTACCGAAGGTTCCATGAGCTACGGAGTACAAGGAAATGGCCGCGTCGGACGAATAAATCTGAGCGTGCCGCAGATGTATCTGATTCTCGCCGAGAATGCCATCAACAACAACCTGATCGACGACGCAATGGACTATCTCGACAAAATCCGTGTGGGCCGCTTCTTTCCGGAAGACTATCATGCGCTGAAAGGCTCGGTAACAACAAAAAACGATGCCATAGAGATGCTCAGAAAAGTTGCCCATGGCGAGAATGTATTTAACATCTACGACTTCATTACTCTTAAACGCTGGACACTGCTCAGTGATTACAAAGAGGATATCAGCTGGACATTCTCGGGTACGACTTACACGTTGAAACCGGAATCAACCATCTGGGTGTTCCCGTTTCCGAAGAGTCTGATGGAAAAGAACGGTAATTTCGAACACAATTATCCGGTTACCCAAAACTAATGATTGATCGACCGGTTCGGATCTATAGGACCCACAATCGTGTCTAACAGAATATTGGACAAGCCGGACTTATCCGGTTTGTCCGAAAAATCAATTAAATCAAATGAAAGCACAAAAAATCATTTTTCTTGCAGGTGTAACCGCCATGTTCTGTGCCTGCAACACAAAGCCGGTTGGCTATTTCTGCGTAAGCGGCAAAATTTCCGATGCCGACGGTCGGGAAATCTATCTTTACAGAACTTCAAACAACCGTTCGGCTGCAACGGTCGACACAGCTGTGATCGAGAACGGACGTTTTATTTTCGAAGGCATTCAGGAAACTCCAATCGGGGCGACCCTTATGATGGGCGACCCACGGAACGGGAAGAACAAAACTCGTGTGGGGCTTTTTGTGGAACCGGGTGAAATCGTCGTTTCAGGGCTTATGGGCTCGGATTTCTCTCATGCTGCCATAGCCGGTTCGCTGTCGACCGACCAGCAAAAAGCATATGAAAGCTTGCTCCAACCGTTCACAGAACAGATAACTCGTCTGCATGAGTCGATAAAAGTCGACCCGGACAATGCTGCCCTGCGTGATTCGCTCGAAACCCTCCGGGAAAGTATGCAGCAAACGAGCATTGACTTTATTCGTAACAATGGCAAGTCGTTCGTTGCTCCTTGGGTTCTTGTACAGATTCAGGGAAACCTTGACTACTCGACGATGAAAGAACTCTATGACGCTCTTGCTCCCGAGGTTCAGCCCGAAGCTGCCGGGACTAAAAAAGAAATCGATGCCCTCGAAACCGTGCTGCCGGGGAAACCGGCTCCCGACCTGATAAATAGAAATCCTGAAGGCAAGGAAATAAAGCTGAGTGATCTGAAAGGCAAGGTTGTTCTGGTTGATTTCTGGGCCACCTGGTGCGGACCATGCGTTGCCTCGCTTCCCCACATTCAGGAACTCTACAACAAATACCATGACAAAGGATTTGAAGTTTTCTGTGTGGCCGATAACGATTCTTCTGAAGACGAATGGAAAAACTTCATCGCTGGGAGCAAAGTAGGCATGCAGAACTATCACCACATTTTGCGCGGACTTAAAACGCTCACGGATGAGAACGGCGAATTCGTTGGTTTCGACAGATCGAACGACCAAAGTGACAAGTATGCTGTCCACTATTTACCTACGAAATATCTGATCGCTGCCGATGGAACAATCATTGGTAAGATCGGGAACGACGAGCAGCTTGATTCAACCCTTGCCGAAATTTTTGCAGAATAATTTAATATTCCGACCGGTCGGAAAAATTTTTAATCCAATAAAATCAAATGTAATGAAAAAACTTTTTTCACTGATTCTCGTCGGCATGCTGGCCGTTTCGGGATTGTCGGCAAAAGTAAAACTGAGCGTTCTTTACGTTGGCGGCACAGCCAATATGGATCCCATACTCATGTCCCCTGGATCTGTCGATTCCGTAGCACTTGCGGCTTCGGTCAAAGAGCGTATGGCTCACTTTACCAAATTCCTTAAAAAGAACTTCACTAATGTGAAATCGATAGAAGGGAAGGACTACACTCCGGAAATGTCGGCCGCCTATGACGTTACGGTTTTCGATGGCAGGCCTGTTCCCTTCATGAAAGGCGACCGCATGAGAGGCGAGCGCGACAGCTATCTGCCCGAATCGTTCGACTGCGCCGCAGTCATGATCGGTCATATGAGCGAGGAGCTTGGCCGCAGTCTCGGAAATAAAAACGACTGGTATTGTCTTTGTCTCGATAACTATGCTCTCGGCATGAAGAACGAGCACCCGGTTTTCAACGGTCCGTTCAAAGTGGACATGACAACAGAGATGCGCCCTACAGCCGCTCCTGCTCTTGAAGTTGCCGAAATGATGGGCGAATCGCTTCCGAAAGAAATGCCTATGCTGCTCATGCATCCCAACTGGACGGAAGAAGAGAATGCTTCAGGCAACTGCCGCATCGGCATGGTAAGCCGTCCCGGCGGTTATCTCGACTCTCCCGATACGGAAGTAATCTCGGGCGGTCTTTGTGGAAAGAGTATCGATGCCGTTGCCATCGGTCGCCACGGGAATCTGTTTCACTTCGGTTTTGCCGCCGATCCCGAGCGCCTCACTCCCGCCGGACGGGCGATTCTGCTCAATTCCATTGTTTATGCGTCGGAGTTCAACGGACAGAAACTCATTGCGCGCAAAATGAACGAAGGAATCGTCACACGCGATCATCTGCCGATGACAAAATGGGCTTGTACACGTAAGGCGAACGACTATATCAACGAAACAAATCTGACGTTCCGCCAAATGATAGATAGTGTTCATGCTGTTGCCGTAGAGAAAAAAAACAAAGGTGAGGAGCTCTCGAGATTTGAAGCCATATATCTTGATATGCCGCAGATGCCTCCGGTCGTAAAGAAATCTTTCGGACAATATCTGAAGGAGCGTAATCCGAAACTCTATGAAGTATTCGGAACCGACGAAGCTGCCTATGCGGACTATTACGAGAAAAACGCTCCATATATGCGCCCCGACTTGCGCGGTTACGAACTTGTCATAGATCCGGAAGTGCAGGCGCTCGGAATTCCCAATAACGATATCCGTTTGCTCGACAAAGCGATCGAACTGATGGAACAAGGTAATCCCGACGGCAAGACTATCCTTGAACGTTACACTCTCAAGCGTTTCGCGACCCCTGCCGAGTGGCATAACTGGCTTAACATCCATCGCCCGAGAATGTTCTTTACCGAAGCTGGTGGTTATCTCTGGCTCGTGAACGAAAAAGACGCCAATGACTATTCTGTTCTCGCCGCTGAAGCTGTTTCGGCGCAAGCTGTAGCTCCGGTTCCAGTGAACAACGACAATCTTACAACCGATAAGGATAATCCCGTTGTGCTTACCGCACGTATCGACACCCGTGCTGACGGTAAAAAGGAATATGTACTGACCATGAAGATTCACCCCGGCTATCATACCTATGCCAGGCTCGATCCGGCAGATCCGTATATCTTGACGACAATCGAAATGGAATATCCTGCAGGCGTCGAAGCCGACGGTGACATGATCATGCCTCCGTTCCAACCGACATCGAACGCAACGTCGTATTACGTCGACACGGTAGAATTCCGTCAGCCGCTTAAAGGCAACGGGAAGGGTGAGATTGGCGCGAAAATCCGTTATCAGGCATGCGACCACTCGGAATGCAAACTCCCTGTAACGACAACCGTAAAAGTAACGCTATAACCGACCGATCAGACGAATAAGACCAATCAGTCTGATTAGCTCAATAATAAAAGAAAATGCAATGAAAAAGATTTTTTCACTGATCTTCGCCGGCGGGCTGACCATTTCGAGTTTGTCGGCACAAGAGAAGCTGAACGTCCTTTATGTGGGCGGTTCCGCTAATATAGAGACATTCGGAACGCGGGATCTTGATCCCGCCGCAGTTGCGGCTTCGGCAAAGGAACGCACTGCCGATTTCATCAAATTTCTCCGGCAGCACTTCACCAAAGTAACCGCTGTCGATGGCAAGAACTACAGTCCCGGCATGTCGGCCGCCGTTGATGTTACCATTTTCGACGGAATGCCTCCGGTTGTCAAGGAACGGGTGATGGAACGGGATGCCGAGGGGAATGTTACCCGCTATGAAGAAGCGGAATATCTGCCTTCCGACTTCAAATACCCTGCTCTGTGCATCGCTTCGTACAGCAAACAGCTCGGCAATGCCTTAGGTTCGAAGAACGATTGGATGTGTCTCTGTCTCGACAACTACGCCTATAACTGGAATAAATCGCATCCTATTTTCAACGGTCCGTTTAAGGTGAATCTCGAAACGGAAATGTATCCGACTCCGGAAAGCGCTGTTGAGTATGGCGAATTCTATGACTATGTTGCGCCGAAAGAACTCGAGATGTTTCGGGTATCGAAATATAGTTACAAAGACCCCGGACATAGAAATATCCGCATCGGAATGGTGAGTCGTCCGTGGGGGTATCTCGATTCGCCTGAGGCTGAAGTGATTTCCGGAGGAGTTTCGGCCAAGTCGATCGATGCCGTTGCAATTGGCCGCCACGGTAACATGTTTCACTGGGGTTTTGCCGCCGCTCCTGCTGATATGCTTCCAGCTACCCGTGAAATTCTGGCTAATGCAATTGTCTATACCGCAAAAGCTTGTACACAGCCGATTATAGCACGCAAAATAAACGAAGTGTGTTTCACACGCCCGATGATTGCGGAAAGCAAGTTCTTGGTTTCTCAGAAAGGGTGGAAACACTATAACGAGATGAACCGTTCGTCGTATGAGAGCATGAAAGAGGGGGCGGCTGAAGCTGAAGCCAAGAAGGCTGCCGGACAGGAGCTCGACGAAGAGGACAAGATGTATCTTGAATATTTCTCGCATATGACTGAACCGGTTGACGTCACTTATGCCGAACATTTGAAACAGCATGCCAGACCGGGACTCTTCGAGCTTTTCGGAACCGATGAACAGAGCTATATGGACTACTATGACCGGAACGCTCCCTATTTCTACGGCGACCCGGCAAGTGATAAGCCATGGTTAGAGAAGATCGATCAGGAAGCGCGTGAACTCGGTATTGCCAACAACGACATCCGTTTGCTTGACACGGCTATCACCATGATGGAGAAAGGTGGAGACGAGGCGGTGACAGGGCGTATATTGGCCGAACGCTATACCCTTAAACGCTTCTCAACCCCGACACAGTGGCGACAGTGGTTCGACAAAAACCGCAACAATATGTTTTTTACCGAAGCCGGTGGCTTTAAATGGCTTGTCAATACCTATGAACCCGGCGAAAACGACTATTCTGTAATTAAAGAATAAAAATAACCCATTTTCTGGAACAGGTTGTGACTTGGCGAATCTGAGAGGAAAATATGTGCTGTTGGATTTCTGGGGGTCTTGGTGTGGCCCTTGCAGGGCTTCCCATCCCCATCTGAAAGCGTTACAGGCTCATTATGGGCCGCAAGGGCTTGAAGTGATCAATATTGCCCAGGAAAACGGAGCCGATGCCCGGAAAATTTGGCTGAAGGCTGTTGAGGAGGATCAGATGACCTGGACCCAGATTTTGAATAACGAGGACCGGGAGGTTTGTGATGTGGTAAAACTTTATGGGATTACCGCTTTCCCGACAAAGGTACTTATCGATCCGGAAGGAAAAATTATCGTGAAGACGGTAGGAGAGTCTGCCCCGATCGATGAAAAGTTGAAAGAGGTATTTGGAAATTAAAGTTATAATAAACATTCATTATATCCGGTTGTTGAAATTTTTATCAGCCGGATATATGATTGTTTTTCTGGTGGAATATATTATTTTTGTCAGTGAGGAAAGCTAATTTGGGAGTTTCCTTTGAGGCAAATGAAAAAAGAAATCTTTGGTTATAAGAGTTTTGAGGATCTTTTTAATCAGTATTTCGAGGATTTGATGAGGTTCGTATACGGTTATGTCGGCAATGAGGAAGTTGCCCGCGATATTGTACACGATGTGTTTCTTACGTTTTGGAATCATCGGGAACATTTGGATTTCTCCTGGTCATTAAAATCTTATCTGTTTACTTTGTCACGTAATTATGCATTGAATTATCTCCGCCATCAGAAAGTGGTGGCTCAGAACGAGGAGGCTTTGATGCGTGAGATGGAAAGTATTCAGGACGAATGGGAGGATTACGATCAGAAAATAGAACGTCTGCAAGCCGGACTGGCGGCTTTGCCGGATAAGCAAAGAGAGGTATTGATAAAATGTTTCGTAGAAGGAAAAAAGTACCGGGAGATTGCCGACGAGATGGATATATCCTTGAATACGGTGAAAACTCATCTGAAACGTGCTGTCCATTTTTTGAGGGAAGAATTACCCGACGGGCTGACCTTGCTTTTTATGCTGAAATATAACTAGTTTTTCAATACTTTTCTTTATTCTCTCCATACTGACGGTACTTTCCCATTACTGAAAATTTAAGGGTGAGTCCTAAAAAAAATCAATGATTTGCAATAAAAGTGACAAATTGTTGTCACCCGTTACGAAGGGTTGCGTGTGTAATTACAAAAGCAAATAAAATGCACACAGATTTTAGTGACGACCAAATCGAATATGCCGGGCGGCTTTTGAATCATCGTGAACAGTTAGACGATCGGGAAGTTCAGGAATGGCTGGAGCATCCGGAGAACCGGGCTGTCTTGGACCAATTGGCCCGAACGAGACAAGAACTGGATAAACGGGATTTTTCTGCTTTAAAAGCGAATGAATGGAAAGTTTTGAAAAATCAGCTCCATCTCTCCAAAACACGGGTGTTGAGATTATGGATGTCTGTGGCGGCAACCGTCGTTTTGGGAGTGGGGATCGGGGTTTGGTTCGGATTGCAGCAGGAAAAAAATTTACCTTTAGCAGGAAATAGCCTGTCGGAGACGGAAATCTTACCGGGAAAGCGGGTGGCCTTCCTGACATTAGCCGATGGACAGAAAGTGGAGTTAGGAAAGGGGAATATCCGGCTCGATGATGGTAAGGTGGTAACAATTCTCAACGATTCGGTAGATGGATTACATTATACTACGATAGAAACGCATGATGAACCTTTAAAGGAGGAATACAATTCCCTGAAAATTCCGGTCGGAGGTTTTTATAAGCTGGTATTGTCGGATGGAACAAAAGTATGGTTGAACGCTGATTCGGAATTGAAATATCCGGTTCGGTTTGTCGGAGGAAAACGGGAAGTATATTTGAAAGGGGAAGGTTATTTCCAGGTAAGTAAAGATTCCTGCCGGCAATTTATCGTGCATCTGCAGAATTCCGAGATTACTGTATTGGGTACGGCTTTTAACGTCAGTGCTTATGAGGATGAAGCCCATGTGTATACCACGCTCGAAGAAGGTCGTGTAGCTTTTTACTCCCGTCAGAATAAACAACGGATCTTGTTAAAACCGGGTATGCAGAGCGATATGGAAGTGGCTACCGGAAAAACGGTTGTTTCGGAGGTCGATCCCTCTCTTTATTCGGCTTGGATCGAAGGGCGCTTTGTGTTCCAATCTTTAGACCTGGAATCTATATTACGTCAATTGCAACGCTGGTATGATTTCGAAGTGTTCTTTCAACAGCAGGAAGTGAAAAATTATCGGTTCAGAGGAGTATTGAGCCGTGACATGGATATCCGTCAGGCCTTGGATATTATCGAAGAAACGACCGATCTGAAATTCGATATCAAGGGGAAAACGATTCTGGTAAGGAAATAAAAAAGCAGGAATTGCTACCAACAATTCCCGCTTAGCGTCCCGAAAGGGATGATTTTAAAACTTTAAAACATAACAAATTTATGAAAAAAAATTGGAAAAACAACAGGGGTTATCGCTGGGTTGGTGTAATTATTTTCCTTTTTATGCTCGGGATGCCCGAAAGAGCTTTGACTCAGGAGGTGGGAATCGAATTTTCGAAGGGCTCCTGGAAAAAACAATTGAATCAGGCCAAACGTCAGAAGAAGCTGATCTTTTTGGATTGTCATACCAAATGGTGTGGCTTCTGTAAGGTTTTAGCCCAATATGTATTTACGGATCCCGAAGTGGCCCGGTTCTATAATCAGCATTTTGTGAATGTAGAGATGGATATGGAAGAGGGAGTAGGAGTAGAACTGGTAAAAAAATATGGCATTCATGCTTATCCAACCTTGTTGTTTATCAATGAACAAGGCGAATTGGAAGATTATCATGCCGGTTATCTGGCACCCAAGGAACTGATCGCGTTGGGAGAACGGGCTCTGAAGCCGGAAAATAACCTGGCGGGTATGCGAAAAAGATATGCTGCCGGTGAACGGGAGCCGGAGATGTTGCGGGAGTATTTGCGGATATTATCCAAGGCTTATCAGGATAGCCTCATGAGGGAAATTATTTCGACGGATTTGGGCGGATTGGACGACAACCGGTTTTATACTCCGGAAGTTTGGAACATTATCGAGGAAAACGGTCAGGCAGCAATATCCCTGTTGATATCGAGAGTTATTCCGAACCGGGATAAGTTTTACGGCGTGGTGGAAAAAGAAAGAGTGGATCAGGGAATCGACAAAGCCTTGTCGGCAAAAGCTATAAGCTTTATTCATAATGCTGGACGGAAAAGCTTTCAGCCGGAAGAGTGCCGGCAGCTGAAAGAATTTTTCCTGAGCCAGAAAGCTTTACCTTATGCCGGAGAGTATCTGGCGACGATATATGCCGGGGAATATCTTCATCAGAAGGAATATACTCAAGTGTTGAACGTGTTGGAAGATATCGTGAAATATCATTATTTCCGGCTGGATTCCCGGGATGAGGTGCTGAATTTTACTTTACGCTATGTGGCTGAGTGCGAGGATATGGAAATCAGAAAACAGGGGATGGAGCTGTTGGATGCTTTGCCCCGGACGACTATCCGGGAAAAGAAAAAGCCGATGTACGAGGCTACCCGGAAGATGTTGGCGGGGAAAGAATAATAATTGACTATTATGATAATCGCTTATCGGGAAGGACTACCAACTATCCCGGTAAAGAACCGAAAGATGATTTTTTAACTTTAAAACATTACATTTTATGAACAGAAAACGGTACGGGGATCCCTGGGATTTCCGGTATAAACTTTCGCAAATTTCGAGAGTAATGAAGATGGTGTTTTTTATGATGTTGCTGAGTCTGACCCACCTTTCTGCCAGCGTAAAAAGTCAGAATAGTGTGGTCAATCTTACCTTGAAGAATGTGTCGGTGGAACAAGCTTTGACAAAGGTAGAAAAACAGTTGAAACAGAATTTTTTCTTCAATCGCGAGAATGTGGATTTGGAACGGAAGGTCGATTTGCAGTTGTCTGATGCTGATTTGGATGAATTGGTGTTACAACTTTTCGGTCGGGATTACAAATACCGCGTAGTAGATAATATTATTGTCGTTTCGCGTAAAGACGAAGAGCAGGAACAACCTCAGCAGATTAAAGTCGAGGGGGTGGTCAAGGATAAGCGGGGAGATGCTCTGCCCGGAGTGACGGTTTTGATCAAAGGGACAAAAATTGGGGTGGCTACGGATCTGGACGGAAAATATTCCCTTTCGGTTCCGGTTGGTGCCCAGGTATTGGTATTCTCTATGGTGGGTATGCAGGATAAGGAGGAGACGGTCGGTAAACGCACCCGGATCGATGTCGTACTGGAAGAGGCGGTGAGTGAATTGGAAGATGTTGTGGTAACCGGATATTATACTCAGGCAAAAAATAGTTTTACCGGTGCTGCCAGAACCATTACGGCAGAAGAGTTACAGATGGGGGGAAACCAAAATATTCTGACGGCTTTGCAGAATGTCGATCCGTCGTTTATGAAAATAGATAACAATCTGGCGGGGAGTAATCCGAACGTGGTACCTGAATTTCAGATCCGCGGTGCAGGGAGTATTTCCGGCATAGAGAGTGAGTACGAAGGAAATCCGAATTCGCCGGTATTCATTGTCGATGGTTTCGAGATGACTGCCGAGAAAGTTTACGATATGGATCCTTACCGGGTAGCCTCCATTACTTTGCTGAAAGATGCTGCTGCAACAGCTATATATGGTTCACGGGCTTCCAACGGTGTGGTAGTTATTACAACCAATGCTCCGGCCAATGGAAAAATGCAGGTGAGTTATAATGTGGACGCTTCATTTTATATTGCGGACTTGAGTGATTATAATGTGTGTAATGCTGAAGAAAAACTGGCGATCGAAAAGGCTGCGGGTATGTATACCTCTACTGCCGTGAATTCACAGGTGACGCTCGATAAATGGTATAATGAGAAACTGGCCAATATCAAGCGGGGATACGATACGTATTGGCTTGACAAGCCGTTGGACGCGGTGGCCGTAGCGAACAAACACACCCTGCGTCTGGATGGCGGTAACGATAATATCCGTTACGGTTTGGAAGTGAACTATAGTAATACGCCGGGAGTAATGAAAGAGTCGGGGCGGCGGCGTTTGGCCTTGGGGATGGAGTTACAGTATATCTATAAGAATTTGACATTCCGTAATACCCTGACCTATTCTAACGTGAAGGCGGTTAATTCCCCTTATGGCTCGTTCAGTACTTATACCCAACGGAATCCGTATGTACGGTATAAAGATGATGATGGAAACTATATTTACGAGGTGGACCGGTATATTCCTATCAGCGGAGGTGGATTAGGACAGACATTTTATAATCCGTTGTACAATACGACACTGAATACAATAGATGAAGAAAAATACAACGACGTAACCAACAATTTCGGTGTGGACTGGACAATTATAGAAGGTTTACGGCTGAAAGGCAGTTTCTCCTTTACACACCAGAATACCTACGGTGACAATTTTAAGCCTGCAAGACATACGGATTTTGCGGATTACAGCGACGAGGATTTTGACAGAAGAGGAGCGTATATTGGTTCGCGTGGAGAGAATTTCAGCTATGATGCCAGTGCAGTACTGACCTATTTCTGGCAGCTTGATAAACATGTGGTTAATGCTAATCTGGGGTGGAACTTACAAGAAAACGTGACCCGGGAGTTTACGGTAAAAACCGAGGGGTTCCCCAACGAAAATCTGGATTATATCAGTTTTGCAACGCAATATGAAAAAGAAGGAGCTCCTGCAGGGGATGAGTATACATCCCGCCTGGTAGGTTTCTTGGGTAACCTGAATTACAGTTACGACGAACGGTACCTGCTGGACCTTTCTTTCCGTGAAGATGCTTCTTCGCGTTTCGGTGCCGATAAACGGTGGGCACCCTTCTGGTCGGCTGGTTTAGGTTGGAATTTGCACAATGAGGGATTCCTGAAGGATGTAACTTTTATCAATCGTTTAAAAATACGTGGTTCGTATGGGTTGACAGGTAGTCAGAATTATAATCCCTATCAGGCGATGACGACCTACAAATATCTCACCGGAGAACGTTATCATCATATTGTGGGGGCTGAAGTAATGGCATTGGGGAACGAAAAGCTGGGATGGCAGCGTACTTTGCAGCAGAACTACGGTTTGGATATCGATCTTTGGAATGAACGCATTAATATTACCGGGAACTACTATATAAAACTATCAAAAGATGTATTGACCTCTGTAACCTTGCCTCCTTCTTTGGGCTTTGATTCTTATATGGACAATTTAGGAGAGGTAAAGAACTATGGGTATGAATTAAGCTTGCGCGTGGCAATTTTGAAGAATCCGGCCAAGCGGCTCTTTTGGAGCGTAAATGCCAATGCTTTACACAACAAAAATAAGCTGATGAAGATATCGAATGCCCTGAGGGCTTATAATGATTCGCAGGATGAGGATTCTATGGCGGGTTCCAAAAAGAAAGAGTCTAACCGTCCGAAAGTACGTTATATTGAAGGGGAGTCCATGAATTCCATTTGGGTGAACCGGTCTCTGGGGATCGATCCGGCTACCGGTAATGAACTGTTTCTGGCGAAAAACGGAGATATCGTGACAGAATGGAGTACAGACAACTATGTGATCGGCGGCTGTACGGATTCGGAATTGGAAGGAACTTTCGGAACAAACTTTCAGTGGAGAGGATTTCAGTTGAATATGATATTCCGTTACAGTCTGGGTGGACAGATTTATAACCAGACACTGGTAGATAAGGTGCAGGATGCCGATTTGCGTGGTAATGTGGACCGCCGCGTATTCGAGGAACGTTGGCAGAAACCCGGTGACAAAGTGATGTTCACCAAATTCGGACCTGGGATAAATGCCAATGCGACCAGCCTGACTAAACCGACTTCCCGTTTTATCGAGGATAACAATTATCTGGAATTGTCCACGTTGAATCTCTCGTATGAATTCGGTATGCCCTGGATGAAAAAGGTGGGGTTAAAACGGCTGAAAGTCCTCTTTTATATGAACGACGTGTTCCGCGCTTCCACTGTGAAACAGGAGAGGGGAATCGATTATCCGTTTGCCCGTAATTTTAGTGTAGGATTGCAGGCGCGTTTCTAAATGTTTACGATTAATTGATAGAAGGTTATGAAATATACAATATTGAAATACGGCATGTTGGCAGGCACACTGTTGTTAGGTGGCTGTAATAATTGGTTGGACGTGGATCCTAATACAATTATGAGGAGACAAATTCGGAAGCCTGCATTGATGGTTTTTGGAAAGGAAATTATAATGCGATAGCCAATTGTAATCAGATTCTGGCTCATGTAGACGAACAGAAAGGTGTATTCAGCAGCGGAGTGTATGAGGCGGTAAAGGCGGAGGCGATGGCTTTGCGTGCTTTCTTGCATTTTGATCTGTTGAGGGGGTTTGCTCCTTCCTATGGGATTGGTAAGGATGAACTTGCCATTCCATACGTAGATAAGGTGACGAACAAGCCTGTGGCGCAGTCGACGGTGGCAGAAGTTGTGGATAAGGTGATTGCCGAAACGGAGGAGGCGCGGAAACTGATCCGGGAAGTCGATCCATTGGGACCGTCTCATGAATCCTATACAGAGAAAGGGTATGATACGGATGATTATGTTCAGGGTGGAGGATTTTGGCTTTACCGCAAATCGAAGTTGAATTACTATGGAATGACAGCTTTTCTGGCCCGGGTATATTTGTATAAGGGGGACAAAGTGAATGCGCTGGCATGTGCGAAGGAGGTCATCGAAAGCGGAAAGTTTTCATTGCTGGAAGAAAAACAGTTGCAGGGCGACAATACCTGGGGCTATTTGTGCAGTGAGAGTGAGTATATTTCTTCCCTTTATGTGTATGATATGGAAGAGGGGCGGTCGGATGTGTTTTTCGGAGAAGAGAGTACAATGAAATGCTATATCTCAGATGGCCGGCGTTCGATTATATTCGGCACGCCCGGTGTGGATATCGATTGGCGTAATCAAAACATGTTTGTGTTAAAGATCGGTGAGGCGAAGTATTATGTCGGCAAATACCGGGGGGTGAATCGTATTCCTCTGCTGAAGTTGTCGGAAATGTATCTGATTGCTGCGGAGGCTTCGGGTGATAAGAGTTGGTTGCAGACTTTACGCGATCACCGGGGATATGTAAATTATCCGTTGGCGGACGATTGTGACCTGACAGCTGAAATAGAGGCGGAATACCGTAAAGAGTTTATTGCTGAAGGTCAGCTTTTCTATTATTACAAACGGTTGAACTATGACAAATTACCGGGGATGTCGGAACCGATGGCAAAACATTATGTTTTCCCGATGCCGGACAACGAACTTGAATTTGGTAATATTAAATAAAAAAGACAGACGATGAAAAAATTAGGATATATATTTTTATGCCTGGCAGTGCTATGGAGTTGCCAGGACAATGCAGACTACCCGTTCAAGGGAAAAGATGCCGTATATTTTCAGCTACAGACGGATGATTATTATTGGACACAAACTCTGGACAGCATGGTGTATACTTTTGCCGGTAAAGGGGTTGAGGAAGATACGTTATGGGTTCGGGTAAATCTGCAGGGGGATGCCGTCCCGTATGCCCGTGATATTCTTGTCGTGACGGACGATGAGAAAACGACTGCAGAGGAGGGCCTTCATTACGAGGCTTTGAAACCGGTATACGAATTGCCTGCCGATGCCGTTTATACGAGGATTCCCGTAATTATTTACAACAAGGACGAGGAATTGGAAAAGAAACAGGTGACGATAGCCCTTGCCTTGAAATCTTCTGATGAATTGGACCTGGGCATTACTGACCGGCGGACTTGTCGTCTTTTGGTGTCGAACATGTTAGGAAAACCGCTTTATTGGGAAGAAACGATTTCCTGGGATTTCGGGGAATATTCCCGGAAAAAGCATGAGCTTTGTATTTTGGAACTGGGACGGGATTTCCCTGCCGAGGCAAGCGAGTACAGTGCAGAAAGCCGGATGTGGGATGTTTATGGGGCATATATGAGTGACTATTTCGAGGAAAATTATCCGGTTTATGATGAGAATGGTAAAATTATCGAGCCTTGGTAAGAAGGAGTGTAATCTGTAAAATGAATGCGATATGAAGAAGATATATTTATTGCTGTGTTTTGTAGCCTGTCTTTTGGCTTCTTGTCTGGAAGACAAGGGGAATGACCTCTACATCGAATTGAATGACGTAACCATCGGGAAAATACGTGATACGACAGTGGAACAGTTTACCCGCCTGAAAATCGAACCGGAGATTACAACTCGTTCCGGTGAGTTCAAAGCTGAGGATTATACCTATTTGTGGTATATGTATACAACTTATGGGATGAGTAGTCTGACTTCTGCGGATACATTGAGTCTGGAGAAAAATCTGGATACGGAGATCACTTGTATCCCGGGTGACTATAGTTTGGTATTTAAAGTAATGGACAAAGAGACGGGGATAACGTATACTACGGAGTATGCCACTTCTGTCACAGTTATCAATTCCTATTCCAAGGGCATGATGGCATTGAGCAGCGAAGATGGAGAGGCGAGTGTGACTTTTGTGAATACCGTCGGTACGGTGACGGAGAATGCCTATAAGAAAGTGAATGGGGAAACGGCAGGTAAGAACCCTACGGGTATCCGTTATATAACAGGCATGATATCGGAGGCGGAAGAAATGATCGTTATCATGACGGACGATGAGAAAGGCGGTACGGTGGTAAAGCCTCTCGATATGTCGTATGTGATGGATTTCAAGGATATGTTTTATATACAACCGGAAGTCATCAAGCCCCAATCCTTTGGAACTGCCGAAGTAACCTGGTATGAATATGTAAATAATAACGGAATTATCTATCGCCGGGAAAATAGGGAGAGTGGTTATCCGAAATACGGAGTGGCGGTTAAAGGGGAATACGACCGGATCGCTCCTTTTGACTTTTTTGATGCGACAGGTAGCTATGTGGCCTGGTTCTATGACCAGGGACGGGAACGTTTCATTTATTTGAACTGCCCACTGCAAGGTGATGTTATGATTGAATTGCAGGATATGTCAGGTGCGTTTAATCCCAACAATGTGGGGATGCAGATGTTGTGGGGAGGTGCATTCGGCAGTAATAATAAGTTGAATAACGGGCGTATGGTGATGGAGGATGATGCCGGGGAACGCTGGATGCTTTCCTTTACTTCGAGCAAGGTTGACAATCAAGTTGTATTTACACCTTTGGCGAAGATTCAACTGACCTATGAGGGGGCTCGAGAGGCTCATACCTTTACTACCGCTCAGAATGCCAATTTCCTGTATTACGGTTACGATAACAAGATTGCGTGCGTCAGTTTTTCTACCGGCAATCTGCTGAATGTGTATGAGATGGAAGGAGGAAATGTGGATTATATCGAATGTGACCAGGTGGGGAATATCAATCAGATGTGGGTAGGCATCAGCGATGGTTCTGGTACGGCCAAGTCTGGTTCTATCGTAGTATTGGAAATGAGTACGGACGGTTCGCTGAAAGAAGTGACGCGGTATAAGAATGTGTGTGGAAAAGTAGTCGATTTTGAATACAAGCAATAAAACTGTAAAAATGAAGAAAATATTGATATTAGGGACCGCACTGTTGTGCGGTTTCCTTTGCCGGGTGGCTGCACAGGGGGTGGAGTTCCGTGATCTGACCTTCGGACAGGCATTGGAACAGGCCCGTACAGAAAACAAGCTGGTGTTTATGGATTGCTATACCAGCTGGTGCGGACCTTGTAAGAATATGCTGAAAAACGTCTTCACTTTGCCTGAAGCCGGTGAGTTTATGAATGCGCATTTCGTTTGTGTGAAGTATGACATGGAAAAAGGCGAAGGGATCGGGTTGAAAAAACAGTTTGCAGTCCGTGCTTTCCCGACATTTTTTATTATCCGGCCGGACGGTACGGTGCAACACCGGTTGGCCGGAGGAAGTCAATGGGAGCGTTTCCGCGAACGGGTTGCAAGAGGATTGGAGGAAACGACTTCTTATGCCTATCTCAACGAACGCTATCAGCAGGGTAAGCTTGCCCGGAAACAATACCCCCATTACGTTCAGGCTTTGAAAGATGCCGGCGATCGGCCTGCCGTGAAGAACGTTTGTATGGAAGTTTTCGGGCAACTGAGCGACAAAGCGAAATGCAGTGCAGAAAACTGGTATATTTTCGATCAGGAAATGGGACCGGCCGATCCCCGGTTTGAATACCTGGTGGATCACAAAGAGGCTTTCGACCGGACAGTGGGGCAGAAAATAGTGGATGAGAAGATTTATTCCGTTTATGGAGATGAATTGCTTGGCATCAATAATAGTAAGGATGCTGAATGGCCGGAAAGAATTGGTCGTATCGCCCATCAGATACAAAAGATCGGTTTTGAGAAAAAATCGGAGATCGAGAATACATTGGACTACGTGGTGGCTTATCTGAGTAAGGATATCGAAGGGGTGTTGAAAAATTTGGAAGAACGGACTGATTTTCCCCAATATGTGATGATGGATCTGGCTTTTCGTTTCGGTTTTATTGTTCAGGAAGGTACGGATGAGCAAGTAGTCCGGTATATTCAGTTGGGACGACGGGCCGAACAGCAGGCGGCTACCCCTCAGCTGGCCGGCTTGATCCGGGAGTATATGGACCGGTATGAAGCAGAACTGAACGACCGCAAGACTTATGCCGGCATACGGGGTCGGGTGACTCGCGAGAGAATGAATGAAGTGAATTTGTATAAGGTGGAAGACGGAAAAGAATGTCTGATCGCAACCTCGAAGGTGAGCCGGGACGGTTGGTATGGATTTACCTTCCAGCCTGAACGGAAAGGTTTCTATACGGTGGGGGGAAAGGAGAGGCTGGATCGGATCCGTCTTTATATGAAACCGGGTGATCAGGGAGAAGTGAATTTTCCCGAAGATACTATCGTGATTACTGTACGGAATACGCCGGAAAATCTCTTGCTTGCCCGTTGGGAAACGATAATGATTCCGGTACGGGAAAGAGTCGATAATCTGAAGTATGCTTTGTTCGATTACCGCGATTTCTTTCCTTATTTTATGGATTTTCTGCCACAGGCCCGTGAGTTTCAGGAAAAGCTGACGTTCCGGGATGAGACATTCGCACGCTTGGTGAAACAAACGATTGATTTCGATCTCGATTATTATGCTTTCCGGATTTTGAATGCCCTGAAAGCGGGTAAAGATACTTTTAAGCCGAGCCGTCCTACTCCGGCCGATTACCCGGCCTATTACGAAACCATTATCTCCCGGGATAAATTAACGGATGCTTCGGTACTGGAACAACCTTATGGTTACGATTATTTGCAACGTTATACGACATTTGCCCTGGCAAAAGAGGGTGAAAAAGACAATTTATCCAATCGGCTTAAATGGTTGCCGGATGATTTGCTGAAAGCGGAAGTCGTGCTTTGGTATGCCGAACGTTGCCGGACTTATGAAAACTATCAGAAAATACTCGGTGAATATGGCAGTTTCCTGACAACTGAAAATCACCGGGAGCGGATGAATGCCGTTTCGGCCAGGCTGTATCAGGGGAAGAAGGGCGAAATGGCAGCCGATTTCACTTATCCCGACCGGAATGGTAAGCTGGTATCCCTGTCCGATTTCCGGGGTAAGGTTGTACTGGTGGACGTATGGGCTACGTGGTGCGGTCCCTGCCGGGCGGAAATCCCTCATCTCGTGAAACTGGAGAAAGAAATGGAGGGTAAAGATGTCGTTTTTATCGGTGTATCGATCGATCAGAAGAAAGATCACCGGAAGTGGCTCGAGGTTCTGGAGCAGGAGGGGCTTAGTGGTGTACAGCTTTTTGCTGGCGTGTCTCCGCAAATTATGAAAGACTATAAATTTACCACAATTCCCCGTTTCATGGTATTTGACCGGGAAGGGAAAGTAGTGTCGACTAACTCCCCCCGTCCCTCGAATCCGGAATTGAAAAAATTATTGGAAAAATTATTGAATTCGGGTTTATAAACTGAGTTAATTCTACTTTTTAAATAGTTACTTTTGTAACTATTTAAAAAGTACGTTTTAAAATCTCCCGGATGTTGTCGGCTTTTCCCATGGTATAATAGTGGATAGCCGGGGCACCGTGGGCTAATAAATCCTTGCTTTGGGCTGTACACCATTCGATGCCTACCTGATAGATGGCTTTATTGTCTTTACATTTCCGGACTTCGTTCATCAGTTCCTGGGGCAGGTCGATACTGAAAGCCCGGGGGAGCATTTCGATGTGGGTTTGCGTCGAGATGGGTTTCAGGCCGGGGATGATCGGAACAGTGATACCGGCGGCCCGGCATTTGGCTGTAAATTCATAAAACCGGGTATTGTCGAAAAACATTTGAGTAACGATATAATCGGCTCCTGCATCTACTTTGCGTTTCAGATTTTCGATATCGATGTCTATATTCGGGGCTTCATAATGTTTTTCGGGATAAGCGGCGACACCGATACAAAAATTAGTAGGTACGGCATTTTTCAGACATTCGTCCAGGTAAATTCCCCGGTTCATATTGTGGATTTGTCCCACCAGTTCGCAACTGTAACGGTGGCCGTCGGGTTCGGGAACGAAATATTTTTGGCCGGGGATAGCATCTCCGCGTAAAGCGACTACATTCTGAATATCCAGGAAGTTCAGGTCGATCAGGTCGTTCTCGATCTGATGTTTACTGGCTCCTCCGCAGATCAGATGGGGGACGACTTCTACGGGAAACCGTTTCATAATCGCTGCTGCAATGGCTACCGATCCCGGCCGTTTGGTGATGGTCACTTTTTCAAAGGTACCGTCGGCCGTTTGGCGGAATTCCACTTCATCCCGGTGAAAGGTGATATTGATGAAAGGAGGGGCGAATTCCATCAGAGGTTCTATGGCTCCGTATAGTTTGTTGATATCGCTTCCTTTCAATGGAGGCACCAGTTCGAACGAAGCGAAAGGTGCCTTTTTCTGATTGATAATATCGATTACTTTAGTCATTATGTACTGGTTATGGGCGTAGCTCGCCCGGTTTTATAATCCTAATAATCTTTTTCCTTCTTCCAGGGTGATCGCCCGCTTCGTGCAATAGTCCGTCAACTGGTCTGCACCGATTTTTCCAATGCTGAAATAACGGGCAGCAGGATGGGCGATGAGCATACCACAAAGACTTGTCGTCGGATAGATCGCATAAGACGTGGTCAGGGAAACCCCGATTTTAGACGGTGCATCCAATAGGTCGAAGACATCTTTTTTCAGTGAATGATCCGGACAGGCCGAATAGCCGAAGGCCGGGCGGATCAGGGACAAACCTTCACTCAATTGTTCCTGCATCCATTCGGCCAAAGCTTCGGTTAACCGGGCACATAAGCTTTCACGCAGCAGATGGCTGAAGTCGTGGCAGTTACAACTGCCCTGTTTGTCGGCGACTTTCAGGGCGAATAACCCGATGGTGGAAGTTCCGTAAGCCTTGGGACAGATATAATCGGATAAACTCAGGCATTCTTGCCCCGCTTTTTGTTGACGCAACATGGGGAGACGGTGACCGTTATCCAATACGATTTCGTCATCTTCTGCATAGGCATCGAAGAAGTTGACCACGATCGAAGCTTCGAATTCATTGCCGGCAATAACGGTGCCCAACATTTCCAGAGCGGCCTGGTAAGTACGGTCGGCTTCTTCATGCTGATGAATGATTTCCGGGAATTTACCCTTGAATCCCCAGAAATGGAAAAATGGAGTCCAATCGATTTTAGCGATCAGGTCCTGCAAGTCCATATTTTTTCCCAACAGATTGTGTTCTCCGAAACTGGCAGGCAACCGGTAACTTTCCCGGTCAAAGACAGGAGCCAGGGTCTGGGCTTCTGTATAAGGAAGCAAACGGTCTTGTTTATGATAATATTGCCCGCGTATTTTTTCCTGTTCTGCTTTCACTTGTGCGAGGTAGGACGACCGGTCGGATAGTAGCCGTTTCATGATCCCTGCAGTCCGGGAGGCATCTCCCCCCTGGATGACACCATAATCGTATCGGGGTGCCAGTTTTACAGCGGTATGTACGGTTGAAGTGGTCGCTCCGCCTACGATAAGCGGAATCCGAAGCTGCTCTTTCTGTAGTAACTCACACAAAGCTTCCATTTCGCTTAAGGAAGGAGTGATGAGTCCGCTGACTCCGATCAGGTCTGCCCGATGGGCTTTAGCTGCGGCAACGATTTTTTGGTTATCGACCATCACCCCCAGGTCGATGACATCGAAATTGTTGCAGGTCAATACGATACTGACGATGTTTTTACCGATATCGTGTACATCTCCTTTGGCAGTTGCAAGGACAACTTTAGGGCGCTGTATATTTTCTCCCGTACCGGCGTTGTGTTTCTCGATCTCCGGTTGTAAAATTGCGACAGCTGCTTTCATCGCTTTCGCCGATTTTACCACTTGGGGTAAAAACATTTTTCCTTCACCGAATAGTGTCCCCACTTTATCCATCCCCTGCATCAGGGGACCTTCGATGATTTCGACGGGAGAGGTATAAACGGTCAGCGCTTCGGCCAGATCGGCTTCCAGATATTCCGTATTACCTTTGATCAGAGCGAAATTCAGGCGTTCGGATAACGTACGGGTACGCCATTCTTCATTTTTTATAGCCTTTCCGTCTGCGGTTTTCTGCCCCTTGATTTGTTCGGCCAGTTCAATCAGGCGTTCTGTGGCTTCCGGGTGTTTGTTCAATACCACCTCTTCTACTGCTTCCAGTAATTGAGGTTCTATCTCATCGTATACCTGTAACATGGCCGGATTGACGATGCCCATATCCATGCCTGCCTCGATCGCATGGTAGAGAAATACGGAGTGCATGGCTTCGCGTACCGGGTTATTTCCCCGGAAAGAAAACGAGAGATTGGAGACTCCGCCGGAAGTACGGCATCCCGGCAGGTTGGCCTTGATCCAGGCTATTGCCCGGATGAAATCGACGGCGTAATTATTGTGCTCTTCCAGGCCTGTTCCGATAGCCAGAATATTGACGTCGAAAATGATGTCTTCCGCACGGAAACCGGCTTGCCGGGTTAAGAGCCGGTAAGCCCGCTCACAGATTTCGATTTTACGTTCATAAGTGACAGCTTGTCCCTGTTCGTCGAAAGCCATAACGACGACAGCAGCTCCCAAATGATGTATTTCCCGGGCTTTTGCCAGAAACAGATCCTCTCCTTCTTTCAGGCTGATCGAATTGACGATACATTTCCCCTGGGCATTTTTGAGTCCTGCTAAAATGGTATTCCAATCCGAAGAATCGATCATCAGGGCTGCCCGGGCAATATCGGGGTCATTGCTGATATAACGGACGAAAGTGGACATTTCGAGAGCACTGTCGAGCATGGCATCGTCCATGTTGATATCGATAACCGATGCCCCGTCCTCGATTTGTTTCCGGGCGATCCGGGCAGCTTCTTCATAAGCTTTGGCGTGGATGAGTTTGGCAAATTTAGCGGAACCGGCAACATTGGTCCGTTCACCGACATTGATGAAGTTATTTTGGGCTTTATCGACTACGACCTTGTCCAGACCACTTACCACAAGCTGGGCCGGGATAACCGGAATCTGTCGGGGAGAAATGGCTTGAAGGGCTTCACGTATGGCCCGGATGTGCTCCGGAGTAGTACCGCAACACCCTCCCGCGATATTGAGTAAACCTGCTGTGGCCATCTGTTTCAGGCAGGAAGCCGTTAGCTCCGGGCTTTCATCATATTCTCCCATTTCGTTGGGAAGACCTGCATTAGGATAAATACTCAACGGACAAGGCAGCGTCTTGGATAAGCGTTCGATAAACGGCAATAAGTCGGTGGCCCCGAACGAACAATTCAATCCGAAACTGAACAGCGGGTAATGGGATACAGTGGTGTAAAGTGCTTCCAGGCTCTGTCCGGTGAGCGTCCGCCCACTTCTGTCGTTGATGGTGGCCGATAACATGACAGGGAGTGAAGTCCTTTTTTCTTCCTGTACCTGGGTAATGGCATAAAGGGCTGCTTTTGCATTCAGACCGTCGAAAACGGTTTCCACTAACAAGAGATCTACTCCGCCGTCGATTAATCCGCTTACCTGCTCTGCATAAGTCGAGACCAGGGTATCGAAGTCCACTGGACGGAATTCCGGCCGGTTGACATCCGGTGATAGGGATAATGTCTTGGAAGTCGGTCCCATACTGCCGGCTACATATACCTGGTGTGAAGCTGCACGGGCTTCCGTTACAGCTAATTTCGCCCCCGCGTAGTTTAAGCGGTATACGAGCTTTTCTCCCCGATATTCGGCTTGTGAGATGGCGTTCGAGTTGAAAGTATTGGTTTCGATAATATCGGCTCCTGCTTCGATATACGACCGATGAATCTGCCGGATCACTTCGGGACAGGTCAGGTTCAGGATATCGTTGTTGCCTTTCAGGTTTACCGGATGGGAGATAAATTCACTACCGCGAAAATCGGCTTCTGTCAGACCGTATTGCTGGATAGCTGTTCCCATGGCTCCGTCGAGGATCAGAATCCGCTTCTTGATTTCGTCTTGTATCATAGTTGTACGTTCGTTCAATTCAAAAAAGTTTGAGTTCAAAATTACCGCATATACCTAATTTATCGTCTTTGATCGCAATGGCGGCCAGTATGTCTTCCTGCTCCCTGATTTTTTCGATGCAGGTCTGAACATCCTCCGCTGTCTGAATCGTGTTGGCGAAAGCGGTTGCATAAGTGTCGGCCAGCATTACGTCTGAACAGACAATCATCACTGCATCGGCTTTACCGAAGCTGAGTGACGGACCGACGGTTCCGGAAGAGGTACAAATCCCGAGGGGGGCATAGGCTGCCTCGATATGCAAACCGACCTTTTCAGACAAGGGGGAAGAACCGGCAAATACCGAAATATCCATATCCTGACAGAGGTCGGCATAAATATCCCCTCCGTTTTCGACGATCACTTCTTTTATACCGAATCGTTTTTTCAGGTTTTCCCCTACTTTCAGAGCGACGGCGCCGGCTACGGCACTCATCGGGCCGATACCGCTTGTTTGGGTTACCCGCGACATCTCTTTGAATATGCCGGGAGCATCCCCGCTTGCCTGAAAGGGGGTTAAAGCCTGGGCATAATCCGGGTGTGAACCGATCCAGCGGTCCATATCCGTCCGTAATTCCCGGACAAATCGTTCTGCACAGACCGGTATTTCCGGTTGCCAGGAACCCCGGTCCACGCCGATACACAGATCGGTTTCTTTATAAGCTATGGTAAAATAGCTCCAGCGATCCTGGCGGAAATGCTTGCGATAGGTGCGATCGATATATTCCATACGGCATAGGGTAAATTCAGGCTTCGGCAAATTCGATCCGGAATAGTTTGAGAGGACAAGCTTTCAAACATAATTTGCAGGCAATACATTTTTCCGGATTGAAATGCAGTTTCCAATCCGGAGCCCCTATGGTCAACGCGTGGGAAAAGCAGGCCGATACACAGTTGCCACAATCGATACAGAGGCTCGCGTCATACGATACTTTACTGGATACCGGACTTACCGTAACTCCGTTTTCGATTAAATAGGCGATACCCTGGTCCAGTTTGTCGGTATCGGCTTCGAGTTCGACTAATAGATTACCGGATTTCCCGGCTTGTATTTCGGCTTTCAGTATATTGATCCGGATATCGTATAATTTGACCAGGTCATAGGTCAGCGATCTGTCGGTAGCATCTACCGGGAAGGATAATACAACTTTCTTTATCATGATGTTTCTAATTGACAAGGTTTTAAATTTTAATCTTCAATGGCTTTCAATCCGTTCAGGCTGGCTTGTACAGGCATTGGCCGTACCGGTTCGGTGAGTAAAAATTCACCTTTCTGAATCCAGCTTTTCAGTAAATCTGCGATTTCCCGGGCTTTGGCCAGACTGGAAAGGGGCGCTGTTCTTACTTTATGGCCATTGATTTCGATAGCACCACTTTGTAGAGCGGCATAATTCGTTTTTCCCAGAATTTGATTGCCATTCCCATAATCGACGACAGTCGTTTCGATTTGTTCATTCCGGATAGACACCCTTTTCGCCAGATCCTCGTCCAGAATAGGGATAGGAATTCCGATTCCGACATATAAGGTGATACCGTATTTTTCGATATAGGCCCCCCGGAGGTATTGGGTGCTCATGTTTTTCAAGTCACCCACAACAGCTATCGTACGGGCATTACTAGTGGGAATATCGTGTTCATTTACCGCTTTGGAAGTGTTGAACTGAGTGCCGTTCCAGGTGACATAACCGTCTGTACCGCAAAGGAAAATATGAGTTCCCAACCCGATGGTCCGGCATTCCGGATCGTTAAGCAAGGGCGATAGCTCACCGGCAGAACTGTAAGAGGCATTCCTCATCTTAGGAAGCAGCGTACCCATGTAGGTATATTTGATCTGATCGGTGGTGTTGGTCGCTACATTATAATTTTGGTAACAATTTCGCGGATTGTATAAGATAGCTTCATTGATGCAATTCTTGTTGATAATAGCTTTTATATGTTTGCGGGGATAACAATCCGTCCCTTTTCCCCAGGCTTCCAGTGTAATGTCTTTACCATTGACCAGGTCTTCGATGATATGGGCTCCGCCATAAGCCGGAGAGGATGGGTTACAATCTGTAGCGCCGACATAAGTATCTACCGCTGCCAGTCCACCACTAACCCGGATGCCGTTCAATTCGATCTTCTCCATCCGGATTGGGGGATTGGAATGACCGAAATTCAAAAATGCACCCGAAGAACACATCGCTCCGAAAGTGGCGGTGGTTACTACGTCTACTTTTTCTGCAATTTCTTTGGGTGATAATGTCTTGGATAATTCGGATACTTCTTCGGCTGTCAGTACTACGGCAGTCCCTTTTTTTATCTTTTCATTGATTTCTGCGTAAGTTTTCATTTTGTCGTTTTTTAATGAGCGTTTCATGTCTGGGGCGTTTACCCTTTAAATTGGTCAGGATATAGTTCGGATTCGACTATACCACTATAAAATAAACATTAAACCGAATGTTTATTAACGGGGCTTGCCAACTACTGCCTGGTAGTATCGTAAGCCGGTAAATCGGAATAGGGGGTATAAAAGATCAGCGCATGCAGCGCATGTCCATAGAAGATACAAAAAGAGAGAAGAATTTGAGATTCCGGTTTCTCCGGTCGGTGATGTGGGTTAAATAATCTGCTTTTTTCATCTTACTTTTGTTTTAAATTATAACTCCTGTTATCAGGCCGGGTTTTGGCACCTTTCGGAAAGTTCCGGAGGTTGTCGGAGTTTCATAGAGCCCAGTCTCTCAACTCCTCTTTATAATTCAAACAATCTTTCTTAAGGATTGAATTGACGAAACAAAGGAATAGGAAATATTTTGAAAAAACAAATGAATGCCGGGGAAAAAATGTGCTAACGTTTTAAATAGCCCACAGGGACGGGCAGTGGGCTATTTTTAAATGTGGTCTTAAATAATCTTTAGTCCCAGGGTGAAATTGAACGACCGGGGAGCTTTCAGTTCATGACCTAAATTTTTGAATGCTTTTTCATAATCGATATCGAAGGTCAGTTTCCAGACATCTACCCCGACGCCGACTTTACCGTGCCAGTTGGTTTTATCGGTACTGATATCTCCTAGTTTTTTCAGGTTTTTTACTTTCCCGACGGAAAGTACCGGTCCGAGGAAGGCCCGTAGTTTAACGATAGATAAATCCAATACTTGGAAACCCAACATAATCGGAATATCGAACGTGTTGAGTTTCAGATCGAAGTTGTCAGGATTTTCTCCTAGTGCCTGTGCCTTTTCTTCTATCACACTTCTCTTATGCGAATAGTTTAAAGCAGGTTCCAGATAGAGTTTTCCCAGATTGACGCGCATAAATGCGCCGACCATATAGCCAGTATTGGCTTGTGTCCCGATAGCCTGGGGGATATCTTTGAATTTTATCCGGTTACTGGAAATCCCGCCGTGAACACCCAGATTGATCGGTAATTGGGCCATCGCTCCGAAACCCAGGCAACAGATGCATAATAACGTAAAAATCTTTTTCATTTCGTTTTATTTTAAATTGCTGATTACATCCTTCTCTTGAATTCCGACAGAATAATACCGGTAGCTACTCCGACGTTCAGCGATTCGGTCGATTCGCTATTCCGGGCGAAACTCGGAATCGTTAGTTTCTGTCCGGTCAGCGCTTCTATTTCTGCTGAAATTCCTTTTCCTTCGTTCCCCATGACGATCAGGCCCCGGGTACTTAATGCTGTCGTATAAATATTTTTCCCATCTAAAAACGTGCCAAAGACAGGAAGGCCTTCTTGCTTCAGTTCGCTCAATAAAACAGGGAGATCCGTATAGAACGTCTTGACCCTGAAGATGGCCCCCATGCTGGCTTGTACACATTTGGGATTATAAACACCGGCACAATCGGCATCACAGAATATGTTTCCGATTCCGAACCAGTCTGCCACCCGGAGGATGGTACCCAAATTACCCGGATCTTGTATCCCGTTCAATACCAGGGATAAAGAATCGAGAACCTCTTCCTTCCGATAGATATGGACAGGTATTTCGGCCAGTGCGATGACTTCGGGTAAAGATTGGAAGTTGGATATCCCATGCATTTCCCGTTCATCGGCTTCAATGATATTTACGTTTGACAACGCTTTTTTGTTTTGTTCGAGCCAAGACGGGAAAGCGATCAGGGAGTGGATTTTCAGGGGAGAATGCAACAGTTCTCCGACCAGTTTTTCCCCTTCGATTTTAAAGAGATTATATTTTTCCCTGAATTTCTTTTTTTCAAGGTTTTGGACTATTTTTGTTACCTGTTTGCTTAACATGGTTTGTGCCTCTACATCGGTTTTAGCGTGGTTTTAATCCTGAATAAAGAGCAATTCAGAAGCTGTGCAAAAGTAGTAACATTTTTTGAGATTTGGAGAAGTGGGTTCCATATAAGATTGTTTCGGAATATTTTATCAGCCAACCGTTCATCAGCTTACTGAAAAAGCGAGGGGGAATTTTGTTATTGACGGGCTTTATGCTGGTCATGGTATCGTGTTCGCCTACCCGTTATGTGGGGAAAGATGAATATCTGTTGAATAAGGTGAAAGTGAGGGTAGAAGAGAAAGGGGTGAATTTTTCTGAATTGAAAAAAACGGTGCGGCAACGTCCTAATACGCGGATATTGGGAGTGGCTCGTTTTCATCTGGGACTTTATAACCTGAGTGGGAAGAATGAGAATAAGCGCTTTAACAAATGGTTGCGTTCCATCGGTGAAGCTCCTGTGATTTATAGTCCTTTCCTGACCGACAGAAGTGTGACCCAGTTGAAATTGTACCTGAACAATAAAGGTTTTTATAAAGCTGAGGTGACGGATTCCGTTTGGTTTAAAAAGAAAAAGGCTCATGTTGTGTACCGGATTTATCCCGGTCCGCTGACTCGGGTGAAAGATTTTACTTTCCGGGAAGACAGTAGTTTCCGGGCCGGAGGATTACCCGAAAGCTTTCCGTTAGTACAATTGGTTTTGCGGGACACCAATCACACTTTGTTGCATCAGGAAATGCCGATGGATATAGAGATATTGGAAGATGAACGGGAACGGATCACTCATATGCTCCGGCAAAACGGGTATTATAATTTTTCAAAGAATTTTATTCATTATTATGCCGATACCTCGCGGAGCGGTAATCCGGAACAGGCTCATCTTTTGCTGAGCATCGTCAACAGTGTGTCCGACAGTATGGCTTACCGCAAATATAAAATAAAGCACATTCAGGTAAATTTGGATTATGATCCCCTGCTGATGGCCAATGGACTCGATTCGCTTTACCGGCATACCCGTTACGGTGAATATGGGATTGTTTATCGTGGCCATATGAAGATTAAGCCGAAGGTGATCCAGGAAACGATCCAGTTCAAGGAAGGAGAATTTTATGATGTCCGTAAAGTGGCTGATTCCTATTCCCGCCTGCAAGCCTTGAATCTGTTTAAATTTATCAATATTATTTTCCGGGAAGAGCAAAAGGAAGACGGTGAGCCGGTGTTGTTTTGTGAAGTGCAGCTTACTCCGCTCAAACGGCAGTCTTATAATGTCTTTCTCGAAGGGACCAACAATTCCGGGAATATCGGGGTCGGAGGTAACTTTGCTTATAATCATCGCAATTTGTTTCATGGGGGGGAGAATCTGACCTTGAGTGTATGGGGGGCTTTAAAAAAAGAGAAATTGAAGGAAAATGAAATTTTCAGTACCACCGAAGTCGGTACGGAATTGAAGTTAGTGACACCTCAATTTTGGATGCCGGTTTTTCGTATGGATGAATTCCGCCGTAATTTTGCTCCTAAAACTTCGATCTCTCTCTCCTTCAGTCAGGAAAATACACAGTTTTACAAACGCCGTGTAGCTAGTGCTAAGTTCGGTTACCTTTGGCGGCGGGCAGATAATAAATGGCGGTATAATTTCGATCTCATCGATCTGAATTATGTGCTGATGCCGAGTGTCGATTCGAGTTTTATCAGTGAATTGAAAAATGAATATATCAAAAGTGCCTATACCAACCATATGATTCTGTCGGCGAATTTTTCGGCTGTGTTTACCGACCAGGTGGTCAATTCTGCACAAAGTTTTAATTATTTCCGGGGTAATCTGGAGACTTCCGGGAATTTTCTTTTGGCTATGGATAAACTTTTAGGGGCCAGAAAATCCGGTTCCGAGGAAGAACGTTTTTATAAAATTCTGGGTGTCCGGTATGCCCAATTTATCAAAGCCGACGGTGAATATCGGTTCAACCATTACCTGAATAAAGCCAATTCGGTCGTCTACCGGCTGTTTCTGGGTTGTGGTTATCCCTACGGTAACATGAAGGCTTTGCCTTTTGAAGAGGCTTATTATTGCGGAGGTGCCAACGATATCCGGGCCTGGCAGGCGAGAACTTTGGGACCGGGATCTTATGCTCCGCCGGATAAATATCCGAATAATGTAGGAGACTTTAAGTTGGAAGCCAATGTGGAATATCGGTTTAAATTATTCTGGTTATTAGAAGGGGCTTTATTCATCGATGCCGGGAATATCTGGAATATCAATCGGTATGAGAATCGTCAGGGTACGAAGTTGTCCTCCGGATTTTATAAACAAATCGCTGTCGGAACAGGGGCCGGACTACGGTTGGATGTCAATTTCTTTCTGTTGCGTTTTGATCTTGGTTTGAAATTACATGATCCGATGCAGGCCGAAGGGCAACGTTTTGTGTTGTTGAATCGTAATGGAGGTTTTAATAAATCTGTATTTAATATAGCTATCGGATATCCGTTTTAATTTTAATGAACTTACTATGTTGTCCACTATTCTCGTTTATGTTTCGCTTTTTTTACAGGTTGCTGCTGCCGTTATTGCCATTAGCTTGTTTAAGCGGACAAAATTCAATGCTTCCTGGATTCTGATTTCCGTCGGATTTTTGTTGATGGTGGTGTCGAGGGTCTTCGATTTATGGCCTACGATTTATCCCGAAATGGAAGATGAATTGGCTATTGTACAGAAGGTTCTGGCTTTTATCATTGCTTTGGTCCTCCTGATCGGAGTATTTTATATCCGGAAAATTTTTCAATTTATGCGAAGAGTGGATGAGATCCGGCGCGAATCAGAGAAACGGGTACTGGCAGCGGTTATCCGCACGGAAGAGCAAGAACGGCAGCGTTTTGCGAAAGAGCTGCACGATGGGCTGGGACCTTTGCTGAGTGTGATCAAAATGCTGGTCTCGGGGTTGGATGCCAATAAAGAAAGTGAAGTCAATGAAAAGATAAAGCAGAATCTGCGGCAGGCTGTGGATGAAGCGATTAGCGGGGTCAGGGACATCTCGGCCAATATCAGCCCGCATATCCTCAACAATTTTGGCTTAAAAGATGCGGTAGAGGCATTCATAAAACGGATGCGGCAAGCCGATAATTTTAAGGTGTATTTTACTACTAATCTCGAAAATCAACGTTTCAATTACAATATCGAAGTGGTGGTCTACCGTGTTATCTGCGAGTTGATCAACAACACATTGCGGCATGCTGCAGCCTCGAAAGTGACGATCGATTTACAACTCGAAGAAGGAATATTATATTTAGAATATACCGACAACGGTATCGGATTCGATGTAAACCGTATTTCCGGACATACCGGTATGGGATTGGATAACATGCGTTACCGGCTGCAATCCGGTAACGGGGATATCGAGATTGTCAGCGAGCATGGAAAAGGGATGCGGGCCAACGCTTTTATTAAAGTCTTTTGACTTTCTGACTTTATTTTTATCTTTGTTTATCAGTTACGGATGTAAATGTTTATCGATTCATGGACACAAAGAATTTGAAAAAATTAAGAATCTATATTGTTGACGATCATAAGTTATTCAGGGAAGGATTGAAATTGCTTTTGTCTACCCAGGATTTCGTACACCATATTTACGAAGCTTCCAATGGACGCGACTTTATTGAAAACCTCTCCTTTGTAGATTGTGACCTGGTGTTGATGGATATAGAAATGCCCGAGATGAACGGGATAGAAGCTACGGAACAGGCTCTGCGGATCAGGCCGGATTTGAAGGTGATCGTGTTGTCTATGTACGGGGATGAACAGTATTACTATAAAATGGTCGATGTCGGAGTAAAGGGGTTCGTTCTCAAAAATTCCGGTATAGAAAAAGTGATTGCGGCAATCCGGGCTGTCGCCGCCGGTGAGAATTACTTTTCCGAGGAGTTGCTGGTGAATATTCTCAATAATATGCGTGATGGCGGGCAACATAAACCGGAACCTGAAACCCCTGATAATGAAATATCCGAGAGAGAACTCGAGATTTTGTATCATGTATGCCTGGGACTTTCCAACCAGGAAATTGCAGATAAACTTTTTATCAGTAAGCGGACAGTGGATAAACATCGGGCGAATCTGTTGAGTAAGACCGGATGCCGGAATACTGCAGCGCTTGTCATGTATGCAATTAAAAATAAGATGATAAATATTTAGATGAACGGAATGATATTTGCAGCGGGATTGGGTACCCGTTTGCAGCCTTTGACGAACGATCGGCCCAAAGCATTGGTGGAAGTAGCCGGTAAGCCTTTGCTTGAATATGTCATACGGAAAATGATAGCGGCGGATGTACAGCGTATTGTGGTGAACGTGCATCACTATGCCGACCAGATAGAAGCTTTTCTGTGCGAACGACATTTTTTCGATTGGGATATCGTGATTTCCGATGAACGGGAGAAATTACTCGATACCGGGGGCGGACTTCTGAAAGCCAGGGAGTTGTTCTGCCCGGGTGAATCGGTGCTTATTCATAATGTAGATATATTTTCAGATATCGATATACCTGCCTTGCTCCGCTTTCATCGGCAAAATAAGGGAGATGCAACCTTGGTTACCCGGACCGGCGGGAAAGGCAGAGGATTGAGATTTAATCGTGAAGGGATGCTGAAAGGATGGGAAAATAAGGCCACAGGGGAACAAAAACCGGTAGATGAAGAATTTTGGGATTCCCGGAACTATGCTTTCTGTGGAGTGCAGGTGGTGAGCCCGGAATTTTTAGAACGTATGTCAGGAAAAGGGGGCTTTTCGATTATAGACGAATATCTGTCACAGGCCAGGCTTCACCCGATACTGATGTATTTTTACGAAGGACGTTTTTTAGATTTAGGGACTCCTCAGGCGATTGCCGAAGCCGAAACAATGTTGATCGGTTCGTGCAACCCGTAAGGATCTTTTTTCGTTAATTAAAGACTTTACGGAATAGCAGGAGGCAGGCCTTGCAGCGCTTTTTTACGATCTGGATAATGGTAATTGCGAAGAATAAAGCTTAAGCATGAAAAGATTTTTTAAATATCTGGGCAGAACGATTTTAGCAATTTTAGGGTTGCTACTGCTTATCGTGTTTTTGCTTTATTTACCTCCTGTACAAGATTTCCTTTTGCGCAAAGCCGAACGTTATGCTGCTTCGCATTACGACTTGGAAGTCCGGATCGGGCATTTCCGTTTGGGTTTTCCTTTTGATCTGGTTTTGGACGATGTGTATGCCGGGAAAACTGCCGGAGATACCCTGGTTGCTGCAGAGGCGATCCGGCTTAGGGTGAATATCGATCGGATATTTCGTAAAGAACTCGGTATCGAACAGTTAGGTCTGAGACAGGTGAAGTTCGGATTAGCCGGCGATACTACCGGTATGCAACTGAAGGTGGCTGTCGGGAATTTGGGGGTGCAGGAGGGACGGATCGATTTGGAACGGAAAAAATTGATAGTCGCTGAGATTAGCCTGGAAGAAGGGGATGTTTTTTTGAAATCCGGAGCCGGAACAGTGGAAGATACAGTGCAGAGTAATCCTTTGGATTGGGGGATCGAAGTCAGGCAGATAAAGATCCGGGACGTCGGTTATCGCATGTATACCGAGGGGTTGCCTTACCTGGGGGCCGGAATAAAGGACGGTTCGCTGACTGGCGGAAAAGTTTTGTTGGGGGAGCAATCCGTCGAAATAGATGCTGTCGCTGTCGGAGGGGCTTGGTGTGACATGCAGATGGGAACGGAACAATCGTCCGGGACACCGGTCACCGAACCGTCCGGTAGCCAGCCTTGGCTGATACGTGCAGGGAGATTACAATTGGAGAACAGTGCCTTTAGTATGAAGACTGCCGATGCCGGGCAAACCGATTTGGTGCTGTCCGGTATTGCCGTACAAATCGACAGTGTATATAACCGGGGAACGGTTGTGCGGGGAAACCTGGTAGATCTGAGGGCTGTACAGCAAAACGGAATACAGCTGCAACAGATGCAGGCACAGGTGGATCTCGATTCGGCCCGGACAGCATTGAGGGGGGCATTTATCCGCACCGCTCATAGCAAGATCGAGTTGACAGCCCGGGCCGATACTTCGATGAATAATCTGATGAAACGGGTACCCTTGATCGTTCAGCTGAATGCCAGGGTTGGGCTGGCCGATCTTACTCCCTTTTATGACGGAATCCCTCAGGACTTAAAACATAGTCAGGTAGATTTGAATACGACTTTCAGTATAGATGAAAACAGAGTCCGGTTCGACCGCCTGGATGCCGGTATGACCGGAAAATTCCGGTTGACTGGAAAAGGACAACTGCAATCCTACCGGGACCTGAAAAAAATAAGTGGGGTGATCGATTTGCGGGCGGAGATGCCGGACGCTACCTTTGCTAATGTTTTCTTAAAAGAAGGAATCGTGAAGATCCCGGCCGATGTATCCTGGTCGGCGAATCTGAAGGCTAATCAGGGAGCTTTGGAGGCTTTGGTGCGCTTGTGTTCCGATGCTGGTTGTATGACCCTCGACGGGAGTTATGATTTGAACCGGGAGACATATAACGGCGAATTGACCCTGAGCCGTTTCCCACTCGATCGCTTTTTGACTGTCGATTCGTTAGGAAGCGCCTCGGCCAATTTCCGGTTGGAAGGCCGGTATTTTTCGTGGCCTCAGGCAAAGACCTCGGTAAATGCCGGAATCCGTCAGTTGTTTTATAAAGAGCACGAATATAAAGATATTACTTTACAGGCTACCTTGGATAAGACGCATTTACGGGGGACTATGGTTAGTAAAGATCCCGATGCTCCTTTGGATTTGGTTTTCCGGGGAGATTCGCTGCAACAACAGTATCAGGTCGGTTTGGGTGGTTATATCGGCAAGGTGGATCTGCAGGCCCTGCATTTGATGCAGGAATCTTTGACTATGGGGCTGAAAGTAGATTTGCAAGGTTTTATCGGGGAACATTCCGCTTATGCTTTAAAAGCCCGCTTCGATAGCCTGAGCATGGCAGATAGCAGGAAGACTTATACCTTGGGAAGCCTGGATATCGATATGGCCAGCGATCTGAAGAAGACGACACTGGATGTAAAGACCGGTGATTTACAGTTAACTTTCCGGGCCGATACTTCTTTGGCCGGTTTTGGGGAGAGTGCTGGGAAAATTGCAGGGATTGTCGGGAAGCAGATCGCCGGTAAAGATATCGATATGGAACAGATCAAAGCGGAGTTGCCTGTTTTTAGTATGCACTTGAAAGGTGATCAAAATAATGCGATCGCTAAATTTTTGAAGGCCAGGAATATGGGATTTCGTCGGCTTTCTCTGGATATCGTTTCCCGTCAGCGGTCAGGTATCCGGATGGGGATCACGGCTACGGCTCCCTATTTTGGGACGGTACGTCTCGATTCGGTACAGATGGGTATCTGGCAGACCGGCAAGAGTCTGGTGTATGCATTGGGAGCCGGTAGTTCCGACCAGGCCTGGAAGGGACTGTTCAATATCAACCTGACCGGAAAAATGCAGGGGAATCAATTCCGGATCGAACTGAAACAAAAAGATGCCCGGCAACGAGTCGGATTCGATATGGGTATCAATCTGGTGATGCTGGACAGTGCTTTTACGGTGAGCTTTTTCCCGATGACTCCTATTCTGGGGTATAGCCGGTGGATTGTCAATGCCGATAATAAAGTAACGGTTTATAAAGATTGGAAGATCGATGCCAATCTCCGGATGGCCTACCAGAATAAATTGGTGAGTTTGCAGTCTCTGCCTGATGAAGGAGAAAGGACGGATCGGTTACAGGTGGAGATTACCGGTATAGACCTGAAAAAATTGACCGAAATATCACCGTTCTTACCCGATCTGAGCGGTATCCTGCATACGGATTTATTGTTGTATACCGATCGTAAAACCTTCGGTGCCGAGGGAAATATCGGAGTGAATAATCTGTTTTATGAAGAACAGCGGATGGGTACCCTCGATTTGGATCTGCAGTATGCAGGAAAGGATCATTTAACCGATCATGCCGTAGATTTCGAGTTGAAAATCGACAGCATCCGCCGGGCGGTAGTGCAGGGGACTTTCGCTACATCCGAGACCAACCGGGAGGTCATGCTGGACGTAGATATACCTTCTTTACCTTTGTATATGGTCAACGCTTTTGTTCCGAAAGATCTGATGAAACTGGAGGGCGAGTTGACCGGCGCATTACAGTTTCGTGGAACGGTAGATCGGCCGGATTTGAACGGTGGATTGGGCTTTCGTAATGGAAAAGCCGATGTGGTGATGTTGGGTACCACATTCGGATTGGATACCACCCGCCTGATTGTAGACAACGGGAAGATTTTATTTCGGCAATATCGGTTTATTGCTCCTAACAAAAGTGATATGGTGCTGAACGGAGCGATTACCCTGACTCCGTTCGACCGGATGAATATGGATATATCTGTAAAAGCCGGTAATTTCGAGGTCGTGAATGTAAAGAAAAATCCGACTTCGCTGATCTATGGGAAGGCTTATATCAATCTGGATTCCCGTTTGGCCGGGGCCTTTTCGAATTTAAGCGTTTCCGGAAATATCAATTTGCTCAACCGGACCAATATTACCTATACTTTGCGTAGTTCCGGACCCGAACTTGTGGACCGTAGTGCCGATTTGGTCCGTTTCGTATCGTTCAGGGATACCACCTTGAATGAGCGTGACGATCTGACTAACCGGGTAAACACCAGTAGCTTTGCTTTAAAAATGTTGATCGAGATCGGAGATCAGGTGACAGTAAACGTCGAATTATCGGATGATGGAAGTAATAATATCGTCATCCAGGGTGGGGGTAATCTGGTTCTGGCCATGAGTCCTGAAAACGGACTTACCTTGTCGGGGAAATATATTTTATCCGGAGGAACCGTGGTTTATAATATTCCCATTGCAGGTAAAAAAGAATTTAATATTCGCAGTGGCAGCTATGTGGAATGGACAGGAAATGTGATGAATCCGATGTTGAGTATATCCGCTTCCGAACAGGTGAAAGCTACGGTTGTCGACGGAGAACAGAATCGACTGGTTACTTTCGAGGCTATCATCCGGATACAGAATACATTGACCCGACCGGATATCTCTTTTGACCTGTCAGCTCCCAACGATATGGTGGTACAGAATCAGTTGGCGACTTTTTCTCAGGAAGAACGTACCCGTCAAGCGTTGAATCTATTGATCTATAATACTTATACCGCTCCTGGGGCTGCTAAGTCGGGAAGCGGAGGAAGTATGGCCAACAATGCTTTATATAGCCTGGTAGAAAATGAATTGAATAAGTATACCCGGAAGACCGGTTTTACTTTTGGCGTCGATTCGTATAATACCGATGAAAATACAACCCGTACCGATTATACGTATCAGTTCTCCAAACAATTTTTTAATGATCGGATTCGGGTGAAGATCGGTGGACGGATTTCTACAGATAATAATGAAAATCAGAGTAATAACATAGAAGATAATCTCGTCGACGATATTTCTATAGAATACGTGATTACGAAGAAGAGAAATCTATTTTTGAAAGTGTTCCGGCATTCCAACTATGAGAGTGTACTGGACGGCGAAGTCACTCAAACGGGTGTCGGTATTGTTTGGCGGAAAAATTTCCGTAAATTTAAAGATCTCTTTAAAAATAACCGAAAATCGGAAAGAGAAACAAAAACGGAGAATCAGAAATGAAAGTAGTCGAATTCATCAGAAAGTATGCCCGGAAGTCTGACAAAAGTCGGTTCAGTCACTTTTGTCCTATTTGTAGTACCTTGACCTTTTCTTCTTCTTACTTTTTACCTTTAATCTTTTTCCTTTTCCTTCTTTTTTCTTGTTCGACGACTAAAAAACTGACAGAAGATGAAGTATTGTATGTCGGAGTAAAAAAAATGAAGATCGAGGCCCCTCAGAAAGTGAAACTCAACAGTACACAAAATTCAGCCGCTTCCGGTCCGCTGTCTGTGAAACCCAATAATCCGCTGTATTCTCCTTATGTCCGTTCGCCTTTCCCGATCGGGCTGTGGGTATATAATTGGAATATAAAAAAAGAGAAAGGTTTTAAATGGTGGTTATATCGTAAATTGGCTAAGAAACCGGTGTTGATTTCAGATGTACAGCCCGAATTACGGTTGAAAATGGTGGATAATGCCATGAAAGACTTCGGTTTTTATGGGACAACTTCCCGCTACGAGATTATTCCGCATAAACGGAATCCTAAAAAAGCCCGCATCAGCTATTGGGTCGATTTGCCTCAGCCTTTTCATTACGGTAGTGTACAGTTGTGGGGATGGAATCCTCCGATGGATAGTATCGTGCGCTCGTATATGCGGTTCTCCGAACTAAAACCGGGAAGGCAATACGATGTGAATGTCCTCAATCAGGAGAGGCAACGCATGTCCGATCGGTTGAGAAATCACGGTTATTATTTCTTCCAGCCCGATTATATCGAATTTTTAGTCGATACCACTCAAGGTGGAAAAATGGCCGACGTACGAATCGGATTGAAGCAGGGAATTCCGCAAAATGCTTTTCATCCTTATAAAATCGGTGAGGTGAAAGTGATGCTGTCGGGAAATGAAACGACCGGCGGGCAAGACACGATACAGGCGGATCAGGTGAAAATCATTTATGAGCCTCCGCTACGGCTGAAACCGAATGTGATCACCCGGGCGGTGAAGACGCGACCCGGACAAACTTATTCGGCTATGCGACAGAGTCGTACACAAGCCGGATTTGTACAGTTGGGCGTATTTAAGTTCGCCAATATGACGATCACCGTGCCCGATACGGTTCAGGATCGCTTGCTGGATATGCAGATCAACGGCGATTTTGCCCTGCCTATTGAAACGGAAGTGGAGGTGGATATGTCTTCCAAGTCGAATAATCTGCTCGGTCCGGGATTGACATTAGGGATTACTAACCGGAATATGTTCCGCCGGGCAGAGAATTTCAGTGTCCGGTTGACAGGGTCTTACGAATGGCAAATCGGAGGAAATAAAAAATCGACAGGCAATTCGGGCTTGATCAATTCTTATGAGCTGGGGTTGAATTTTAATTTGTCCGTGCCCCGGTTATTGGTTCCCAAACTGATGAAAACGAAACGGGATAGGAGAGAACAGACCCATTTTCAGATCGGTACGGATTTGCTTAACCGGCATAATTTTTTTAGGATGATCTCGTTTTGGGGAAGTGCGACCTATGATTTTAATTCTTCTACCCGGAATTATCATTCCGTCGTACCTTTTAAACTCAATTATACCTATCTGTTGCGTACTTCTCATGCCTTCGATTCTGTTGTAAATAAAAATCCCGCAGTGGCGCAGAGTTTTAAGAATCAGTTTATTCCGTCGATGTCTTATACCTATACGTACGACCGGGCTGCGACTTATCGTAATCCCAACCGGTTGTTCTGGCAGACTTCGGTCACTCAGGCCGGTAATATTATAGCGGGCCTGCAGTATATCTGCGGGAATCATCAGGGGGAGGGCAAACAAATTCTCAATAATCGTTATTCTCAATTTTTGAAGCTTACTTCTGAATTAATCGGTTATAAGACTGTGGATAATAATAATCAATTGGCCATGCGGATTATGGGAGGGATCGGTTATGCTTACGGTAATTCGAAAGTAATGCCTTACAGTGAGCAATTTTATATCGGCGGCTCGAATAGTATCCGGGCTTTTCATATCCGTTCGATCGGGCCCGGAAGTTACCATCCCAGGGAATCGACCTATTCTTATCTCGATCAGACCGGAGATATCAAACTGGAAGGGAATGTCGAGTATCGTTTCAAAATATACGAACGGTTTAAAGGGGCTTTGTTTATGGATGCCGGGAATGTCTGGTTGTTGGACAATGAAACCCAGCGTCCCGGAGGAGAGTTCAGAATCAAAGGATTATTGAAAGAAATTGCTTTGGGGACCGGATTCGGACTACGTTACGATTTTTCCTATATCGTGGTCCGTGCCGATTTGGGAATACCTATACATGCTCCTTATAGTACAGGCAAATCCGGATATTATAATATCGACGGCAGTTTCTGGAAAGGTCTGGTACTGAATCTTGCGATCGGATACCCTTTCTAAAATTTATTTTACCTTTTACTTTTTACTTTTTACTTTTTATCCTATCTTTGCCCCGCTAAAGTAAGGAAAGATGCAGGAGTGGCTGAACTGGCACGCCTGGAAAGCGTGTAATCCTCTAAAGGGATTCCGGGGTTCGAATCCCCGTCTTTCCGCAAAGAATGACATTCTGGGAGGGACCTGGAATGTCATTTTTATTTCCCGTAAGTATACCGAGGTAGGAGGTAAAATGCTACCTTTGTAAAATAAAAGAAAGTAGTTTATGGAAGATTTTCAACATGTTGGATATAGCAAAGAAGTCATCGAGTTTGTTGCAGTAGCCAAGGAATTTTGTGATTTTGTGGAGACGGCACCTCAGATGCAGCGCAGGGATTTTATCCAGCGTTTGCAGAAGTTTATTCCTTTGATCTATTTGAAGGGCTCCTTGCTGCCGGAGAGTGATAGCGGAGATAGTGGATTGATCGAAGATATCGTCACCGAAGACGATTATAATTATTTATATGGACAGCTTCATCAACTGTTGGGAGAATACGATGAATACCTGGAAGTTTTCGATGATAATATGCAGTTTAGTGAAGTTCCTGTCGTACATTCGATAGCGGAGAAAACTTGTGATATATACCAGGACCTGAAGAATTTTATTTCTTCTTTCCGCTGTGGGATACCGGAAGTGATCGGAGAGGCTTTATGGCAGTTGAATAATAGTTTTGAATTGTATTGGGGAAAAGCTTGTGCCGGAGTGTTGAGGGCGGTACATCATGCTGTCTATCAGGTAAAAGATGAGGACGATTAAGTTTGAGAAAATGTTGACTGATTTAAAAAAGACTATAGACCGGAAAGAAATGGATCTGTTACCTCCTTACGTGTTTTCGGGCGAAGTGAAGGTAATAGAAGAGGCAAGGCAGGTCGGGGAGGCGGCTGATTTTTTAAGTAGACATGCTTGCCTGGGGTTCGATACGGAGACTCGTCCCGCTTTTCGGAAAGGAGAAATTTATAAAGTGAGCTTATTACAACTGGCGGTCCCGGACCAGGTCTTTCTGTTCCGGTTGAATAAATGTGGTTTTCAACCGGCTTTGGTTCGGCTGCTGGCTAGTCCCCGGATTATAAAGATCGGTGTCGGTATCCGCGACGATAACCGGAATTTACGTAAGTTGACCGATTTTACACCTGCCTCTTTTGTAGATCTACAGGAATATGCCGGACGCTTTGGTATTGAAGACAAATCTTTTTCAAAATTGATGGCTATTATTTTCGGGGTGAAGATTTCTAAACGTCAGCGTACTTCCAACTGGGAAGCTCCGGCATTGACTGAAGCCCAGATTCGCTATGCCGCTACCGATGCATGGGGGGCATTGAAGATGTATCAACGGCTTACGGCTTCCGCAGAAGAAGAGGCTTTGGGAATAGTGAAATAGAAAGTGGTTCCTATTCCCTCTTGGGAATAGAAATGGAGTTTCCCCTTGTTCATGCGGATAAAATCACGGCATAAAATCAGGCCTAATCCACTTCCTTTTTCATTGTGAGTACCGTAGGTGGTGATGTATTCATCGGATTTCAATAAATGGGCCTGAAGATCTTTGGGTATGCCTTTCCCGTTGTCTTTGACATATATTGTCCAGTAATCACCCGAGTCTGCAAGGGATAGTTCGACTTGTCCACCTGTATAGGTAAACTTGATGGCATTGGAAATCAGATTGCGTAATACGGTTTTTATCATGTCTTCGTCGGCGAAAATATCGAACTTCCCTTCAATACGGTTGATCAGCTCGATTTCTTTTGCATTGGCTATTGCACTGAATAGTGAGACGACTTGTCTGGCTACAGGTGTGAGGTTGAAAAGAGTAGCATAAATTTTCGTTTTACCATTTTGGTTCCGGGTCCAGCGCAAGAGATTTTCCAGCAGATTAAAAGCTTCCTCTGTCGTTTCATTGATCATCTCGAATAACTTTGAAATTTGAGGATCTTTGATTTTAGCCTTTTGTGCCTCGATGGAGGAATTGATCATTTTAATGGTGCCGATAGGGGCTCTCAGGTCATGAGCGATGATGGAATACAGTTTATCCCGGGCTTCCAGACTTTTTTTCAATTTCTCGTTTTGCCGGCGGATGACCCGTTCGGCCCGGAGCAGGGATAACTGGTGCTGAACCCGGATGACCAGTTCTTGGGGACGGAAAGGTTTGGTGATAAAATCGATATTGTCATAATTCAGGCATTCCGGAATGTGATTCTCACTAGTCATGGAAGTGATGAATAAAACCGGGATGGCGCCTGTGATTTTATTGGTTTTGAAATCCTGTAAGATCGTATTCTCTTGCCGGACCGATTTGTCGATATCCAATAGGATCAGATCCGGAGAGGTGGTACGGATTCGTTGAATGGCTTCCTGTTGATTACTGGCTTCAAGAAGCATAAAATCAGCTTCCCGGAGAGTCTTTAGGATTTTTTCCGGATCACTAAAGGATGAAGTAATCACTAAAAGAGTATATTGACAGTTGTTAATTGGCATGTAGGATTATTTTACAGAAGGAATAGAACAAATTTTATCTAAATTTGTAAAATGTTGCTCCAGACTGGTCACTTCGGGGAGTTCCGGATGCTCTATTTTGTTTTTAAGTTGATCCCAGACCGGTTTTATCTCTTGTAACCAATGACGTAAATGATTCTGTTTGATTTCCAGCTCTAACCGGGCAGCTCTCTCTTGTTTGAGGTGGACAGTTAAGCGTTTTATAAGTTGATAATTATCCAATTGTAAAGCGATAACCGAGGACAGATCTTGCAGGCATTTGATTTCTTCCGGTGTCCAGGTGTGAGTCGTCGAACATTGGGTGAAAGCGATAAAAGCAAATTGTGATCCCGATTCGAATAAAGGTAATAGTAACATTTGGCGGCAATCGGTAGCTTTTAGTAACTCTGCTAATTCCGGATTACCCGACACATCCGATTCCTGAATAATTACCTGATTTTGTGTACAAAGTTGTTGTACAAGTTCCCGGTCGTATATCAGGCTGTTGTGCCTGAATTCTTCGGGAATGGCTTTTAACGACTTTTCATGCCAGTTATAAGTGATCGTATAAGTCATATTGTGATGAACCTCGATGATGTATATACGATCATGATTGCTGATTTTGCCGATCAATTCCAAAGCCTTTTCCAAACTTTGAGAAAATTTACTACCGGATGTAAATGCAATACTTAAACGCATTAAAACATCAGGAGTGATATGTTTCATTTCCATAGGAGCATGAGTATTGTCCCGCATAGCATTGAATGTTAATTTTGGGACGCTTTTTATAAATTAAACCTGTTATTTATACCTTGAATGTGTTCGAGAAGTTGCGAAGAAGAGCTTATTTAACTTTTAAAGGAGGTAAGGGTGTAGGTATAATTTTTTCTTTCTATTCCGATTTCGGGTTCTGTGTCGTCAGACCGGTTCGTCTGGAACGGTCTGTTAAGTCTTTCCCTCACTGACCGACAGAAGCGACCGGGTCCCCGAACACAAGCCCTGAAGACGAATGAGAACAAGATTAATTCTAGAATTATTCTGTCGTTATTTATTCGTCTTCGGTGATCGGAATTGGCGACCCGGTCGCTTCTGTCGGTCGTCTGGCTTTTTCTATCACTGACCGGCGGAAC
>ERZ827088.602-NODE-602-length-51882-cov-3.562217_pt1 | contig 51882 bp, 37 predicted proteins | sample MGYA00519922_ERZ827088 | MGnify/ENA primary metagenome ERZ827088 (study PRJEB31778, sample SAMEA3449254) | human gut metagenome | biome: human gut; feature: human-associated habitat; material: faeces | place: United Kingdom | collected 2010/2012 ...
GCGCCGTAGCCGGGCACGAGAATGTAGGACTTCGGCATCACCTTGCGCAGCGCCTTGCCCATTTCAGGATAGGTTGCGCCAACAACCGCACCAACATTGCTATATTCGCTGCCCATGCACTCGCTGCCCCATTCGGCAACCTTTTCACCGACGATTTCATACAACGGTCTGCCGTCCACCAGACGATCCTGGAACTCACCACTGCTGGGGTTGGAAGTTTTTACCAGCACAAAAATGCCCTTATTTTCTTCTTTGCAGACCTTTATGAACGGATTGATGCCGTCGGAACCCAGATACGGATTCACCGTTGCAAAATCCTCGTCAAAGGGTGCATAGCTCTTTTCTCCCACTACTACTTTTCCGAGATGGGCAACCGCATAAGCCTCAGAAGTGGAACCGATATCGCCGCGTTTTACATCGCCGATGACAACCAGACCTTTCTCTTTGCAGTATGCGACGGTCTTCTGGAATGCGATCAGACCTGCTACGCCGAACTGCTCATACATGGCGATCTGCGGCTTTACTGCCGGAATCAGATCCGCTACTGCATCCACGATGCCCTTATTGTACTGCCAGATCGCTTCTGCAGCGCCCTTTAACGTCTCGCCGTATTCCGCAAAAGCAGCTTTCTGAATCTGCTCCGGAATAAATTTCATCATCGGGTCCAGTCCGACAACGATTGGAGCATTTGTCTTTTTGATATTTGCAATTAACTGGTCAATCATCTCTTTTTCTCCTTTTTGTTTTCCTGGCTTGCGTCAGTTTTCCAAGCTTCTGCTATGGTATCACATTCTGCTTCGGGCAACAAGTCCGGCGATGGGGTCTTCGATCAGTTTTTTGGAAAGTACCGCACCTGCGCCGGTCAGAAGCAGCGCCAGAATCAAAAACGCTGCGTTCGGCAGTCCGATCTGTACCCGCACCATGCCGAGCCCTTCTAAAATGACGGCATGCACCAGATAAATCTCATACGAATACCGATCCGTCCACAGCACAGCGTCCGAAATCCGACCGCCGATTCCTTTCCTGCAGAACCGAAAGCCGCTGCCTGCAAGCAGTAACATGCCAAAGCACCACGACCACCAAATAAACGAATCCGTCTGCGCCCTGCCAAGGGCCAAACCCGCACCTACTGCCGCAATCATGCCGATATAGACAAGCAACTGCGCGCCGATACGCCTTCCCGCCTGATGGATCTCCCAGACCAACATACCGAGCAGAAAATAATGCAGGTAGTAAAAAATCATCATGTAATCACCGTATCCGGTTTTTACCCACAAATACCGCAGAATCAATGCCAGTACATAGCAGAAAAACGCGCTCGTACAGCCTCGGATCAGGCGCACAAAGACCGGCACAAGCAGATAAAACGCCATAAACAGGCTGATCGTCCAGGTTGCGCTCAGGTTTCCCCAGAAATCATTCGGTGCAGGGATCACGCTGTTTGTCAGGAAAAAATACCGAAGCCAGTACAGTCCCTGCGGGTCTGCCGGAATATCCTTTAAAATCAGCCCGTGCAGCAGGATGTTATAAAGGATCACCCCATAATACAGCGGAAGAATCCGCACCAGACGTTTTTTATAATAGGTCAGCAGTTCTTTTTTCCCAGCCGTCGGGAGCTTTCTGTCACAGCAGGCGAGATAGCCGCTGAGGACAAAAAAGAGATACACGCCCGCCGCTCCCTGATTGGCAAGCCACGCGGCTTTTCCCGTCGCTCCCAGCCTCGGTGCAAGGTGGGTGATAAACACTCCGATACATGCAAGCGCCCTCAGAAGCTGAATGTGTTCGTATTTTTGTTTCATATTCTTCCAATGCTCTGCATCAAAAACCGGAACATTGCTGCGTAGGTTGCACCATCATAATGCAGTCCGTCTGCCTGCGTGGTATATCCGCTGCCCGTCAGAAACACATACAGATTCAGTCGTCCGATTCTGGCATCCAGCCGGTTGTTTAACTGGTTGTTAAAATATTCTACCGCCCAGTTGCGTTTTCCGTATTCGTTTTCCCCGACCGGACCGACCGAGGCGAAGTGCACCGTCGCACCTTTCGAAATCCAATCCTGTGCATATCGGTTAATCGTCGTAATATAATCGTTGTGTCGTGATAAATCATTGACGCCGTAATTGAGAATAATCACTGAGCCGGGCGTCACATACTGGTCGACGTCCTTTTTCGCCTGGGCGGTGGAAAGCCAGTCCACGCCACCTCCAAAGCATGCCACAAAGGCCGTACCAGGCCATGCTGCCGTTCCACCGACTGCATTCGCCATCTGTCCCGTGCGGGAGTCCCCGACGAAGATGACGTTGCCGCTGCCCGCCGGAATGGGGGCTTTCTGCTCAGCCTGCGCCTGAGCCAGTGCCGCCTGCTGTACTGCTGCCTGCTGTACTGCCGCCTGCTGTACTGCTGCCTGCTGCGCCAGTGCCGCCTGCTGCGCCAGTGCCGCCTGCTGCGCTGCCAGTGCCGCCGCTGCTGCTTGGGCCTGTGCCACCTGCTGTTTCACCGCTTCCGCCTGTGCAGCAAGCGCTGCCGTCATCGCCGCATCCACGCAGACCGGCTGGCAGGCTGTCTGTGTGATATAGCCGATCGCATTTCCATAAACAATCTGGTACATGCCACTTTTCCCGCTGCCGGTCTGCCCGCATACGTTGACCGTCGTGCCGACCGGTAAAATACCAAGTGCTGCAGAGGTTTTATCCGCCTGCTGCGTCACCGTTTTTTCTTCCCCGACGACTGCTGCCATCGTAACCGGCGTCACTTTTTTCCCGGATGCTGCCTGTGCCGTCATCGATATCGACAATCCGAGACAAAGGCACAACGCCAGACAGCAGATACGGGCGATCGCGCCGCCAAAAACCGTTTTTCTGATTTTTACACGTTTCTCCATAGTCATTCCCTACATTTCTTTCTAAGCAGCCATGCGACTATACTGTCCTGTCCGTGTGTGGGGCTACCGCGTCTGCAGAAATACCGCTTCCCGCTGTGCCTTTTCATCGTCCGGATACAAAGCAAGGTACTGATCCATCGCAAGCTTCGCCTTGTCGTACTGCCCAAGGTATTCATACGCTACCAGTTCGTTGAACATCAGCGACTGCGTCGCTGTATTGCCCTCTACTTCCAGCCCCGCCTGGAACGCTGCAAGCGCCGCTTCATAATCGCCGCCCTTTAATTTGCAAAGCCCGAGCTGATTGTACAAAGACGCGTCCGGCGTTTTGTTCTGCAGGTAGGTGTTATAGACACTCGCCGCATAATTGTAGTCACCGAGCGCCTCATAGGTCTGACCGAGCAGGGACGCTGCTTCCGCACCGCCGTTTTCCTGCGCCTTTTCCAAAGAGGTACGGGCCTGCTCATAATCGCCCAGGTAGTAGCTGATTCTGCCGAGATCGAAATCCGAAATCCGCTTCCTGTCGCTATCCAGAACATTTTCCAGATAGGATTTTCCAAGATCGTCCTGTCCGTATTTGCTGCAGCTGCAGAAAATATCAATCCGAATGTCGTAATCGTTCGGCGCAGCCTCAACCGCCTTATCGAAATCGGCTTTTGCAGCGTCCGTACTGCCCTGCTCCAGTTCCATGGTTCCTTTTAAGTACCAGGCGGTCTTTTCCCCGGGCTTCAGATCCGTGATTGCCTGATAAACATGGATCGCTTTGTCGACCTGTCCGTTCCGATAATAGGCAGTCGCCAGATAATAGTTGATGTCATAATCCATCGCATCCGGACGTGGGCTGCTCTGCCCCAGCGCCTTTTCAAAGCTCGCCGCTGCATTCTCATAATCTGTCATGCCCATGTAAGCCAGCCCCTGCCCTCTGTAAACCTGACGCAGATCCTCTTTATTCAGGGCTGCCGCCTCGAAGCAGGTCAGCGCGCCCTCATAGTCCATCTGCTCCACCAGCGCAATTCCCTGCGAAAGATTGTCCTCCTTCGCAGCACCACAGCCGGTAAAGAGCGCGCACGCCAGAAGCGCCGTCGCGAACACAATGCAGATCTGTCTATCCTCTCTGTCTTTTTGTTTCTCTTTCTTCACGTTTCCTCCAGTCCGTACGCAAAGCCCCTGTATGCCGTTTTATTCCTGCACCAGAAGGATTTCATCCATGCGGACCCCGCTCTCGCCAAAGAACAGCGTCAGCTGGTTTTCCCCGCTTTCCGGAAAGCTTATCGTTACCGCACGCTCTATGATCTTGTTGTCGGTTCCGTTAAAAGTCGTCGTCTGCTGCAGGACGCCGTTGACAAAAATGGAAACCGGCAGCTGCGCAAACGGATTTTCCCCGGAATGCATTTTAAAAATCATCTGATAGCTGCCTGCTTTGGAGACGTCCAGCAGATACCCGGCGCGCACGCCCTTCTGGGTGCTCAGCTTTGTCAGGTCGAGCTTTGTCTCTTTTTCTACTTTCTGGCTTGCGATCACATTTCCTGCCATCGCATCCTTTGCCGGATTGTTAATTTCTTCACATACATCAAATTCCCGATCACAGAAACGGTTCATCACCGGAGAACGCATCAGAAAATGACAGATATTTTTTGCATTTCTGACCAGCTGTCCTCTTGTGAGCCGTCCATCTGCCAGGCCCTCCATCGTGTTGTCATTTGCAGAGTTCGAAGCAGAATCCGAAACAACCATGTAAACGTCGTTCTGGGCGCGCACCATCGGAATCGTATTGCTCTGGGAGCCTTCCTCGCCTTCCTCGTTCATCTTCGCCCACCAGTCGGTCATTACCACGCCCTGGTAGCCCCAGTCTTTCCGCAAAATCGTCGTCAGCAGGTCGTAGCTGCCTGCTGTCCAGATTCCGTTGATCGGTCCGTAGGTAGACATAATGCTGTAGGCATGTCCTTCTTTTACTGCGATTTCAAAGCCCTTTAAATAGATCTCGCGCAGCGCACGTTCGGAAACAACGCCGTTTGCATCGTGCCGCTTAAATTCCTGGTTATTTCCCGCAAAGTGTTTAATCGTTCCGGTCACACCATATTTTCCCATGCCCTTTAACTGAGCTGCAGCCATCGTACCTGCCACACAGGGGTCTTCCGAAAAATATTCAAAGTTTCTGCCGTTTAACGGATTGCGATGAATGTTCATGCCGGGCCCCAGCAGCGTGTCAATCTGATTCTTGCGCAGCTCCATTCCTTCCATCTCATAAAGCTGTTCCACCAGCTCCGGATTAAAGGTGCAGGCAAGCAGTGTGCCGTTTGGCAGGGAAAAGGCGATGGTTCCGCAGTCCATACGGATTCCGGAGGGTCCATCCGAGCAGCCCGCAACCGGGATTCCAAATGCCTTTAAGGAATCCGTCACACCGCCGAATGCAGATGCAATGCCAGGTGTTGCCTTCGGAGAGCACATGCCCTCTCCCCGGACCAGGCATGCCAGATCTTCGTCCGATAACTGGGATAAAAACTGTTCCAGCGTCACCTTTTTATCACAAACATCCGCTAACTTCCAGCCCTGATCGCCGATGCAGGCCTCTGCCTCCGGGCGTTCTGTCCGGATTCTTTCTGCCAGATCGACGCTCCGCAGAGGCGCTGCCTGTTTTCCGATTTCCAGAACCGGCTCTCCGTCTGTGCCCTTTTTGCCCGTTTCGACCGGAACCAGACGCTCATATGGCTGTACCGGTGCAAGCGCCTCTTCCAGTCTGGAAATGACGCACAGCTCGTCTAACTGCACCTCGCAAACCTTTTTCGCGCTGCGGACATCCGTTCCAACATAAATGCCATAAGCGCCCGCTTCCAGCACCCAACAGGATTTCTCCCCGGTTACGCCGCTGTCATCATAGGATGCACTCTTTTCCAGGGAAACGACGAGATTTACCTCCTCCCCCTCTCCTGGCGTAAGCAGCTGCGTCTTGTAAAAGCTGTTTAGATTCCGGACAGGCTTGCCAAGCTTTCCCTGAGGCGGGCAGACATACACCTGCACAACTTCTTTTCCGGCAGTCTTTCCGATGTTTTTAACCAAAACGGTAAGTTCTGCTTTCGTACCGTCCGTTCTTGTATTCAGAACCTCCACGGAAAAATCCGTATAAGACAGACCAAAGCCGAAGGGATAGCTTACTTTTTCCTTTGCAAAGGTTTCAAAATAACGGTAGCCAACGTAAATATCCTCTGCATACACATTGCATACAGCATCTCCAAAATTATCCGTAGACGGATAATCCGAAATATCTGCTGCGATCGTATCGCTCAGCTTACCACAGGGGTTCACTGCGCCGGTCAGGATATCTGCCGCCGCGTGTCCGCCCTCCTGACCGCCCTGCCATACATACAAAACTGCCTGGGGCTGGTAGCGGTCCACCCATTTCATATCAATGATATTGCCGACGTTTAACACAACGGCAGTCCGTTTGAATGCGCTGCAGACGGTTTTGATCAGCGCCTCTTCCTCTGCTGTCAGCAGATAGCTTCCCGGCTCTGCACTGTTGTCCATGTCCTCGCCTGCTGTTCTGCCAAGCACAACAACAGCAAGGTCAGAGGATGCCGCCGCTTTCTGTGCAAGCGCCTCGCTGACCGGCATTTCCTTCTGGCTCCAGGGCTCCTGCGCCCAGCCTTCTCCCATATCAAAGGGATTTTCCCGGATCCAGTCCTGATAAACCGCTTCCAGCTCTTCGTTGACAGAAATATTCTTGCATTCCTTTAAGCTGTCCAGGATATTTGTCCTATACGGTGCATTTACCATACCGCCCGATCCGGTTCCGCTTTTATAATAGGTAAAGGCAATCCGTCCAAACACGGAAACTGTCTCTCCTTTTCGGATCGGAAGTGCCTCCTTCTCATTTTTTAAAAGAACACATCCCTCTGCTGCCGTCTGTCTTGCCAGGGCAGCGTACTGATCGTAATCCAGTGTAAATCTCATAATGTTTTCCTCCATTTTTTTTGGTTCCTGCATATGTAAAACAGAGTCCTGCTCCGCCTGCGGCGGGTTGCACAGACAGCACATCTGTCACATTGTTTTGCGCAGCCCTTTGGGATAATGATTTTTTAAAATCCCGCCTGCCAGCTTTCCCCAGCCGAGGCTGTATCCATCTACGCAGACCAGCTGCCAGCCCTTTTCCCCGTCTTTGGAAAGCGTCATGCCGTTGATCCACTGCCTTGCCTCCTGGCTGTCACCGGAAAGGTTGCAGCAATGCACTGCATCTTTTGGCGAAAGTGAAAGTGCCAGCGCATGTGCCGGTTCAAACCGCCCTTTTTTCATCGTGCCCAGATGCAGTCCCGGACGCAGCACCTTTAAGCCTTTTAAAGCCGGCATGTCCTTTGGCGCAAGATAAAGCTGGTCGCCGAACAATAAAAAGATTCCATCAAACTGCTTCTTCAGGTTTTCTCGTTCAAATTCTTTCCATGCAGCAAAATCCTTGGGCGCAATTCCTTTCTGGATTCCATACAGGCTGCGCGCCCGGTATCCCTCCGGCACTTCCCCTGTTTTTTCAAGCACCGCCAGAAAATGTCCTTCTCCATGCAGCTTATGGGGCCAGAGACGAATGGTCTTTTCCATTCCGTCCGGGACGGGATCGGTTCCCGCCCAGTCCGGTCTGCCCGGCTCCATACCGTCATAACGGTGCGTCTCTTTTATGGAAAATTCCGGATGCCGCAAAAGGAATCGTGCAACACTGCCTTCATCCTCCTGCAGCGCAAACGTACAGGTCGAATATACCAGCCTGCCGCCTTTTTTCAGCATTGCGGCAGCTTCGTCCAGCACGCTGTCCTGCCGCTTTGCACACAGCTCCACGTTTTCGGGACTCCATTCGCTGCAGGCTTCCTCGTGCTTTCGGAACATCCCCTCACCGGAGCAGGGGGCGTCCACCAAAATTTTATCGAAATATTCCGGGAAATAAGCGGACAGTCGCTCCGGGCTTTCGTTCGTCACAACTGCATTGGTCAGTCCCATCCGCTCCACATTTTCCGAAAGAATTTTTGCCCGCGCCGGATGGATCTCATTGCAGACTAAAATACCTTTTCCCTGCATCGCAGCACCGATCTGGGTGCTTTTCCCGCCGGGGGCAGCGCACAGATCCAGCACATAATCCCCCGGCTGTACGTCCAGATATCCGACAGGCGCCATCGCGCTCGCTTCCTGAATATAATAAACACCAGCCTCGTGATACGGGTGCTTGCCCGGTGTATCCTCTTCGCTGTAATAAAAACCGTTTTTCTCCCATGCAACCGGCGTCAGATGAAACGGCGATTTTTCTGTAAATTCCTCCCGGTCCGTTTTGCGCGGATTGAGCCGCAGCGACTGATAATGACCGGATTCATAGCTCTGCAGAAATGCTTCGTATTCCTCTCCCAGCATTTCCTGCATGCGCGTCAAAAACGCGGACGGCAGATTCATAATATTCCTCACTTTAATTCATGATTTATCCTTATCATAAACCAGACGCGTAAACTGCGCAAGATTATTGTTTCCGTTCACCCGCTTCCTCTGTCTCCAAACCCGGTTCGTCCTCCGGCACTTCTTTCACCATGAATCGAATCATGTTTTCCTGAATTTTGCCCATCAGCTTTTCCATCTGCTTCTGTTCCTCGTCCGAAATACCTTCCATGCAGACGCTGTAGAGGTCTTTTTCCACGCGCAGCAGCTCTCCGGAAAGCTTCCTGCCTTCCTCTGTCAGGAGCAAGCGGTTCTTTTCTTTCTTTTCGCTGCTTTTTTCCTTTTTGTCCGCCGTGCGCTCTTTTTTCTCCGCTGTGCTTTCTATCCTGTCGGCGGGCTTTTCCTTTGCACTCTTTTCCTTAACCGGCTTTTCCGGCGCGATCAGCTTTTTGCGTTCCAGCTTCTGCATCGCAAGAAACAGCCTCGGCTGTCCGACTCCGGCGATTTCCCCGAGCCTGCGTGCGCTGTAGCAGGCGCTGCACTGGGCGAGGGCACACAGCAAAAGCGCCTCATCCAACGTCAGCATATTTTTCTGCGCCGCCAGATCCAGCTCATATTCATACAGCCTGCGGAACCGGTACTGCCCGATCACTGCGCCGTTTCCTTCCACTTCTTCCCGGGTAATCCGCCTGCGCTCTTCCCCCAGCTTCTTGCTTCCCGGAAGCACGCCGCCGTCCTTTGCCGCAGCCCATAAAAAGCTGTAGACCTGCAGCCGGATATCGGCATAATCTTTATCCTCGTAAACGTCTTTATAAAACTCGTTATAATACTCGAAAATGTTGCTCTTCATCCGCACCGTATTCGTGATGCTCGCTCCCTGGCTGACCAGGCTGCCGCGGCGCTTCAGATAATAATAAATCGGCACCTGCAGGGCAAAAAAGCTCTCCGCATGGCGGATATATTCCAGATTAAACAAAAAGTCCTCACACCAGCTGATGGAGGTATCCATCCGGATATGATATTCTTCGATGATGCTCCTGCGGTACATTTTGTTCCAGAGTACGCCGTAATAAAAATCCGCCGGATTTTCAATCATATAGGAAGCAAACTCCTGACGGCTCATCACCTTGTCCTCTTCGATGTCGCCCTTCTGCGCCAGCCTTTCCCCGGAAACCCGGTAAAAGTCGGAAATGACCATGTCGCAGTTATATTCCTCCATCGAACGCACCAGAAGCCTTGTCGCCTCCGGCACGATCCAGTCGTCGCTGTCCAAAAACTGAAGAAACGTTCCCCGCGCCAGCTCCAGTGCCTGATTTCTCGTATCCGACACGCCGGTATTTTCTTTATGGACCACACGTACCCGGCCATCCTGCTGTGCATATGCATCGCAGATTTCGCCGGATGCATCCTTACTGCCGTCATCCATCAAAAGCAGCTCAAAGTCGCGGTAATCCTGACTTAAAATGCTGTCCACACAGCGTTTCAAATATTCCTGTGCATTGTATACAGGAACAATAATGCTTACCTTCGGTTCCATACTTCCTCCTGTTTTGAATTGGTTTCCTCTGTTTTCAGATATTTCTGCTCCATATCTTTTATCCGTCTGCTGCACGGTTCATGCAGATTTTCCGGTATTCCCGCGGGGATATCTGCATCCGCCGCTTAAAAATCTGATTAAAAAATTTTATGTCTTCATAGCCGACTCTGCGGGCGATCTCCACCACCCTCAGATCACTGTCTTCCAACAGTTCGCAGCTTTTTTCGATGCGGACATTCTGGACATATTCGCGCAGCGTCACCCCGGTTTCCTGCTTAAACCGCCTGCTGATATAGGCAACGCTGTAATGCTTCTGCTCACAGAATGTTCCCAGCGTCAGGCTGTCCTGATAGTTCCCGTTTACATATTCCAGCACCTCCTGCACAGACGTACTGTAGGGGCGCTCGTTTTCCGGTTCGATCAGCCCGCGCAGCGTCAGAAGCAGGATTTCCAGAAGCTTGAACCGAAGCAGCGGATAACATCCGACTTTTTGCTCCTGATATTCCAGAAGCATTTCCTGCATCAGCTGCCCTACCTGTCCATCCCGGTCGTGAAACACTCTGGCAAACTTCGCCTGCCCAAGTGACATCCGGTAATATTTTAACAGACAGCCCTGCAACAGCTGGGAAAAACTCCGGCAGCCCTGCAGTGTTTCATCCACCGTCTCCGGCAGAAACAGACAGTTGATCAGCGTCAGATTTTTACAGTTCTGAAATCCATGGAGACAGCCGTAATCCACAAAAAAATAATCGCCTGCAGAAATGGTTTTCCCTTCGTTTTCCAGCGTATGCTCCGCTGTCCCACCCGTGATGTATGCCAGCTCAAAAAAATTATGGCCGTGCATTTCAAGATCCTCCTGACAAAACGGCATCATAATGAGTTTTTCCGCTTTCCTGTTCTGATAGAACTGGAATTCTGTAATCTCCCCTCGGAACATAAAGACAAGTTCACCCCCATTTTCAGTCAAAATCAGGTGCTTTTCTTTAGGCTACTATCTGTTATCATAAAAGTCAATACGAACCAAAACAAGGAGGGTATGTTTATGATTCCAAACGCAAAATGGATTCGTCCGGCACAGACAACAGGGGACGTCTGCCCGGTCTATTCCAAACAGTTTTCTCTTTTTTCTTCTCCCAATCAGTCGTTATCTTCTGTTGCGCACGCAACACTTTCTGTTACAGCAATGGGAGTTTATGAAGCATCTTTAAATGGAAAACGCATCGGCGATTTCGTCCTTGCTCCCGGCTGGACATCCTATCGCCACCGTCTGCAGGTGCAGACCTATGATGTTACCGAGCTCCTTTCTTCGGAAAACGAACTTTCCATCCTCGTCGGAAAAGGTTGGTACCGCAGTCCGCTTGCCTGGCCCGATGAAGCGCACCGTCAGCAAAAAGCACAGATTTCAGCCGGACTGATCGCACTTTTGACGATTACCTATACAGACGGCAACACGCAGCTTCTCCCGACCGGAGCAGACTGGTCGGCATATGAAAGCAATGTCCGTTTCAGTGAAATTTATGATGGCGAGACCTACGACGCGGCATTTGATCCGTCCTCTGCTCCAATTGCAATCGAGGAATTTAACGGTCCATCCGATACGCTGATTGCCCAACAGGGCGAAAAAATTACCGAACAGGAGCGTATCGCGCCTGCGCGGATCTTCACTACGCCCGCCGGGGAAACTGTCATCGATTTCGGTCAGGAAATTACCGGTTATGTCGAAGTTTCTTTAGACGCCCACGCAGGCGACTGTGTTGAGCTTTCCCATGCGGAAGTTCTTGACAAACACGGAAACTTTTATACAGAAAACTATCGCGCTGCCAAAGCGAAATTTTTATATTTCTGTAAAGAAGGATTCCAGACCTGGCATCCGAAGCTGACCTTCTTTGGCTTCCGCTATATCCGTGTCGATCACTTTCCCGGCGGAGCGGATGCAGTACGTCCGGACATTTTTACCGCAGTTGTCGTCTGCTCCGACCTGCAACGCACCGGTTTTCTTTCCAGTTCAAATCCGCTGTTAAATAAGCTGTTCGACAATATCATCTGGGGACAGAAAGGCAACTTTGTCGATGTCCCGACCGACTGCCCGCAGCGCGATGAACGTCTCGGCTGGACAGGCGATGCGCAGGTATTTATCCGTACCGCCTGCTACAATTTCGATACGGAAGCATTTTACCGCAAATGGCTTTCGGATCTTGCCGCAGACCAGTATCCGGACGGTCATGTAGACCACGTCATTCCCGCCATACTCGAAAATCAAAAGAGCAGCGCAGCCTGGGGCGACGCAGCCTGCGTCTGCCCGTGGGAACTTTATCTGGCATTCGGCGATGCAAACATTCTGCGCAGCCAGTTTAACAGTATGAAAAAATGGGTGGGCTATATCACCTCCTCCACCACGACCAAAAACCTCTGGACCGGAGGAGAACACTACGGCGACTGGCTCGGTCTGGATGCACCGTCCGGCAGCTACAAAGGTTCTTCTGACGAAGACTTAATCGCTTCTGCTTTTTATGCGCATTCCACGGAGCTGGTCATGAAAGCCGGTAACGTGCTTGGCGAAGATGTTTCGGAATATGAGACGCTCTATAAAAATATCGTTGCCGCTTTCCAGGAAACCTGGCCGGTTTACCACACGCAGACCGAATGCATCCTCGCCGCCCATTTCCACCTGGCAAAAGACTGTCAGGCTGCAGCAGATCAGCTTGCAAAGCTCGTTACAGACGCCGGTGTGCAGTTAAAAACCGGCTTTGTCGGAACGCCTTACCTGCTCCATGTACTTTCGGACTACGGCTATGTCTCCCTCGCCTGGTCACTTTTGCTGCGGGAAAACTATCCTTCCTGGCTTTATCCGATCACAAAAGGCGCAACGACTATCTGGGAGCACTGGGACGGTATTATGGAAAACGGCGATTTCTGGACCCGCGACATGAATTCCTATAATCATTACGCTTACGGCGCAGTCGCTGACTGGGTATATGGAAACGCCGCCGGAATCCGTCCGCTTGACGGCTATCCCGCCTATGAAAAGATTTCTGTCTCTCCGCTTCCCGACAAACGCCTCGGCTGGCTTTCCTGCTCCTATCGCTCCCGCCATGGTCTGATCCGTTCCGACTGGAAACTGCAGGGCGATCAATGGAGATACGAAATTGAAACGCCGGTTGATGCAGTCATCACGATTGCCGGGCAGAAACATGAAGTTGCTCCCGGAACGTGGATCTTCTTCAGTGCGGTAGAATAAACAGTGAAACTCGCAGTCTGCAGCTGCGTGGAAAAAATGCCCCGGGCTGGCGATCGTGTCACCGCTGCCCGGGGCAATCTTGTACTCTATTCTACGCCTTCCAACAGCTCCAGATAATTTCCCTTGTCGATATGCATCATTGAGATCTGGTTTTTGTGGCGGCGGAAGCCATACACACAGTCCACGTTGCGGATCAGGGACTGTAAGCGTTCGTCAGGCACGCAGACAATCAGCTGAAGATCCATCTGCCTGGCATATTTTAAGCAGACCGCACTTCTCTCCTGGTCCATTTTGGAAAAGGCCTCGTCCAGAAGCACCAGCTTAATTCGACTGTCGCGGTTGGTCTGCTGCATGTAAAGCATCGCAAAACCGGCAAGCAGTGCGACGTATTTCGGATTCTGACCCTCACCGCCGGAATCGCGGCCTGCCATGTCATCCACGAAATTTTCACGGATCACGTTTCCATCTGCATCCGTAACCTGCTCGTACATGGAAAAGGACAGATAATTGCGGTAATCCGCATACTGCTCCATTTCCCGACGGTGCTGCTCCAGCACCCGCTCATCGTCGTCCTTTACCGGCATGAACTTGTCTGTCAGCAGCCTGATCTTTGCTTCGTATTTCTGATAAAAGCTGTCCTCTCCAAGGGACAGCTGCCCCTCGAAGCCGTCATTGTCCAGGTTCTTGCTGTCTAACTCCGGTGCCATGAGCATGTCGTAAAACTGACCGTTTTCATTGTAGGCAGGCTCGATTTTAATCTGGTAAATACTATCAGAGAAGTTCGTCTTTTTCAACAGGCGGTTGATCTCCGCAGCGTGCCGCTTTGCCGCCTTAATGTCGCCGTGAATCGTTGCGATCACATTCTCCCGCAGGCTGCGGTAAATGAAATCGCATTGTTTTTCAAACTCTGTCCGATACTGGGGCTCAAAATCTGTCTCATACTGGGAAAGCAGCTGCTCATAACTCTCATTGGATTTCTCCGAGCCGGAAAATCCGCTGGAGGGATACTGCAGGATATAGGCGTTTCTTGCCCGGGACAGCTCTTCTGTCTGCTCCTGCTCCTTTTCACAAAGTACTTCTATCTCCGCATTTTTCTGGGCCCTGACCGCGCCGGAGGATCGTTTGGACAGCGCCTCCTGCACCATTGCGGTGATCTCCGGCTGCTGTGTATAACCGACAGACGCCTCCTTTAATGCTGCGTTTTTGGACTGCAGCTCCGTGCGGATGCGCTCCTGATTACCGGTCTGCTGTGCAATTTCATTCTGCATACCGGATATTCTCTTTTTCAGCTCGCTGCGTTTTTTGCGAAGCTCTGCTTCTTTTTCTTCCAGCTCCTTATATGCACCCATCCGCAGACTTTCGATGGTTGCTTTCGTCTCCTGTGTTTCCAAAAGCACGGCTTCCAGCTCCTGTGCTGCCCGAGAAAGGCTTTCCAGATACGCCGGCTCTTCTTTCAGGCTCTCCATCTCCCGGACCGCCTTCAGACCGTCCGCCATGCGCTTTGCTTCTTCCAGCTCTTTTTTCAGACGCTGCGCATCTACTTCATAGTCCTGCTGCCGTGCGCGGGAAACCTTGCTTCCGATGCACGCGCCGACGGTATAATCCCGTTTTTTCAGATGCCGGAAAATAAAATTACTGTAGGAATAACAGTCCGGCGTCACACCGTCTTTGGCGCTTCGCAGCTCCTCCACCGTGCGGCATTTCATAATCCGTCCCAGATAGCGTTTTAAGCAGCTGTCTGCAAAGGGCTCGACCGCCCGCACAGCCTCGTATAACGAACCCTCCTCCGCCCTCGGATTGCTCTTTGTGACCGCCTCAGAATGAATCAGATCGATTTCCTCAAACTGTCCCATCTCCCGGAAGGCTTTTGCTGCATCCGCCGCAACCTTCGGCTCTGTAATCAGGCTCAGCTTCAGACGTCCCAGACGTCCTTCTACCGCATTTTTCCATTCCTCATCCTCAACATCGAACAGGTCTGCAAAAATCCACACCTTGATTGTTCTTCCATACAGTGCAGAAAGCTTCTGCTCCAGGGCAGCCCGGGCCTTTGTCAGCACCTCCGGATAGGATTTGCGGTTGTTTTTCATATCGTCCAGAAGCTTTTGCTTTTCCTTCAGGTCTTTGGACAGCTGCCGCTCCTGCTCGTGATAGGTTTCGTACTCTTCCTCGATATTCTGGCGTTCCTCTTCCAGACGGCTGCGCAGCTCCAGACACTGCGCCTGTGTCACCGGTCCGGTGCAAAATGCGCCAATCAAATTCAGCAGCCGGTTGCTGATATAGTCCGCAACGATCTCGTCGCTCTCCCATCGCCGCAGTCCCTGCAGGATTTTGCGCCACTGTGCCGCGTTATCCGCCAGCATCCGGCTTCTTTTTTCCAGCTCTTCCAGACGCTCCTGACGGCTGCCAAGGTCGCTGCTCTTTAAGTCCGCACTGACAAGGATCAGCTCGTTTTCCAGCTGGGCAGACAGGGCTTCCAGCTCTTCTTCCTGCTGCCGAAGCTCCCGCAAACGCTCCTGTGTCCGATCCTGATCCTGTAAAAGGGCGTCGATCCGGTTCTTCAAATCCTCAATGTCGATACAGCGGATCACCGCCTGCTGCTTTACGATATCCGCACGCGTCATCGTCAGCTTTTGTCCGGCTTCCCGCACTTTTTTAAGCATTCCGATCTTGTTTTCCAGCACGTCGATCTTTTCTTTGATGTCCCGGTAAGCGCCCAGCTGTTCGCTGATCGTTTCAATGGTGTCTCCCTCGCTTTTTGGGAACATGTAATCCCGGATAAACTGTCCCGTCCCGTTGGACATTTTCAGCGCGATCGCACTTTTTTCCATGGTCATAAAACGATTCCCGTCAATGTAGCCAAGGATCTGGTCATACAGCGTGCTGATATACGCCTCCCGGGACGGATAAATGCGGTTTAACTCTGCCCTGCCGCCCTTTGCCGTCTCCTTCATCCGCGTCTCTGTCAGCGCCCGGATCTCCTGGTTCGAATAAGGATAGCCCTCTGCCGTCAGATACCCGCCCTCCGGCATTTTTCCGAGATGACTGAAATAAACGAACTTTCGTATTTCAGAATCGTTTTTCCGTACTTCAAAAGCAATTCCCATGCAGACATACTGCTTTGTCCCGGTATCCTGCAGCTCCAGGACGATCTGGGAGCAGAAATCCTGTCCTTTGCGGTTTGCCGTGCCGTCCTTTTGTTCACCGCGCAGATAGCTCAACACGCTTCGTCTGTTTTTGGCGTCGTCCGCCGCTTTATTTAAAAAACTCGGAGAAAAGCTGCCGTATAAAATCACCTGGATCGCATCCATGACTGTGGATTTTCCCGAGCCGCTCTTGCCGGAAAACAGGTTCACATATTCGTGAAATTCCAGAATTTTATGGTTGATTCCGCCCCAGTTATTCAGACACATCCGGGTAAAGATCTTCTTCGCCTGTTTCACGTTCCTCTTCTCCTTCCGTCGTTTTTTCTTCTGCGTCATCCCGATAACGCTGTACCAGCTCGTTGATTGCCAAGGACGAGCAGAAAATATTCACCGTACCGTAAATATAGATCGGCGTCTGATCCTCTACGTTCAAAATCGCCCCCGGCAGCTCGATCATCTGGTGGGTTTTCATCAGATTTAGCGCAGCCTGCCAGTCCTGTGCGTTCAATTTTCCCGGAAGCAGTCCGGTATTTCTGCCATATTCCCGGATTTCCGCCAGGGTCGTCACCGTTGCATGCAGTCCCTCGCCCATGATTTTATCCCGGTAAATCAGCTTTAACAAAAGCAAAAGCTTTGTCGTCGTCAGGCTCATTTTTTCCATCGCTGCACCGTCGCCTGTGATCCGGAACAGATGATCCTGCGGGTCGTGCACCAGCTCACAGCCCATCACAGAAAGATAGTCCGCAATAAATTCCCGGTGCTTTAAACAGACCTGATAGCGCCCATTATCCCGGGCCGTCAGCGTCACCGGATCGTATTTTACCTGTAAAATACAGGTCTGACGAAGCAGCTCCTGTATGGTTCTTCGAATCGCCTCCACCTCAGCGGGGGTGCGTTCCTCCAGATATGAAAACATGTATCAATTCTCCGTTTCGTCTATACTAAAACCGGTGTAGGAAAAGCCGTCCTTCTGATGGATTTCCTCCTGCAGCAAAATCCGGTCTTCCTCCTGTCTGCTCTGGGTCGCCTCCTGCCAGATAAACAGAAGCTTTTCCAGATCCTCTGCCGACTGCACCGTATCCTCCAAAACCTGAAAAACTCCGTTCTTCGTATGCCGCCGTCTGAACTCCTCCAGCTGTCTGCCGGTATAGAGCGGCTTCGGGACGAAATCCGCGATTTCCGAGGACGCCTCCTCCTGCAGAGCCAGCGGTACGAACTGATTTTCCAGCCTTGGCCGACGGTTGTAAAGGCTCGCGTCCCCGACAATGGAAAACGGTGCCGTCACATACATGCTGTCCCGCAGCTCTTCCAAAAGCGCTTCTTTTTTGTCGCCGTGATTGAGCAGACCGATCAGCTCCAGTGTGCTGTCCTCTACGCCTGCACCCTCCTGCAAAAGGTAGTGGATTCTCGCCAGTGCCCGCCGCGCAAAGACGGTTTTCAATTCGATCAGGCGGTTATACTTTTTCTCGATTAAATCAAATTCGCGCTCCACCAAAAGAACCAGCTGCGCCGCCTCTTCGCAGAATTGAATGCCGCGCTCAAGCCTTAAAAGGGCGGGCGCAGACGCGCCGGATGCCAGTGCTTTCGCCTGCATGGACGCTGCATAGCTGCCTCCTGCGCTTTCTGACGGTTCGGGCGCGCTGCTGTCGCTGCCCTGTGCAGCCATTAGCATCCGCTTCTGCACCGTCAGCCCCTCGCGGCGGTTTTCATTTTCCTCCAGGATCTTCGCAATCAGCTCCTTGACCGCCTCCTTATAGCGGTAAAAACTGTCTGTCGTTGTTAAAATTGCATATTTTACGCTCTCTCGGTTGTTGATCTCGTTGACCAGAACCTCCTGAATTCCGATAAAGTCCTTTCGTTTGGAAAGTTCATCGAACCACAGCCGCATGCTGTCCTGCATATTGGACAGCATCTGTCCGAGGCTTTTGGATGTGCGCAGGGCACTTTTTAAAATGCTGTTATTTTTTTCCGGATCCGAATCATAGGTGTAAAGGGCGCTGTATACAGACAAAATACTTTCCCGCTCCATGCTGTCGTCCTCTTTTTCAAGACGGTCAAACAGCTCCACATACAGCCTGCTGTACTCCGGAAAGCCAATGATATAGCAGTTTAATTTTTCATCAAAATCCTTCGAAAGCCAGCCCCACTTAACAAACCTGTCCAAAACAGCGGAGGGCGAAAGCCCGGGAAAGCCTTCGTCCTCCGTTTTTTCTGTCTCATCCTCCCACCAGACCAGGTTGACCCTGGCGATCGTTTCCGCCAGAATGCTCCTGCATTCCGAATCCGTCAGCTGCGTCAGGGCATAGGCTTCCTGATCCGCCTCGTACAAAGCGGTCAGAAGCTGCATGTAATACTCCATGTTCTGGGTGCGGAACAGCTTATAAAAATCTCTCGGTATCTTCTTTTTCAGAATCATCTGTCGTGTTAAACCTCATATTCCAGTTCTCCGTCAAAGACAAACTCCGCCGGACCTGTCATAAAGATATGGTTCGTCTTTTCGTCCCATTGAATCGTCAACGCACCGCCCAGCACCTCTACGGTCACTTTCCGCCCCGTTTTGCCGTTTAAAACGCAGGCAACTGCCGTCGCACAGCAGCCTGTTCCACAGGCAAGGGTTTCACCGGTTCCGCGCTCCCAGACCCGCATTTTTACATATTCCGGGGATACGATTTCCACAAACTCGGTATTGGTGCGTCTCGGAAATCTCTCGTGATGCTCAAAATGCGGTCCGATCTGCTCCAGTGGCAAATCTGCCGTGCTGTCCACAAAAACAACGGCATGGGGATTTCCCATAGACACGCAGGTCATGCGGTATGTTTGATTCTCCACCGTGATCTCTTCATCGACGGACTGTCGGTTTTTAGAAACAACCGGAACCTCTGCCGCCGTCAGGATCGGCTCGCCCATATCCACACGGATCGCTTTTGTCACGCCGTTTTCAACCGTCAAATCCATATATTTCACTTTTCCGCCGCTGATAATGGAAAACCTTGCCCGATCGGTCAATCCTTTGTCATGGGCATATTTTGCCACGCAGCGGATGCCGTTTCCGCACATTTCCGCTCTTGTTCCGTCTGCGTTATACATCTCCATCTCAAAATCTGCTTCGTCAGAAGGATTGATAAAAATAACGCCATCGCCGCCGACCCCGAAATGACGGTCACTGGCAAAGCGGACAAATTCCGGCTTCTTTTCCTGCGGTATATGCTCCGTAAATCCATTGACATAAACGTAATCATTTCCACAGCCCTGCATTTTTGTAAATCTGATCTTCATAAATCCTCCATACAGACATAATCTGAAAAAAACCTGCGTACACTGGAATAACAAAGTATCCGGGGGTATCGCAATGCGTTCCAAAACCAAAATTATCGTACTTCATTTAAAAGAACTGATCTATACCGGAATCCTGCTCGTTTTAGGCGTTGGACTGCTTTTTTTGCTGCTGCAGACCTTTCTGCCCAAAAAGGCAGTTCCAAAACCGGACTATGACGCAGAAACCTCCCTGTACCTGCCCGGAAAATACACCTCCACGGTTCAGCTCGGAAACGACCACGCGGATGTAGAGGTCGTCGTGGACAGCTCCGATATTCTTTCCATCCGTCTCGTCAATTTAAGTCAGACTGTCACAGCCATGTATCCGCTGGTCGAACCCTGCATGGATACACTGGCGAAACAGATCTGTGAAAAACAATCCCTCGAAGACATCACCTACCCGGACGAAAACCGCTACACGTCACAGCTTCTGCTGCAGGCGATCGACGCTGCGCTGCAAAAGGCGACATATCCCCAAACCTGACCAGCCCAGCGCATTCGCAAAGGAAGGCTTATCACGCAGATGACCAGCACAGTTCGTTCGCAAAGGAAGGCTTATCCCGGCAGCTGATCCAGTTCCTTCTGCCATGCCATGCGGCTCGCATCCGAAGGCATCCGAAGGTCTCCCCTCGGCGATACCGCGACACTTCCGACTTTCGGTCCGTCCGGCAGGCACGAACGCTTAAACTGCTGTGCAAAGAAGCGGCGGCAAAAGGTTTTTAGCCACTTGCCGATCGTTTCTTTGCTGTAAATGCCTTCAAATGCCCTGCAGGCAAGCCGGTAGATCTTCGCCGGGCCAAAGCCACAGCGCAGCAGCTGATATAAAAAGAAATCATGGAGCTCGTAGGGGCCGACCAGATCCTCTGTTTTCTGGCTGATCTTTCCGTCCTCCGGCGGCAAAAGCTCGGGGCTTACCGGCGTGTCGAGGACATCCAGCAGCACCTCCTGCAGCACTTTTTCGCTTTCGCTGCAGGTATTCGCACAATATGCCACCAAATGGCGCACCAGCGTCTTGGGCACACCAACGTTTACGCCATACATCGACATATGATCGCCGTTGTAGGTCGCCCAGCCCAGTGCAAGCTCCGACATATCCCCGGTTCCGATGACAAGTCCGTTGCTCTGGTTGGCGAGATCCATCAATACCTGAGTGCGTTCCCGCGCCTGCCCGTTTTCATAGGTTACATCGTGCTTGTCCATATCCTGACCGATATCCCGAAAATGCACCTGCACCGCCTCGCGGATGTTCACCTCGATTAACTTCGCGCCAAGGGTCTGCGCCAGCCTGCAGGCATTTTCATAGGTGCGGTTCGTCGTACCAAAGCACGGCATCGTCACCGCTAAAATATCGTTTCTGTCTTTCCCGAGCAAATCAAATGCCCGCGCCGTCACCAAAAGGGCAAGGGTCGAATCCAGACCGCCGGAAACGCCGATCACCGCCGTTTTCGCCCCCGTATGCTCGTAACGTTTTTTCAGTCCCTGCGCCTGAATCGATAGAATCTGCTCACAGCGCTCCTTTTTCAAGGTTTCATCCGACGGGACAAACGGCATCTGGGCAAACGTGCGCGTCAGCTTTGTTTCTTCTTTTTCCAAGGTAAAACCAATCCGTACACAGGTTTCTGTGTTTTCGGGCACAAATGTGCTCATTCTGCGCCGCTCGTGGCAGATTTTATGAATATCCAGCTCCGAAAAAATCGTCTCGTTTTCAAAGCGTGCAGCCTCCGCCAGAACGCTTCCGTTCTCTGCAATCATATGATGCCCGGAAAAAACGAGATCCTGAGTGGATTCTCCATCCCCCGCGCTCGCGTAGACATAGCCACACAGAAGCCGCGCGCTCGTGGCAGCAATCAGGCTCTTACGGTAGGTGTCCTTTCCGACCGTCTCGTTGGAGGCGGACAGGTTGACGATCACCGTCGCGCCCGCCTTTGCCAGCGCCGTCGAGGGCGGGTCCATCACCCAGACGTCCTCGCACAGCTCACAGCCCACGACAAGCCCTTTCAGATTCCTGCAGGAAAACAACAGATTTCCGCCAAAGGGTACGGTCTGTCCCAGCACATCCACCTCGGACACTTCCCTGCTGCCTGCCGCAAAATGCCGCACCTCATAAAATTCCCCATAGTTTGGAATATTCTGCTTCGGGACAAGCCCCAGGATCCTGCCATCCTGTACTGCTGCTGCCACATTGTAAAGCTTTCCGTCTTTTTCAAAGGGAAGCCCCACAAAGGTCAGCGCATCGTGCCCTTTTGTATGCTCCAGCACCGTGTGCAGCCCTTCCAGGCTTTCTTCCAGCAGGCGTTCCTGCAAAAACAGATCCTGACAGGTATATCCGGTCAGACACAGCTCCGGCAAAACGATCAGCTTTGCACGCTGTGCATAACAGGAGTCCAGTGCCTTACAGATTTCCAGTGCGTTCCAGGCAGGGTCTGCAACACGGATTTTCGGTGCAGCCGCCGCAGCTTTTAAAAAACCGTCTTTCATCGGGATTTTTTCTCCATTTTTTTCAACTCATCCACGTCAAACTTATAGGTTTTGCCGCAGAAATGACAGTTTACCTCGATCGGCTTGTCCTCGTCGATCATCTCCTGCAGTTCTTTTTTGCCGATGGAAATCAGCGCTTTTTCCACCCGTTCCTTGCTGCAGTTGCAGGTAAAGCTGCAGGGCATCCGGTCGGTAATCTCCACATCCAAGCCGTCCAGCACTCGCTCTAACAGCTGCTCCGGTGTCATTCCCTGGTCGAGCAGTGCCGTCACAGAATTGATCAGCGACAGGTTATGCTCCAGCTTCGAAATCGTCTCTTCCTCTGCAAAGGGCATCAGCTGAATGATAAAGCCGCCTGCACAGCGCACGGTATTCGTCTTTTCCATCAAAACGCCCAGACCCACCGAAGAAGGCGTCTGCTCGGAGGTTGCAAAATACGAGGTCAGGTCATCCCCGATCTCTCCGGTCACCAGGGCTGTCTGTCCCACATAGGGTTCCTTTAAGCCGAGGTCACGGATAACAGAGAGCGTTCCCCTGCCGACCGCCCCTCCGACGTCGAGCTTGCCCTTCGCATTCGCAGGCAGGATAACGTCCGGCACCGTCGCATAGCCCTTGACCTCGCCCTTGGCGTTTGCCGTCACGGTCAGACCGCGAACCGGACCATCGCCGCGAACCTGCAGGGTTAAAAGATCGTCGTCGCCCTTTAACATGCTGCCCATCATCACGCCGGCTGTCAGCAGACGTCCCAACGCCGCCGTTACTACCGGGCTGGTGTTGTGTGCCTGTCTCGCTGTCTCCACAAGCTCCTTTGTTGTCACTGCAAACGCGCGCACCTGTGCATTCGCCGCCGTCGCGCGTACCATATAATCTCCCATAGCTCCTCCATTCCTCAGGCTTACTTTGCGGCAAGCCCCTGCCATTTCCACGCTGCGCTTTTCACCGCATAGCTTTTCTGCGTTGCGCAAATATTTTCATTTCTTATCCCAGATTCTTCCCGTGCTCGCGCGCGATCACATAGATTCGCTCGCTCGTCTCCGTTACGCTGCCATGCGTGTCTGCATCCAGTGCCTCGACAAAAATCAGCCCGGACTGTTCCACGAGCCGTTTCATCGTTTCCAGCGTATAGCCGCGCTGCAGATGAGTCTCCGTAAATTTGCGGAACAGGTCTTTTTGCTGTTTCACAAAAATCGTCAGATCGTATTCGTTGATCTGATCCTCCGCCGTATAATAATTTTCCCAGATAAAGCTGCAGTCCTCCCGGTTTTCCGCAATCGTGCTGTCACCGATGACTGTTTCGTATTTATAGACCGTATTAAAATCGAAGATAAAAAGCCCATTCGGGTCAAGATAGTTGTTTACCAGTTTAAAAGTTGTCAGTAAGTCGTTTTCTTCCAGTAGATAATTTAACGAGTCGCACAGACAGATCACCGCCCGGACCGTTCCGTAAAGCTCAAACTCCCGCATATCCTGCTGCAAATACAAAATATTATGACCGGACTGCGCACGCTTCTCCATTGCAATGTCCAGCATGCTGTCTGACAGATCAACACCGATCATGTCGTAGCCCTGCTTTGCCAGAAGCTCCGTCATAGAGCCCGTGCCACAGCCGAGATCCAGCAGGATTCCGTCCGTGATCTGATCCTGTTTCAGGCGTCCGACTACAAACTGACACCATTCTTCATAGGGCGTTTCATCCATGAACCGATCATAAACTAACGCAAAATCCTCATACATTTCCATTCGTTATCCACGCTCCTTCTGCCGCGCAGCGGCGTTTTTCTGCATCTGTCCGCGTGCGTTCCTGTGTCTGCATGCGAACGTATTTTCCGCTGCTGCCCGCGCGTTTTCGAACATGCCGCGCCCTATTTCACCAGCTCTACCAGCACTTCGACCAGCCGCTCCATCTCCGCCTGCGTGCCGACTGTAATCCGCAGATAGTTGTCGATTCTGGGCTTTTTGAAATATCGCACATAAATTCCGGCTGTTTTCAGGTTCTCGAATAACTCCTGCGCCGGGACGGTTTTGTGCGTTGCAAAAATAAAGTTCGCCTTCGAATCCGGGAACGTAAAGCCAAGCTCTGTCAGCTTCTGCTTCGTCCATTCCCGCGTCGCCACGATTTTCCCCGTAATCTCCTGAAAATACGCACGGTCCTCTACGCATGCCTTTCCGCAGGCAATCGTCAGGCGGTTCATTGTATAGGAGTTGAAGGAAAATTTGACATCATTTAAATAGGAAATCAGCTTCTTTTGGCCGATTGCAAAGCCGATTCTCATACCCGCAAGTGCGCGCGATTTCGAAAACGTCTGCACGACGAGCAGATTTTCATACTTATCCACAAGAGGCAGGGCACTCACACCCCCGAAATCCACATAGGCCTCGTCTACAATCACAACGGAATCGGGATTTTTTGCCACGATCTCCTCGATCGTATCCAGATTCTCCATCAGACCGGTCGGTGCATTGGGGTTCGGGAAAATAATGCCGCCGTTTTCGGTCAGGTAGTCCTCTTTTTTCAGGCGGAACTTTTCATCCAGCTCAGGCGTCCGATAGGGGATGCCATACAGATCCGCCCAGACGTCGTAAAAGGAATAGGTGATGTCCGGGAACAGAATCGGCTTTTTGCTGTTAAAAAAGGTCAGAAATGCCAGCGCCAGCACATCGTCGGAGCCGACGCCCACAAACACCTGGTCTGCCGCTACCGGATGTTCCGGAACAGAAACCGCCGCTGCAATCGCTTCCCGCAGTTCAAGCGCCGCCGGGTCGGGATACAGCCGCAGCTTGTCCGCTTCAAACTCCTGCAGTGCTTTTGTCACACCCGGTGCAGGCGGATACGGGCATTCGTTGGTGTTTAACTTGATGATGTCATTCCGTTTGGGCTGCTCTCCCGGTGTGTAGGGGACAACCCTGCGTACATTTGCTTCCCAGTCTGCCATGACAGTTCCTCTCTTTCTGATGTAGTATCGCTACTCCATCTCCGCTTCTTTTAACGCTTCCTGCTCCTGCTGTGCCTTTGCAAGCTCTACAAACTCTTCCAGGCACAGGTTATTTTCCTTCATAAACTTCGCCGCCTCTTCCCCAACGTAACGGAAATGCCAGGATTCATAGGAAATCCCGGTGATCGCCACCTTGTCCTGCGGGAAACGGAGAATAAAACCATACTCCGCAGCGTGCTCGTTTAACCAGATCGCCTCTTTGGTCGAAGCCTGCGATTTATCCAGTCCCTGATGATTTTTTCCTACGATATCCACGGCGAGACCGGTGTGATGCTCGCTCGCACCGGTGAGGGCGATTTCTTCCTTCGTCTTGAAAAAAGCGTCCTTATAGCTCATGCCGCCCCTTACGAATTTTGCGATGGAGTTGTCCATCAGCTGATCCTGCTTTTGATAATCGCGGTAAGCGGAACAAACCATCAGGGGCAGCCCTTCTTTTTTGCCGTCCGCCAGCATCATCTCAAGGGCTTTCTGAATCCGCCTGTCCACATACTTCCCATTGTCCGTCTTGGCCAGATCTACCTCAAAATCCTGCCGCAGCGGATTTTTTTCATTGACCAGCACATAGTTCCAGTCCTCCAGGTCCACAGAAAATGGAATTTCCGGCAGATCCTCTTTCTCGCCGTCCTGCAGCATGACGGTCACATAGCCTTCCCGCGTTTCTTCCACTGCATTGCTGCTTTCTTCCAGCTCCTTTGTCAGATCCTCCACCTGACTCTGTGCGTTTAACAGCTCGCCGCTGGTCTGCGCCAGTTCTCCTTTTACCTTTTCATAAGACACATAAAACGAACTGGTCAGCACTCCTGCAATGACTACAAAGCCGCCTGCCAGTCCAATGAACCATTTTTTATAATTATCGTTATTCAATTTATTCGCAGTCCTTTTATCGTTTTATCTTTTTTGTCAATTCAGTATATTAGTATATTCCCAATCCGAAACGGTTACAAGCCCTAATTTTATTCCCGGTTCCCTTGCCCCTTACTGCCGCAGCTTCGAAAAAGGCTTGACACGCTCCCTCAACCTGACTATCATAAGCTGTGAACTGTAACCAAAATTTTATAACATTGCCAGGGGAGCGATTGCTGAGACTGAATATCCGCCCGGATTTCTGACCCTCATCACCTGAACCGGATAATACCGGCGTAGGGAGGCACATGTGACAGATTTTTATCTGTCCTGTTTTTCGTCCCCTCCTGTGCACACAAGGAGGTTTTTTTATGTCCAATTTTTTTGCAATCCCCATCACGGATGAATGGGGAACGACTTATCAGCTGACCACTGCCGGTTATACCGCACTGGTTGTCCTCATGCTGGCGCTTTTGCTGCTGGCCTGCTTTATCGGCAATTCTGTGAAACAGCCTAAATTTTCCGCACGTCAGCTGGCATTTTCCGCAATGGCGATAGCTGCTGCCTTTGTCACTTCCGAAATCAAGCTGTTCCATCTGCCCTTCGGCGGCTCCATCACTTTATTTTCCATGCTGTTCTTAGTCCTGATCGGCTATTGGTACGGTCTGCGTGCCGGACTGATGACCGCCATCGCCTACGGCTTTTTACAGCTGGTCAGCGATCCGTATATCATCAGCATACCGCAGATGCTCGTTGATTACATCTTCGCATTCGGTGCGCTCGGCTTATCCGGCCTGTTTTCCAAATCGAAAAACGGTTTGGTGAAGGGCTATATCGTAGGTGTACTCGGTCGTTATTTCTTCGCATTTTTATCCGGTATGATCTTCTTCGGCGCTTACGCTGCAGACTACGGCATGTCCGCACCGGTCTATTCCCTGGTTTACAACGGCATCTATCTGTCCGTGGAAGCGGTGCTGACGCTGATCATCCTCTACCTGCCTCCGGTCAAAAAGGTCATGGGACAGTTAAAAACCATGGCGACACAGAGATAAAACGCACGCTCTGCGAGCATTTCAGATTTATAAAAAAAAGAATCCGGCGCACAGTCCTATCGCTGTCTGACGCCGGATTCTTTTTTATCGTATGGAAAACTTCGTTTCCATGCGATAAGAAACACTCCGCGAGGATGCGCACTCGGCGCAAGAATGTGCCAAGGCACATTCCTTTTCACAGTTCTGCAAAATTCAGAAAATCTCAATACTCCAGGTATTTTCATACCGCTTGCCTGCAGGCAGATGAACCAGGTTGGGCTGCTCGGAAAGGTCTTCGATCCTGCCCTTGCGGGAAGGAAGCGCAGACCAGGGCTCGATGCAGACATAGGGCGCATCGGTAAACGGCATATGCCAGATCCCCAGGAAATTCATCTGCGGATAGGATACGCGCACGCTTCTTGTTCCTTTTTCACTGCACAGGGTCACTGCCTTCGCCATATCAGTCAGCACGATCGCATCCTGATCGAACAGGTTATGTGCAAGGGGCAGCTTACCGCCGTCAGATAAAATAAACTCGCTGTCCTCGCCATCTACGAAGCAGTCCTCAGAAAATCCAACGCGGATCGGATTCCCGGGAGCTTCAAACTGTAAGCAGTAATCCTCAAATGCAAGACCTTTTTCCAGCGGAACGGCAAAGCCCGGATGACCGCCGACGCCGAAATACATCACCTTTTTGTCGTTATTTTCTACCGCAAAAGTAACATTTAATTTGTTGCCGACAAGCTCATAGGTCAGCCAGTAAACAAACGCAAAGGGATACATTTCTCTCGTATTCTCGCTGTCTGTCAGCTTCAGCACCAGTCTCTGTGCCGTATGCTCTTCCGCTTCCAGATCGGAAGAATTGACAAAGCCGTGGATCGGCATTTCGTAGGTCTTGCCATCCAGCACATATTTGCCTTCAGTCAGACGTGCGATATACGGAAACAGATTCAATGCGCGGTCTTTCCAGTAAGTCTCATCGCCCTGCCAGAGATATTCTACCCCATCCTTTGTCTGAATCGACCACAGCTCGCCGCCGTGGGAGTTTACCTGAACCTTCAGGCTATCATTTTCCAGTGTGTAAATCATACATTCCCCTTTCCGCAGCCGATGAAAAAATCCGCTGCATCCCCTGATTCCATTTTCCCGGAGCGCAGCATCCAATTTGCCCGCGCCCCGGATTTTTTTTTAAAACGCGATACCCGTGTCCCACAGCTCCGCGTTTTTTTACTGGAATGGATTCCAGAAACGGCTGCCATCCGCAAATGTAATCGTCAGAGCAACCGCCATAAATACTACCGCAAATCCAATCGTCAGATAGTCATTTCGTACCAGCTTCTTTCCCATGTACCAGGTACGTTTTTTATTTTTACCAAAGCCCCTAAGCTCCATGGCATTGCTGACCACATCGATACGATCCATGCTGGAAAACAGCAGCGGGAAAATAATCGTGCTCATCCGCTTGATTCTCGTCCAGAGGGATGTCTTGCTGCTCATCTCGATGCCCCGCGCCTCCTGCGCATGCTTGATCTTGGTAAAATCAGACTGTACGTCCGGGATGTAGCGCAGCGCGATGGCAATGGCGTAGCCCACGTTGTAGCTGACACCCATGCGATTTAAGCTTGCCGCAAACTCGCTCGGGTTGGTCGTCACAATAAACATCAATACCACCGGCGTTACTGTCAGATACTTCAGCATAATATTAAACTGGTAAAACAGCTGTTCCTTTGTGATATTATGATTGCCAAACAGGTGTAAAAGCTCTGTTTTTGTGCCGTAGATCACAGTTCCCTGATTCGGGGAAAACAGCCACACCGCAAGCATGTTAATACACAAAAACAGCAAAATAAACTGAAATACCGTCCCGACCTGTTTCCATTCCGTATGGGAAACCTTAAAGATCACCAGACTGCAGACCAGCATGACCAGCAGCACTCTCGTGTCATAGGTCAGCATACCGGTCAGTGACCAGAGCAGGAAAAAGATCATTTTCGAAACGCCGGAAAGCCGATGGATCCAGGTATCTTTTTCACTGTACGTCAGAATTCTGCCCGCCATCCGCTCTCACCTGCCTTTCATAATAAATAAACCGCTCTGCAAAGCCGGACGCATCCCTGATGCCGCAGCGCACCGCCAGATCGTACAGCGACGTCTTTTTCAGATAAGCACGGTCTGCAACCGCTTCATCCGTCAGCACCTTTGCCGGCTTGTCGTCCGCAATCAGCTCGCCGTCCGCGATAACGATCGCACGGTCGGTATATTCCAGCATCAGATGCATATCATGTGTGATCATGATGATCGTAATGCCAAGGGTCTCATTTAAGTGCTTTAAAAATTCCATAATTTCCGTATAATGACGGTAATCCTGTCCTGCCGTCGGCTCATCCAGAATCAGGATCTCCGGATTCATGACGAGGATCGAAGCGATGGTCACACGTTTTTTCTGACCAAAGCTCAGAGCAGAAACCGGCCAGTTCCGGAAGGGATACAGACCGCAGATCTTTAGCTTTTCGTAAACCCGTTCCTTTACCTCTTCCTCCGGCACGCCACGGACCCGCAGTCCCAGCGCCACTTCATCAAAAATCATCGGCTTGGAAATCATCTGATTCGGGTTCTGCATGACAAGCCCGATGGCCTCGCCACGCTCCTTGATGGATTTATCCGCAATATCACTGCCATTTAACAGGATCTTACCGTGATCCGGATGGATAAAGCCGCAGATCAGATTTGACAGCGTACTCTTACCCGCGCCGTTTTTGCCGACAATTGCGAGCATTTCCCCTTTGTTAATACGGAAATGAATATCCGACAGGATCGGTTTGCCTGTAATATAGGAAAAGTCCAGATCCAGCACTTCGAGGGCCGGCTTTTCCTCTGCTTGAATCTCCGGCAGGGAAACCTTCTCGAACCAGTCCCTTACCTTTTCCTGATAAGGCTCCAGATTCATCGTCTCGATATGTTGAGGATGATCCTTTGCCGCAACCTGACATCCCGCATGTTTGAGCGCCGTCACATACAGCGGCTCACGGATGCCCTCCTGAATCAGAATATCGGAGGCAAGCAGCTCGTCCGGCGTCATATCCGCTACAACCCTTCCGTCCCCGATCACCACAATTCTGTCTACATCCCGGTAAAGGGCATCCTCTAACCGGTGTTCGATAATGATAACCGTCTTGTCGCGCTCCCGGCAGATCCGGTCGATCAGGTCGATAGCCCGCTTGCCGGTCGCCGGGTCAAGGTTTGCCAGCGGCTCATCAAACAGCAGGATATCCACATCATCTACCAGCACGCCTGCCATGGAAACTCTCTGTTTCTGTCCGCCGGAAAGCTCCGTCGGTGCATTGCCGAGAAGGGCTTTGATATCCACAACCTCTGCCACTTCATCTACTGCACGGAACATCTCTTCCTGCTCTACGCAGTCGTTTTCCAGTGCAAAAGCAACATCTTCTGCAACCGTCAGGCCGATAAACTGGCCGTCTGTATCCTGCAGCACCGTACCGACGATTTTGGACATTCCAAAAATGCCGGTTTTGGCAGGATCTTTACCGCCCACAGTCAGGGTTCCGCTGCTTTCGCCAGGGTATGAAAAAGGAACCATCCCGTTGATGCAGTGCACCAGAGTCGATTTTCCCGACCCGGACGGTCCCACGATTAAAACCTTCTCTCCGGGATTGACCGTCAGGTCAATCTCCCGGAGTGTAGGCTCTGACTGTGATCGATATTTAAAAGTATAGTTTTTAAACTCGATGATCGGAGTCATGTATCAGTCCTCTTTGGAAAGGCTTCCGGACTTTGCGCCGACCTTGGAGTAGGCAACTAACAGCAGAGTTCCCAGAATGCCGATGATAATTACATTTGCAACAAAAGCGGTTACGCCCTGTGTGAATACCTTTTTTACAGGCTCTGCATAAATTACGATGTCCAAAACCGGAGCAACCAGAATCCATGCCAGTGCGTTTGCAACAACCTGTACGATATTGAACAGGCCGATTTCCTTGCCGCCGAAGCTGCCCTCTTTTACTTTATACTTCGCAGCAAACAGGCCAACGATGATGCCGAATACAGCGTCCGGGAATACCCAGCTCCACCATACGCTTCCGTAGAATACTGCATCACCCAGTGCATGACCGATCAGACCGATGGCGCCGCCAACAACGGGACCAAAAATAGCGGAGAAAAATGCAAGTACCGCTGCGCGGGTCTGCAGAGCTGTGTTCGGGATGAAACCAACCGGGATCTGCACGTTGGTTAAAACAACGAACAGTGCGGTTCCGATACCCATCGCTACGACATGCTTGATGCCAAACTTCTTATCCATGAGTAAATCCTCCTCATAAGTATTTATTTGTGGAAAACCACGTTCTTACTATAACGAATCACTCCGGATTTTTCAATCCCTTTTCTGTCTTTTCTCCCTCGTTTGCGTCTTCCAGTACAATTTCCGACGCAAGAGTGTCGATATCGGAATACCACACCCGAAATACCGCCTGCGCTGCATTCGCGTAAATATGGGGCAGTTTCGATTTCTCTTTTCCGGCGTCTTCCAGCACATTCAGGATTTCCCTCAGCACGTCCCTCGTCAGATACGAACCGCGCCAGTGAAACGTCAGGACTTTTCCTTTTTTTACCGCCTGCTGCGCGCGCTTTTTGACCTCCTCCATTTTCGTAAAGGAAAGCTTCTTTTCCTTATAATAAAAATGTCCATTGTCCGTGCACGCCGGCGCTGGCGCGATCAGCGGCTCATGGTCGCGGAACATCGCCTTATCGTCGAGGTTAAAATAATCGTAACGGCACTCGGCATCCTCCCGCGCCCCTCTGGTCAGACTATTGTCAAATGTCGCATCCAGATGATAATACTGCCCGCCGATGCGCACGATATTCCAGGTGTGGCGATATTTGATGCCTTTTTCCGGATTGTTGCCGCAAATCGCAATCATACACCATAGCCCGAGCGCGTCGCAGAGCACCTTGACCGCCTTTGCAATTCCCTCGCAGACGCCTACGCCCTGCCCCAGTGGTCCGATGATTTCGTGAGAATACGGCTTCTTTAGCTTGTCATACCGTACATTTTTGCATATAAAATCGTGCACATATTTTTCTTTTTCCCACTCCGAAAGTCCCTGCGCCTGCCGTGCAAGCTTTTCCACCCGCGATGTCAGCGCTATCTGATGCTCTTTGATTTTTCCTTTTTCAAACAGATATTCCGGCACGAAAATCAGGTTCGGGGAGTCGGGGTAATATTTCCATGAAAACCCGACCACCCAGAATATTTCCGGGTGATCCAGCCGCATCTGGAAAAAAATGTCATACAGCTCTTTTCCATCCACACGCGGCAGCTGAATCTGATCCGCCAGCTGCCGGACGCCCTGCAGCATGCCGTGATACACTGCCTGCTTCTGCCTGTCCATTTTCTGATAATAAAATTCTTCCATCTTACAGTGTAATCTCCTGTTCCAGCCCGAACGAATAGATCAGCTTTTCCTTCACGCATTTTCCTGTCAGCCGCACAAGTGCTTCCTCATAATAGTCCAGCTGAACCCGGTAGCGCAAAATCAGCTCCTTCGGATCTTTTACCAGATCGGTCTTATAATCTGCCAGCACAATGCCGTCCTCTTCCTCCAGATAAACATCGATAATTCCCTGGATCAGCACGGTTTCATCCTCCGGAAAGTCTGTATTTAAACGGTTTGCCGAAAGCCCCAGCACAAAGGGCTGCTCCCGGTGCAGTCTGTTGCTTCGGGCAGCCTTTGCCATGCGCGCTGCAAGAGGCGTTTGTAAAAATGCCCGGATCTTGTATACATTGATCGCAGCAGCATATTCCTCCGACAGCCTTCGGTCTGCTTTGCATTCTTCGATGACCGTACGGATTTTCGCCGCCGTCCAGGTTTCCTGCCGTTCAAAGGGGAAAATCTCCAGCAGTCTGTGGTACGCACTTCCCCGTGTCGTCCCGCTCACGGTTTCTTCCTGTTCCTTGATAAACTGCGGCAGATACGGCACGACCTCTTCCTCCGGGAACAGCTCAAGCCCTTCCGCAGCTTCCTCCTGCATGCCTTCTTTTTTCAGCTCGGAAACGGTTGTTTTGACAAAAAGTCCCGCCAGGTTTTCATGTGCATAGGGCTTCTGCAGGCGCTCGCACAGCGCAAGCTCTGCCGCCTCCGGCTCTTTTCCGGCTTCCTCAAAAAGCTTCTGCCTGCTGTTGTATCCCAAGGACGCACGCACAAGCTCTGCCTGCAGCAGTTCTTCCTGCGTACAGATCTGAAGCCGACGTCCGACGGACTGCCATGCCGGAAGCACCAGATCATAATAGGAAGACGCTTCCTGCAGCCGCAGCGCCGAATAGCCATACGCACCCTGTGCAGTATCCTCCTGGGGCAGCTTGTCTTCTTTACAGGTTCCGGTCAGAATCAGCTTTTCCTCCGCACGCGTCAGCGCAACATATAGAACTCTCAGTTCTTCTCCCATGCTGTCGGCATTTAATTTGCGCGCCAGCACATTTTTTTTCAACGTCGTATGTCGGATCCGTGCTGTCGGATCCACCCAGTCGATCGCCAGTCCCAAATCCATATCCATCAGCACCGGAGCTGCGCTGTCCTGCCGGTTAAAGCGTTTCGACAGTCCCGATACAAAGCATACCGGAAATTCCAACCCCTTGCTCTTGTGAATGCTCATGATCCGCACGACATCCGCGTTTTCGTCCGACGCACCCGTTTCGCCGTAATCAATGTCATATTTTTCCAGCTGTTCCATGTACCGGATAAAATGAAACAAACCGGAATAACTCGTCTTTTCAAAGCTTTCTGCCCGCGTCAGCAGCATTTCCACGTTGATTCTGCGCTGCACACCTCCCGGCAGCGCGCTGACCGTATACAGATAGCCCGTTTCCTCCAAAAACTGCTCCATCAGCTTGTGAATCGGCAGATAGACCGCGTACTCGCGGTAGCGGTTTAAAAAGGAAAGAAAGCTGCAGCATTTTTCGCGAAGGGAGGCATCGGCACCATTGCTTCCGCTGCCATATCCTACGCTGCCTTCACCACTTTCTCCTTCTCCCGCCGCCAGCTTCACGCAATCGTACAGGCAGCGTTTTCCCGTCTCATCCAGTGCGCGCAGCGTCGCCAGCTGCGCATCGCTGAATCCAAACAACACCGATTTGAGTACGCCGAACAGTGGGATTTCCTGCAGCGGATTGTTCAGCACACGCAGGAAATTCAAAACCGTCTGCACCTCCGTCGCCGCAAAATACCCCGTCTTGGACGTCACAAAGACCGGAATGGCGTTTTCTTCCAGTATCTTTTTAAACGTCTCGTCCCAGCCGGATGTCGTCCGCAGCAAAATCACGATATCCTGATACCGCGCCGGGCGCAGCTGTCCGCTTTCGCTGTCCCGCACCGGGAGCTTCCCAACGATTTCGCGGATTTTTCCGGCGATCATTTTCGCTTCCAGCTCCTTCGGGTCTTCGCCCTTTTCGCCGGATATTGCAGCAATGCAAAGCTCCGGCTCGTAAGGGGAGCGGGCGATCGAGGCTTCGCAAGCCGTACTCACCGGCACAGCACTCCCCTGCTTTTCTTCTCCGCCGAGCGCTGCGTCCTTTTCCCGCGCGTCCGCTGCTTCGCCATCTGCCTCCGGGAACTGCGCCGCCGGGTACAGCGCCGCATCCGCGTCGTATTCCACTCCGCCAAGCTCTCGGTGCATCAGCTGTAAAAACAGGTCGTTGACGCAGTCCGTCACCTCATGACGGCTTCGAAAGTTCTGCTTTAAGTCCACACGGACGCAGCTTCCGTCTTCTTTTTGATAGGTCGCAAATTTTTCTAAAAACAACTCCGGCCGTGCAAGACGGAATTTGTAAATGCTCTGCTTGACGTCACCTACCATAAACCGGTTAAATCGCCCGTCGTCCTCGCCGGAAATACTCTGTAAGAGAAATTCCTGCACGAGGTTGCTGTCCTGATATTCGTCGATCAGAATCTCTACGAACTGTTCCCGGTATTCCAGCGCCGTATCCGACGGCACCATCTGTCCGTTTTCCTCTTCCTTTAACAGAATCTGCAGCGCCAGATGCTCCATGTCCTCAAAGTCCAGCAGGTTCTTTTCCCGCTTTTTCTCCGTCAGTCTTTCTCCGAACAAAAGCGCCAGATCCACCAGCTCGCACAGCGCTGCGTCCGCCTGTCTGCATTCTGCAAGCCACTGCTTCGGACCGGATGCGAAATATTTTTCGGAAAGCGTCCCCAAAAGGCTTTTCACACGCTCCCGCATCGCCTTGACCAGCTCCCGCTTTTCTGCCGACACGCTGTCATCCTTTTTTGGTGCCATGCGGGCGTAGGAAATGCCCTGCACCCGCGCTGCAAGGGCTTCGAAAGCATCTTTCGCAACGGACGATTCCACTTCTGCAGGTGCCACAGACTGCTCTGGTTCTGATGCTGTCTGCACCACGCTCGCCAGCTCCTGTTCCAGCCCTGCGATCAGCTCCTGATCCTTTTCCAGCGCTACAGCGTAAAAATACGGCCCATCCGGCTCCTCGCACACCTTCAGCGCAGCTTTTTCCTGCTCTTTGCATTCCTGCAGCAGGGCTGAAATTTCCTGCATCATGCCTGCAAACCACTCTGTTTTTGCAAGCTCCTCAAACGTCTCCACATGATAATCCATGCGGTGCTGCCGCAGCCATTTTTCCGGGAAAGGATAGCTTCCGGAAAAGGTATATAGCCGTTCGATCAGCTCTTCCAGCCGCTTTTCCCGGCCGTCGTAGGCAAAATATTCCACGCAGTCGGTAAATTCCTGCCGTCCCTGCGCGAACTGCTCTTCCAGAAGCTCTGACAAAACCTCCTGCTTCAACAGGCGCATTTCGCCTTCGTCCGCCGTCCGGAAGTCCGGGTCGAGACCGATATCGTTGAAATGATTTTTGATCAGATATAAACAAAAGCTGTGGATGGTCATGATCTTCGCATTGTGGATCAGCATCAGCTGCTTTTTTATATGCTCGTTGTCCGGCTCTGCCTCTACGCGGTCGGACAGTGCCTTCGTAATTCGCTCCCGCATCTGTGCTGCCGCCGCATTCGTAAACGTTACGATCAGTAACCGATCAATATCCACTGCCCGCGCCGAATCGCATCCTGAACCGGAGACCAGCTCTACAATCCGCTCGACCAGCACCGCCGTTTTGCCGGAGCCTGCCGCCGCCGACACCAAAATATTACAGTTTCTCAGATCAATGACCCGCTGCTGATCCTCCGTGAACTTCATTCCCATCGGCGACCTCCTTTCTGATAAGCTCCATCGCTTCGTCTTCTTTCAGGTTTTCCAGCTCGCGCATTACAAACCCGTCGATCTTTTTGTCAAATCCGCACACTTTCTGGTACGCGCAGTATTCGCAGGCGTTTCTGTTGCCCTGCTCATACGGGTCCAATGCGATTTTTCCATCCAAAATCTGCCGTCCCGCCTGCCGGATTTTCTGCTCTACAAATGCCGATACCGCCTGAAAATCCGTCTCTTCCAAAACACTCGAACGCGCCGAAAAGCTGCCGTCCTTTTTCCGTTCCAGCGGCACCACATCCGAACGCCCTAAAAAGCCCTGATCCAGCCCCTCGACAACGTCCTCCCTGGCATTCACAATGCCGGTTGTCCGCAGGGCGCGCAGCACCTGCGCATTGACCTCCTCCGCCGAAGGCTCGCCCTCCGGCATCTCAATCATCGGATCCTGCACCCGGTAATACAGCATCGCCGCCGGGACTATTTTCTTCTCCGGATGCTTTTTTCCGGCAATTTCCATCGCAGCATTCATGTATACAACAAGCTGCAGCTGCAGCCCGTAATACAGCGCTGCCAGCGAAAACTCCCTGCTGCCGGACTTATAATCCACGACCTTGACATAAACATGCTCCCGGTCTTCTTTCATATCCACACGGTCGATCCTGCCGCGCAGCCGCATTTTTTCCTGCTCAGAGAGCGCGATATTGACCGCATCCAACTCCTCCAGCACCGAAAACGAAACCTCGAACTTCTCCGGCACAAAGCTGCCTTTTTTGAGCTGATACTGCATGGTGCTTACCGTCCGTTTTAAAATCCGCTTGATCCGCTGCACGATATAGGCGTTTCTCGCGCTGTCAAACAGCACCGTATGATGATACGTCACCGCATACGCATCCACCGCCTCATCTACCAGCCGCTCGCCCTCTTCTTCAGTAAAATCAAACCAGTTTTTGCCGATCTCCTTTAGTTTTTCCGCAAAAATTTCCAGCACGCCGTGGTAGAGATTTCCCATGTCCACCGCTTCAAACGCGAACTCTTCCTGCTCCTTTAACTTCATGCCATAGCGCAGAAAATGGGCATAAGCGCACGCTGCAAACTGCTCCAGACGGCTGACGCTTCCGGAAATCGTCTGCCCGTAAAGCGCTGCTGCCACCGCCTTTCCAAGGGACGGCTCCTGATAGGAAAAAAAAGCCGTATCCGTCAGCTGTCCGCTCCACAGCCGGTACACATCCTGCCGCTGGTAAACCCGGTACAGCGTCAGAAACTCACGCTCCGCTGCCTCATCCAACAGCCCATCCGCATAGCTTCTAAGTCCATTCGCAAGATATTCCCGTCCATCCGAAAAAGACTGCACCTGTAAAAGCATGGGCTCCAGCTCCGGCTTTTCCGTCGGAATCGTCGAAAACAGCCGCTGCACCTGACCCACCAGAAAGCTCTTTCGCAGCGCCCTTCCTTCCAGATTCATCCGCGCCCAGGAAAGCACCAAAAGCTCGGATGGCTTTGTCATATTCAAATACAAATAAAACCGCTGAATGTACATCTGCTGCCGCGGCGACGGCGCAAGCTCCTGCCCGGAGCCGGTTAAAAATTCCCGGTCGAGGTCGGAAATAATCCCTCCGTTTCCCGCGTTGCCCGGAATATTGCCGTCATTTACGCCTGCAAAAAACAGCGCCTTCACCTGTTTTAAACGCGTCCGCTCCATATCCCCCGCCACCACGCGGTCCACATTCTGGGGAATCGTGCCAACCTGCAGCTCTTCGAATCCGGCTTCCAGAAGCTTTGCAAATTCCTCTGCCGTCGTCTCCTCTTCCCCGACCAGGCTCACGATCTGATCGAGCAAATCCATCACCAGTCGGTAAATCTGCGCATACTCCCGCTCCCGCACCGGATCGCCCGCCTCTGCAAAGCGCTGCTCGAAGCTTTTTAGCTTCTGCTGGATTTTACTCTGTGCGATAAACTCATACAACCCCTGTGCGTACTCCTTCGTCGTTTTGTATTTTCCATACAACGGCGCAAGCCCCAAAACCAGCCGCTCCCGCAGCGCATTCAGCTGCGCCAGCTCAGCCTTTGCGTCCAGCATATTTTCCGTCGGATACACAAACAGCGTCTCCCATTTTTTCCGCCCACGGATACCCAACGCCCGTACATAAACCTCCAGCCGATCCGTTTCCTCCGGCGCAAAATCCGCCAGACCGCTGCGCAGATAGTGGAAAACAGATTCATAGCTATAGTTCTTTACCCGTACCTGCAGTGCGCTTTTTATATACTCAATAAACGGATTCAGGGTGACGCCCCGCGTCTGATCCAGATAGACCGGAATGCCGAATGCCGCAAACTCCTGCTCGATGCAGCTTGCATATGAGGTGTAATCCCCGCAGATGACCGCGATATCCCGATAACAGTAATTCTGCTGCGTCACGAGCCGCCGGATTGCGATACAGATCTGACGCACCTCCTCCCGCAGTGTGGAGGCTTCCAGAAGACGAAGCTGCACGGGCGGCAGGCCAGACGCAGTGTTCTGCGCCGCGAACCGCTCCTGCCCGCCAGTCTCTGCACATTCCTGCGCCGCCATTCCAGCCGAAGCACTTTGCGTGCTCCCTTCTGCAGGCGCAGGCTTCCACACGCACACCGGATAGCGGAACAGGTATTTTTCCAGATGCTGCAGCATTCCTTTTTCCGAAAATCGCGGCGAACATTTCGGTGCAATTTCAACGACGTCCGCGATGGGAATTTCTACATCCCGTGCAAGCTTTGCAAGCGTCTGTATCGTCTTTTTGCTCATGGAAAAAAGCTCCTGCTCCCGGATTTCCTCCCATGGATTTTCCCCACTTCCGAGGGTAACTGTGACGATCACTTCTTTTGCCTGCTTCATCAGCTCTGCGATGACCCGGTTCTGTACCGGCGTAAAGCCCGTAAACCCGTCGAATACAATCACGCTGTCCTTCAACAGCTTCGACTGCGGCACATACGACGCCAGCACCTCCAGCGATTCCTCCGTCGTCAGATATTTTTCCCGGATGAACTGCTGAAAGCCCTCGTAAATTGTCCGCAGATCTTTTAATTTATAGTATAATTGTCCTCGTTTTTTTGAAAACTCCGTCAGCTGGTCAAGCTCCTGCAGACCGATTCCGTACTGCATAAACTCCGAAATCGCAGACTTCACCTCATGGATATATCCCGTCTGTCCAAGCCTGCCGCCCAACACCGGAAGCTCCATCCTCTGTCCCGCCGCCACACGCCGGATAATCAGGCTTTTTCCCGTATCGTCCAGCATCGGAAGCCGATTTGCGCCCATCTCCTCAAAAATGCGGTGCGTCAAACGTCCGAAGCTCAGGACGTCGATATTCATAATCCCTTTCCGGTCATGCAGACTGACCAGATCCTTCTGTGTCTGCATCGTAAACTGGTCGGGCACAAGGATAAAAAAACGCCCCTCCGGTTCTCTTTCGGAACGGGCGATAATCTGCTGATCGATATAGGTGCTTTTTCCGGATCCGGACGCACCGGTGATAAACTGCAGAGACATCGTTTTTTCCTCTCATCGTTAGACTGGGATTGTTGTAGTCAAGTAGTTACAGTTCACACGCGCCATTCGCAAAAGCGCATCTTCGATACTTTCCGCTGCTCACAAAGCCACGAGTGAACTGTAGTCAAGTATATCATACTTTCCGGCGGTTTGCGAATGCCTTGCAGAACTTCCCAGAAAAGACTATGATAACAGGGAAGATCGACTGCGGTCTGCTGATTTTTCGAAGCTGCAGTCAGCTACAGATTACAGCGTTCCAAAAACGTAGCTATACAAAACTGCATAAAAAAGGGGAGACAATTTATCATGGAATTAAAAGGTAAAAAGATTTATTTTTTAGGGGACAGCATCACAGAGGGGGTCGGCGCTTCTGATGCAGAGCACTGTTATGTTTCCGTATTCGGGAAGCTTTCCGGCGCTATTGTAAAAAATTATGGCATCAGCGCAACCAGAATCGCCTGCCAGACCGAAAACCTGACGACAAAGGAGCCTGATCTTTCCTTTGTCAACCGCGTTGATTCGATGGATTCCGATGCGGACGTTGTCGTTGTTTTCGGCGGAACCAACGATTTCGGACACGGGGACGCAAAGCTCGGCACGTTTGAATCCCGCGATCCTTACACCTTTTACGGCGCAATGCACGTTTTGTGTGAAAAGCTCATCAACCGCTTTCCAAATGCAGACATCCTGTTCATGACGCCACTGCACCGCTGCAGCGAAGATGAGGTGTCAAAAGAAAACGGTCTGCCGGAGGAAACAAACCTCGCCGGATATGTTTCCATCATCCGCGAAGTTGCTGAATTTTACGGACTTCCGGTTCTCGATCTTTTCTCCACAAGCGGTTTACAGCCCAAGGTCGATATCATCAAGGAAACCTATATGCCAGACGGACTGCATCCCTCCGATGCAGGTGCACTGCGGATCGCACTGCGGCTCATGGGATTTTTGCAGACGCTGTAATAAAAAAGATGATGCAATTGCGCTCAATTTATGTTATGATAATAAAGATTGAATGATTGGCTTATCCTGCCAATTCAGCGGAGGAATGTATATATGTTATTAGATGACAAAACAATTCTGATCACAGGTGGTACCGGTTCTTTCGGCAAATGCTTTACCCGTTATGTCATGGAGCACTCCAACCCCAAAAAGGTGATCATTTATTCCAGAGACGAATTTAAACAGTGGATGATGGAAAATGAATTCAAGGAATATGCAGACAAGCTTCGCTTCTTCATCGGCGACGTCAGAGATCAGGAGCGTCTGCGCCGCGCATTTGAAGGTGTTGATTATGTCATCCATGCAGCAGCCTTAAAGCAGGTTCCCGCCTGTGAATATAACCCGAACGAAGCGATCAAGACCAACATCCACGGCGCGATGAACATCATCGAGGCAGCCCTGGACACCAATGTAAAAAAGGTCGTTGCACTTTCCACCGACAAAGCGGTAAACCCTGTCAACCTTTACGGCGGCACAAAGCTCGTCAGCGACAAGCTGTTTATCGCAGCGAACGCTTATGTCGGCAATAAGGACATCAACTTCTCAATCGTTCGTTACGGCAACGTTGCAGGAAGCCGCGGTTCGATTATTCCGTTTTTCCGCAAGCTCATCGCAGACGGACAGACAGAGCTTCCGATCACCGACCTGCGCATGACCCGTTTCTGGATCAGCCTGGAGCAGGGCGTGGAGCTGGTGATCAAAGCCCTCGAAGAAGCAAAAGGCGGCGAAACCTTTATCAGCAAAATCCCTTCCTTTAAAATTACCGACCTCGCAGAAGCGATGCTTCCCGGCTGTGGAATCAAGGAAATCGGTATCCGCCCCGGCGAAAAGCTGCATGAAATCATGGTAACAACTGAGGATTCCTTTACGACCTACGAATACGAAAAGCACTTCATCGTATATCCCCAGATGACCTGGAACAACAAACAGCAGCCTGACATGAGCGGTCACAAGGTAGCCGAAGGCTTCTCCTACAGCTCCGACAATAATACGGAATGGCTGTCCGTAGAACAAATCCGCGAGCTGTTAAAGACTGTTAAGACTGTATAAAACAATAGAATGCACGCTCTGCGAGCATTCTATTGTCATGAATCAGAAGATCAGTGACGTATCTGCAAATCACTATAAAAACCCGCTCCCGCACCCGGAATTTATCGTCCGGAGGTGCGGGAGCGGTTTTTTTATTCTCTATTTAAATACCCTGCTGATCAGGCAATCACGTTCTGATTCATCTTTGCAAGTTTTGCTGCCTGGATCGCATGCCGATCAGGCAATCGCATTTTGATTCATCTTTGCAAGTTTTGCTGCCTGATCAGCTGCAGTCAGGTTATCGATCAGCTCCTGGATGTCGCCGTCCATGATCGCATCGATTTTGTACAGTGTCAGCTTAATTCTGTGATCCGTCACACGTCCCTGAGGGAAGTTGTAGGTACGGATTTTCTCAGAACGGTCGCCGGTTCCTACCTGACTGCGGCGCAGCTCAGCTTCCTCGTCGTGGCGCTTCTGCTGTTCCAAATCATACAGCTTTGCACGCAGCACCTTCAACGCCTTGTCTTTATTTTTCAGCTGGCTCTTTTCATCCTGGCAGGAAATCACGATTCCGGTCGGGATGTGGGTCAGACGTACCGCAGAGTCCGTCGTGTTGACGCACTGACCGCCGTTTCCGGATGCACGGAATACATCGAATTTACAGTCGTTCATATCGATCTGCACGTCGAAATCCTCTACCTCCGGCATAATCGCAACCGTGATCGTCGAGGTGTGGATTCTGCCGCCGCTCTCCGTCTCCGGCACACGCTGCACTCGGTGCACACCGCTCTCATATTTGAGCCTCGAATACGCACCCTGACCGGAAATCATGAAGCTGACATATTTCATGCCGCCGATGCCGATTTCTTCCACGTCCATCGTCTCCACCCGCCAACGCTGACGCTCTGCATAGCGCACATACATCCGATAAATTTCCGCTGCAAACAGCGCCGCCTCGTCGCCGCCCGCACCCGCACGGATTTCCACGATAACGTTTTTCTCATCGTTGGGGTCCTTGGGAAGCAGCAGGATTTTCAGCTCCTCCTCCAGCTCCGAAACACGGGTCTTTGCGCTGTTTAACTCCTCTTTTAACATTTCGCGCATATCCGGATCATTTTCCTCGTCCAGCATCATCAGGCTGTCTTCGATATCCTGATTGCACTTCTTATATTCCCGATACGCCTCGACGATCGGAGTCAGATCACTCTGCTCCTTCATCAGGGCACGGAAGCGTTCCTGATTGGCTGTGACATCAGGCTCATTTAATTCGCCCATAATCTCTTCAAACCGAATCAGCAAATCCTCCAGTTTATCAAACATCTGATTTTCTCCATTCTATCTGTCAAAACAGTTACAGTTCCCTGTGTCATTCATAGCTTCGTGTTCACAGATTCTCATGCAAGCATGGAAGCTGTGAACGCGAAGTCACGAGTGAACTGTAACTTACCACAACGTTCCAAATACGACTCTGTCCAGTCCGGCAAAATCCTGCACGCACTCCACTTCCCGGTATCCTGCCTGCTCCATCAGCCGCTGCACAGCTTCTCCCTGATCATAACCGATCTCAAAAAACAGCTGCCCGCCGCCGCAGAGATGCTCCTTTGCGCCCTGTATGATTTTCCGGTAAAAATCCAGTCCGTCTGCACCGCCATCCAGCGCCTGCATCGGCTCATGCTCCCGCACCTCTTCCATCAGCGTCGGAATCACATCGGAGCAGATATAAGGCGGATTGGATACAATAATCTCAAACTTTCCCTCGACCGGCGCAAACAGATCGCCCTGCACAAACAACGCACTGCTTTCCCCCAGCTGCTCTGCATTTTTTCGCGCCACTTCCAACGCTTCCTCCGACAGGTCGGCGCCGACGCCGCTGCAATCGTTGGAATAGTGTAAAAGGCTCAGTAAAATACAGCCGGAACCCGTACAAAGATCCAGAATCCGAAATCCGTCATGAAGGTTTTTCATCACTTCTTCCACCAGAACTTCCGTATCCTGACGAGGAATCAATACATGTTCATTGACTGAAAAGGTCAGTCCCATAAACTCCTGCTCTCCGGTCAGCTGCTGCAGCGGGATATGCTCTGCGCGCTTTGCAAGCAACTGCTCATACGTCTGCTGCTCTGTCTCTGCAACCTCGCGGTCGCCGTGCACCAGCAGATCGTTACGGCTCGTATGGCAGACATATTCCAGCAACAGCCGCGCATCGAGATCGGCTTCCGGGATGCCTGCTGCCGCCAGCTTCTCTTTTCCAAGAGCATAAAGGCTACGGTACTCCATCACTGCTCCCTGCTTTCTTCCGCAGCTGCTTTACCTGCCTCCATACCTTCAGCCGCTTCTGCGTCCTCTGCTTCCTGCGCTTTTGCCGCCGCATCCTGCTTTTCCCAGTCCTCCACGTCGTATCCGAACGTCTCTTTCAGATACGCCTTCCAGTCAAATACCGCTTCCACAGAGGCGATCGCAACCTCGATCATCGAATCGTCCGGTTCTTTGGTTGTCAACCTCTGCAGCCACATGCCAGGCGCAGAAATGATCCGAACTAGGAAATTGTCGCTGCGTCCAGCCAGACGAATCAGCTCATAGGAAATTCCGGCGATCACAGGAATCAAAAGAATCCGCAATCCAAGTCTCAACAGCGGGTTCTGTACCCGGATAAACAAAAACAGTACGATGCTCACCAGCATGACAAACAACAAAAAGCTCGTTCCGCAGCGCTTGTGCAGTCTGGAGCTTTTGCGGACATTTTTCACCGTCAGCTCTCTGCCGCGCTCGATGCAGTTGATACATTTATGCTCCGCGCCGTGATACATATATACGCGCCGGATATCCTTCATCGCAGAAATTCCTGCTATATATGCAACGAAAATCACGATACGCAGCACGCCTTCCACAATCGCCAGCAGCGACTCATTCAGCACATAGTGGGAAAACAGCATGCTCAGAAAATACGGTAGCACGATAAAAATTGCAACTGCCATCAGAATCGACAGCGCAACCGTTCCGCCGACTGCAATGCTTTCTGCCGCGCCGGATTTTTTCTCTTTCGTATCCGTCGCATCCGCTTTCCCATCCACGTTTTCTGTGACTGCATCCGAAACCGTTTCCTTCTGCTCCGGCTTTTTGGCCTTTTTCTTCTGGTCGGCTATATTCTTCTCCGGCTCGTCTTCTTCAAAAAACTGCGCCGACCAGGTCAGTGTGCTCATGCCAAGCACCAGCGAGTCTATAAAATTAAATACACCGCGTAAAAAAGGAATCTTCGTGATTTTCTTATCGCCCCAGATTCCTTTATAATCTTCTTTTTTCAGCTCAATTTCACCATCCGGTCTGCGCACTGCAACCGCATAGCTGTCCTGATTTTTCATCATGACACCTTCCAGAACCGCCTGCCCGCCGATTCCGCAATAGCATCTTTTTTTTCTCTTTTTTCCCATAATTGTAGTCCTTATCAAAAAGAATTCTGCACGTTAAACAATAGAATGCACGCTCTGCGAGCATTCTATTGTCATGAATAAGAATGTGCCTTGGCACATTCTCGCGCACTCGGCGGGTCGCGTAAGCGACATTCTACCATTCCGCCGCAGTGCAATCCTCGCGGAGCGTTTTTATCGTATAGAAACGAAGTTTCCTATACGATAAGAATCCTGCTCTACAGGATTCTCCGCCTGCGGCGGGTCGCGTAAGCGACATTCTACCATTCCGCCGCAGTGCGATCCTTGCGGAGCGTTTTTATCGTATAGAAACGAAGTTTCCTATACGATAAAAAGGAATAGAATGCTCGCAAAGCGCGCATTCTATTGTCACAATTAAATTAAGGTTGAGATTTATAAAAACCTCAACCTTACCCAATTTCTTATTTGCTTGCCACACCATACTTGCGGTTGAACTTATCGATACGTCCGCGAGCCTGTGCTGCCTTCTGCTGGCCAGTGTAGAAAGAATGGCACTTAGAGCAAACTTCAACGTGAAGTTCGGGCTTGGTAGAGCCGGTTACGAATGTGTTGCCACAGTTACAGGTTACAGTTGCCTGGTAGTAGTTAGGATGGATTCCTGCTTTCATTTCCTTTCACCTCGTCTTATATTGATTGGTTATCTGTACTTGTTCTCATCCGCGAGGCCTTTCGGCCACTGCCTGTAATATTCTACGGACAGCTTATTTATAATACCATAGGAGTGTGCGCAATGCAAGACTTTTTGCGGATTTTAAAAAATTTCCATTGCAGTTCACTCGTACCGTTTGCGAATGGCGCGAGTGAACAGTAATCGACTTTCAGGTCTCTTCTTTTTTCGTATCTTTCTGCGCTGCCTCGATCAGCCCAAATTTCAGAAAAATCCCGTAAATATAAGATATGCCGCGGATATCTCCCAGTGCTTTCGGCCGTGTCACAATCGGCTTTCCTTCCGTCTTTTCAAATGCCATCCTCACTGAGCTCCACGCCAGGCTCTTGCTCTTTTCCCGCCGGTCAATCCAGAGCTCCTTTGTCAGCTCGCCGTTTCGTCCGGTTTTCAGTTGATAGGAAAACGGCAGTCCGGAAATCGTCTGAAACGGATATCCCTCAAATGCAACAATGCAGTCCCAGAGATGCTGCTCGTCGTGGTTTTCGTGGAGGACAGTCAATAGCTCCGCGTGCGGAAGTTCCTCAATATCCCTATGCAGACCGGCGATTGGTTGAGTCTCTTCCCCCATTTTATTCCTCCGCCCCGTCGCAAAGCTTTAACTCGATATGTTTTCCCAATGCGGAGGCATATTTCTGCAAAACAACCAGTGTCGGAACTCTTTTTCCACTCTCCAGCCGCGCCAGATTCGAAGGCAAAATTCCTGTGATGTCCGCCACATCCTGCTGGGTCATCCCCTGCCGCCGTCTCTCTTCCACCAGCTGCCGGATCAGCTCACAGGACTGCTCCAACGTCCTTTTCTGAATGTCTTCCGAATAAGCGGACAGACGCTTTTCCCGCACTTCTTTTTCTTTTTCGTAATTCGTTCGATTATCCCGAAAATCGTAGGGCATTGACATTCTCCTTCTCCTGTAAAGTCCGGTGCAGCCTGGCGCAGATTTGCAGTCCTACAGTATATTCACAAGCCATGGATCGACATCTGTAAGGGCACAATACAGCCAGGGATCCTCTTTGATTTCTTCTGCAAAGTCTCTTGCCAGCAAATATGCCTCCATCTCTGCTTCAAAAATGACTCCCATCATCTCTGCATTCCGCAGAGCGTCTTCCTTCTTTTTCTGCGCGTACAAAGCTGCTTCCCTTGCGTGCTCTTCTTCTGCCTTTTCTATTTCCGCATCGATCCGCTTTTTCTTTTCCGCGTAATGTTTCAGATCCTCCAGGGAATCCAGATATACATAAAGCTCCTTCTGCACTTCATACATCTGATTTACTTCTTTATCATTTTTCTCCGGCTGTCTGGAAATACATTTTTGCCAGAAAATTGCCTTTCCCGTTTCCAAAATAGCCTCTCTGCATGCCTCGATGCGGGATTTATACGTTTCCGGCTGCTGTTCTGATTGAAGATCACTGATCGCTTCTTTTTTCAGCTTTTCTGCATACAGCATATGGATCCGAGGCAAATCCTTCAGCGGACTGTGTTCTCCATTCCATACCAGCCGATCCATCCAGAACAGCTGCTCAAACAGCGTATCCTCTTTATCATACAATAATGCCAGTTTTAGCATTGCAGGAATATATTGCCGATTTGCCGCAATTTCATAATATTTGCAGGCAACCTCCGGATGGTTCTTTTCCATCAGCGCTCCCATACAATAGCAGGCTTCCGGATGCTCCTGCTGAGCTGCCTGTTTCAGCCAGCTCAATACCTGTTTGAATTCTTCCTCGGACAGGTTCCCGTTTGCCTGCTGCGCTGTCCATATTGCAAGCCGATAGCAGGCTTCCGCATTTCCTACATCCGCTGCTTTTTGATATGCAGCAATCGCTTCTTCTGTATTTCCTTTCTGCATGGCGTCCGCTCCCTGACGATACAATGCAAATGCACTGCCACGCTGCTTGCCCAGTTCTAAAATGCGGGCTGCCAGCGCCTCATCCTGTGCCAGGATCCAGTCGTACTCCACCAGATTGTCTTCGATATAATCCTGATTGACTGCACGCCGGATCCATTCCGCTGCAATGAATGGATTTTGTGTCTTTGTCATACCCTTTATCCAGAAATACCCACACAAAAATTCTGCAGGTGCATAGCTTCCAAACGCTGCCTTTTGTTTGAAGCGAATTTTTCCCGGGGTCAGGTACCAACACTCCGATTTCGTCCTCTCGTGTCAAAGGAAACTCACACAAATAAATGCTCTGCCAGCTGTGCCAGTGCTTCGGTATCCTTCACCCCCGCTGTCTCGAATGCAGAATGCATGGCCAACTGTGCCAGTCCCACATCCGCAGAGGGAATGGAGACATGGGCAGTAGAAATGTTTCCAAGCGTGGAGCCGCCTGCGATATCCGAACGGTTTGCAAAGGTCTGCAGCGGGATCTCCCAGGTATTACAGATCTGGCGGACAATTGCTGCAGAATAACCGTCTGTCGTATATTTCTGACTGCCGTTATATTTGAGCACAACACCGCCGTTTAAGTACGGACGGTTGGTCGGATCGGTCTTCTCCGGATGGTTCGGATGCACCGCATGTCCGTTGTCCGCGGACAAAAGAAAGCTGTTCTGATAAAAGCTGCGCTTCCAGAGCCTGTTTTTATCCGGATAGACATTTTCCAGAACAATTTCCAGAAACTCCTCCAAAAACGTGGAATCTGCGCCCTGCTTCGTTCCGCTTCCAACTTCTTCATTGTCAAACAGCGCATACACACTGATAAATTCTTCCGGCTTCGATGCCAGAAATCCGCGCAGCGTCGCATAAGCACATTGCAGATCGTCCAGACGCGGAGAGCCGATCAGGGAATCGTCCGCTCCCATGATGCGCCCTTTATCCCTGTTATACACATACAGATCGCTGCCAAGGATCTCCTCTTCCGCCACGCCTGCCGCTTCTGCGCACAGCTTTTTGATCGAAAGCTCCTGATCCAGCCCCATCAGCGGTGCCATGTCTGTCTGCGGATTGTATGCAAAGCCATTGTTGATTTCCCGGTTAAAATGAATCGCTACATTGGGAATTATCAACAGGTCTTTTTTCAGATTGACGAGCTTTGCTTCCGGCTTTTCATCTTTTCCGGCCACAAACACACGACCGGCAACGGAAAGCGGGCGATCCAGCCACGGGCTTAAAATCATGCCGCCGTATTTTTCCACATTCAGCTTCACATAGGTGTTTTCCACCTTCATCTCCGGCACTTCCTTGATTTTAAAGCACGGAGAATCGCTGTGGCTTGCTGCAATCCGGAAACCCTTGGCAGGATTTTCGGGGATTTTCACCGCCAGCACCGCAGAACCGTTCTGCATCGTATAATAGCTTCCGCCCGGCACGAGAGCTCCCTCCGCCAGATTTTCCAGCTTTTCAAAGCCGTTTTCCAAAAGCAGCGCTTCTACGTTTGCCGCCGCATGGAATGCCGTCGGGCTCTCCTCGATAAATTGAAGCATCGCTTCGGTTATGCTTTGGTTTTTCATAATGTACCTCTCCTGATTTCCTATTTTAGTCGCCGCAGCCCCGGCGTTATGTTAGTTGCCGTAAACTCAGAGTTATGTTAGTTGCCGCAACCCCGGTCTTATTTTGGTTGCCGCAGCCCCGGCGCTATGTTATCAAATAAACAAATGGCCAACCTGATAGACCACAAATGCCGCTATCCAGGCGAGCACACACTGTCCGACCACGACAAATACCGCCCATTTTCCGCCAAGCTCCCGACGAATCGAAGCAATCGCCGCCACACAGGGCGTATACAGCAGGCAGAACACCAGAAGGCTGACAGCAGAAAGCGGCGTCAGAACCGTCTGCAGCGCCCCGGTGGAACCAAACAACACGGAAAGCGTCGAAACCACGCTTTCCTTTGCCATAAATCCGGTGATCAGCGCCGTGGAGATCCGCCAGTCTCCAAAGCCCATGGGTGTAAACAAAAATGCAAGGCTTCCGGCAGCCAGCGCAAGTATGCTGTCTTTCGAATCCGCTGCAATGTTCAGATGCAGGTCAAAGGTCTGCAAAAACCAGATCACCAGCGTTGCCATGAAAATAACGGTAAAGGCCCGCTGCAGAAAATCCTTTGCCTTGTCCCAGAGCAGATGTCCAACATTTTTGGCTCCCGGCATCCGATAGTTTGGCAACTCCATGACAAAAGGAACCGCTTCTCCCTGAAACAGCGTACCGCGCATGAAAAGTGCCATCAAAATCCCGATCAAAATTCCGCCAAAATACAGTGCAATCATCACAAGTGCCCCGTGTTTCGGGAAAAACGCCGCTGTGAAAAACGCATAAATCGGCAGCTTTGCAGAACAGCTCATAAAAGGCGTCAGTAAAATCGTCATTTTCCGGTCCCGGGCAGAGGGCAGCGTCCGACTCGCCATAACGCCCGGCACGGTACATCCGAATCCAACCAGCATCGGCACAATGCTTCTGCCGGAAAGACCGATTTTGCGCAGCAGCTTGTCCATCACAAACGCAACCCGCGCCATATATCCACTGTCCTCCAACAGCGATAAAAAGAAAAACAGCGTCACAATGATGGGCAGAAAGCTCAGCACGCTTCCGACGCCATTAAAAATACCGTCCATCACAAGGGAATGAATCACATCGTTTACGTTCCACGCTGTCATGTGCGCATCTACCCAGCTTCCAAGCGCCGTAATCCCTGCATCGAGCAGATCTGACAGACCTGATCCGATTACGCTGAAGGTCAGGAAAAACACCAGTGCCATAATGCCTGCAAAGCATGGAAGCGCCGTATATTTTCCCGTTAAAATCCGGTCGATTTTCTGACTGCGGATATGTTCTTTACTCTCTTTGGGGCGAATCACCGTTTCGTCGCACACCTTTTCGATAAAATCAAACCGCATGTGCGCAATCGCAGCGGCACGGTCCAACCCCCGCTCTGCTTCCATCTGGCAGATGATATGTTCCAGGGTTTCCTTTTCATTTTCATCCAGCTTCAGGCTGTCCCGGATCAGGACATCTCCCTCTGCAAGCTTGGAAGCTGCAAACCGCACCGGAATCTCCGCTTCTTTTGCATGATCTTCAATAAAATGCATGATCGCATGCAGACACCGATGCACGGCACCGCCGTCTTCCTCGCTGTCGCAGAAATCCACCCGTCCGGGGCGCTCCTGATACTTTGCCACATGAACCGCATGGGAAATCAGTTCTTCAATGCCTTCGTTTTTGGCTGCGGAAATCGGAACAACCGGAATGCCCAGAAGCGCCTCCATCTGATTAACCAGAATGGAACCGCCGTTTTCCCGCACCTCATCCATCATATTAAGCGCCAGCACCATCGGGATATCCAGCTCCATCAGCTGCATCGTCAAATAAAGGTTCCGTTCGATATTTGTCGCATCCACGATATTGATAATTCCTTTTGGGTGCTCCTCCAGCAGAAAGTTTCTCGTCACAACCTCTTCGCTGGAATAGGGGGACATGGAATAAATGCCCGGCAGATCCGTTACCAACGTATTTTCCTGTCCACGGATCTGACCGTCCTTTCGGTCTACCGTAACACCCGGAAAGTTTCCGACATGCTGATTTGAGCCGGTCAGCTGATTAAAAAGTGTCGTTTTTCCGCAGTTCTGGTTGCCGGCAAGGGCAAACGTCAGTACCTCCTGATCCGGCAGCGGATCTTCCTTTTCCTTATCGTGATATTTTCCCTCTTCTCCCAGACCCGGATGCGGAATCGGCTTCCCCATCTGCCGGGAAGTCTCAGGACAGACGTCACGCACATTCTCTATTTCAATTTTCTCCGCATCTGCCAGACGCAGCGTCAATTCATAGCTGTGAATCCGCAGCTCCATCGGATCGCCCATGGGCGCATATTTCACCATCGTCACGTCGCCCTGCGGAATCAGTCCCATATCCAGAAAGTGCTGCCGAAGCGCACCCTCTCCTCCGACCGATTTAATTGTAGCTGTTTTTCCAATTGGTAATTCTCGTAATGTCATGTTTTCTCTCATTTCCGCGCACGCTTTTTACAATCTTTCTCCCGTGTGCCTTACTTTCGACTGTCAGTCATGCAAGAACGCTGACTCACTTGCGCTCTCGCTCGCTCACGAGCCCGCACTGACGCGCTTTATCGCCTGCTACGCAGGCTGCTCGTTCGCTAATGGCACGAGAAAAACAAATGCCGCCTTCGGCGTC
>ERZ827088.609-NODE-609-length-51046-cov-8.015395_pt1 | contig 51046 bp, 66 predicted proteins | sample MGYA00519922_ERZ827088 | MGnify/ENA primary metagenome ERZ827088 (study PRJEB31778, sample SAMEA3449254) | human gut metagenome | biome: human gut; feature: human-associated habitat; material: faeces | place: United Kingdom | collected 2010/2012 ...
GAATAATGGCCTTTGCGAATTTTGATTTGGTGGCAATCTGCGAGAATGATTTGAATGATTTGAAGCCAATTTGCGAATTTTGATTTGAAGCCAATCTGCGAATTTTGATTTGGTGGCAATTTGCGAATTTTGATTTGAAGCCAATTTGCGAGAATGATTTGAAGCCAAAAAATTTTTCTGCCTATGGGCATGACTCTATATACTATATAGGGGGGAGGCACCCAGGCACTGCGGCAGGGGCCTAATTTCCACATAGGCAAAATTCTCAAAATATAAAAATTTATTTGGTTAAGAAGCATTAAGGCCTATGAGCCTATTAACATCTTTTAACCAAAATAGCTTTCAAGTTCCAAACCTTTTTCAGGCTCATAGCCTCTCCTCTGACAAGGTTTAACAAAGCTTTAACATTTTCTAAACAAATATATTTTCAGGTTCCAATTAGTTTATTAGCTGACAGGCATAAAATTATTATTTTCAGCTTATTAACAAAACAACCAGGAAATTTAATACGATTTAATCCATAAAATTTTTATATGTTATTTATTTTACAGGTTATATAGCCGACATTTTTTAATACCCATATCCAGGTTTCTTAACACTTTTTTAATACATAAATTTTATAGCCGATAAAATTATTATTATATTAGCATATCGAAAATAAGCCGGATATATAACAATTTATTTAATGGTTATTAACAAATATCCAATATTTATTAACCAAATAAATTTTTCCGGTTAAAATAAAATGAGTATATTTGTATAACGAAAATAAAACGGAAATAATATGAAAATTAACAGAAATTATCGTTTCGTCCTGACAGTTCTGGACAATGAGAAAATTAACGCAGGAGAAATCCGTATTGACAGCTGTGCTGTAACCGGCGAGAGAATGTTTGCCAGTGAATGCCACTATTATGCCGAAAAAAATATTTTGGAATGTCTGAAAGAGGCCGACAAGAGAAATGACCTGAGCGGCTATTACGGCCATACGTACTGCATTTATAAGGAAAACAAGTCGAAAAAGGAAACAACCGAACAAGAGGCAATGCTGCTCGAAATAATAACCGTGGACGAAAACGGCGTGACCATTCGATAATCCGCGAAAGCGGATATAGGATGGCCGCCACAGCCCAGGCCGGGAAGGTTGCACAGGAGTTCGACTCTCCTGCTGGGCACAATTGGCAATATTGCCGAGAGAATTAAAATAAACTGTATTATGGATAAATTTGATTTAGTAGTACGCGCTGCAAGAGAATTGGCACATGCCGTACAAGAGAATTATTATGACCTGTCAGACCTAAATGATACTATTAATTACAGCGAGGTATGTGAATGGTGTAACTTTCCTGATTTACAAGACGGAGGTATATATGAACAGGCTATTGATGCGGCTGCAAAAATTATTATAGAGATTATTAAATAACAGGAGAATTATGGCACAATTACAGCAATTTTTGTTCGAATTATCGTTCGGACAGACCAGGAAAATACGCGAATATATGCTGAAACGATATAACGCGTATTGCGGCTCAATGAAAGACCTAGAGCAGGCCATAAATGGCTATATACCGAACGAGCTGTCAGAAGTATTGGCAGGAGAGTCCTGCGCGGGAGAATGGCCGAGAGAATGAAACAGTATAATCCGAAGCGCGATTGGCCGAAGACAGCAAAGGCATATGCCGAGAGTTGTTACATAAGCTTTGGCGTACGGTTTGGACGAGTGAAACAATATCTAAATACGGGAGAATAATATGAAGAAGACAGTTTATTTGTACGTTGAAAGAGACGACAGCGAATACGACTATAAAGCCGGATTTGCAAGCTACACTGAGGCAAATGACTATCGGCAAGAATGCCAACGCAGTTGGATGGGTCATTGTGACTATGTATATCTTTGGACTGGCTCCGAGAGAATTAACCTCACAAGAATGCCGAGAGACGAGAGAAACAAATTGTTGAAACAGCTTAACATACCGGAATAATGGAAAATAACAAATCGCAGTTCAAGAAAACAGGAGTTTTGCATGACGGAGCCGAGTGCATTGAGATACAAATAAGTCATTCAGGCGATGCGGCAAGATACGTGAGCACAATCAAGTTCACAGTAAGGGACCCAGAGGTTACGAGAGGTCGTTGGCAAGAGATACGCTACAGCAAGAGAAATGGCTATGCGTATATTGTGAAATACGGCAAGAGACTATATTTGCACAAATTTCTAAGAATATATCAACATGGCAGCAAGAGACTATAAATTTGAGTACATGCTACTCAACCGGCTTCAATGCGATTGCAATTACTATCTTGGCTATGGCAGCCGAAATGCTGAGCATTGCCTTTGGGCTCACGACGAGCAGAAACAAATCGATAAAATGCGAGAGCTTTATGATTTGTTGCCGGTTAAACCTGAGTGGCTCACAAGAGAACAAACTGATGAATATGCAGCAAGAATGAACGTAAAATAACCAACATTATTTAACGAAAAAAGTTTTTAAAGCAGTAACCAGATTAAAATAAAAGTAGTATATTTGCATATAACTTAAAAGATATAACAAATATGGAAACAACAGTTTTTTATGTAGCAGTTGCCTATAGCGGCGATTTCAATCCCGCAGTTGTGGAGAAGTTTGATAACAAAACAGACGCAGACAGCTATGCGGCTCTTATGTGCCGCGTAAAGCAACGCCGGTACATTGTACTCGAGCAAGTAACAGAATGGGACGGCACTTCTCAAGAGAATGCATGACCTTAGCCGCTGCGGATAGAAACGGTTTAGGAGCAACACCTACAGCGGCACTAAGTTTAATCCTTGCTTTCGCAATATTGTTGCGGAGCAACTAATAAAAATTTACAGTAATATGGTAACAATGAAATTTTCAGCAACCAGGTCAGAAACATTGTTTTTGACACCGACAATTGCAGTTGAACAAGACAACTTAGAAACAGCAATCCGATTTGCTCTTTGGCACGGCGTGTTCAGTGTAGAAGTAAGCAAGAGTTACAAAAACCGTAAAAGCTAAATAACATGGCAAGAAACGAAATATTTGTAGCGGCTTATAGGCTTGAAGCTTATGATAATTATGATGCCTTAGACGGCTTCATGGAAGCGATTTGCGATTATGCAATAATATCTAAAGAAACAGATTATGCGCTTACAGTAGTAGCGTCTTCGGATGCCTTAGGGACAACGAAATTGGCTAATATGGCACTCAAATTCTTTGGCAAGGAGGGATATAATATAAGTATTTTCGGACTCTTAGGGCCATTTAAGAAACTCAATTGATATTTTTTAACATAAAACTTGGAAAAAAGTTCCCAAAGCAGCTCAATAATTCAAAAAAACATAGTATATTTGCAATATCAAAATTAAACAATAACATTTTAATAACAATTCAAAATTTACAGTGATATGGTAACAATGAAATTTTTACAGATGACAACGAAGAAGCTGAACGCTCTTTTGGCAACAGCAAGTGATGAAGACAAGAAGGCTATCGAGGCCGTACTCGCAGCTCGTGAACAGACCCAAGTTTCAGTGTCAGAAGAAACACAGTCTGAAGTAGCAAACTCTGTACAGGAGTTCGAAGATACAGAAAATCCATTGACACCAGAAGAAGAAGCGGCTATTAAGGCAGCTGAAGAGAATGGCGGATTGAGCCCGCTTTACAATGGCAGCAAGGCAACTCAGGAGAAAAAGCCAAAGATAACCGATGAGGACCGTCGTGCACTGGCCGAAGAGCTGAAGAAGAACGTTAACCATCGTTGTCAGGCAGTTCCTTTCAACACCGTAGAATGGGTTGACGGCTATATCGCCGGAGTGATTGAAGAGAAGCGCAGCAATAAGGTGCTTTATGCAATCAAGACAGACGACGGACGCCGCATTATTAAGGTACACGACAGCAATCTCGTTCGCATTCTGGATGAAGTTGTTGAGCCGGAGAAGAAAGCCCGTGTTCGCAAAGCAAAAGACCCGGCAGACAAAGTTGAATGGACGCCAGAAGCAATTGCCGAAGAGGTTAACAAAGTTATCGGCAATGTAGGTAAAACGGTAGAATTTGAGAAATACCGCACTATAGACGAAAACGGTGAAGAGCACATTGAAATGGTAGTTGGCCGTATCGTGGCAATCGTGCCTGACAAACGAGCTCAGTGCTTGCTCTACCGCATTTCAGTTCCGGCTCCTATCGAAGGCAATCCGTTTGCAACGAAGACTATGCACAAGATTGTGAAAGCCGAGGGCATTAAGATTGCCGAAGAGCTCGACGAAGAAGGTGCACAGCTCAATGCCAAGTATCTGGAGCGCCGTGAGGCAGCAGCAATCCGCACTCCGCTTACTTTTCAGGACCGCGTAATTCGCTGCGAGGAGAATGTGAAGAAGGCAGAAGAGAAGCTGCAGAAAGCTCAGGAAGAGCTGGAAGCCAAAAAGAAGCACCTCGAGGATGCAAAGAAGGAGCTGGATGAATATCTTGCCGGTCAGGCAAATAGAGAAACTGTCGAAGCTCCTGCTGAGACTACAGCCGAAGAGGAGTCACTTGCATAACACAGCCACCTGACACCGTTTCTCCCATAGAGCCGTCTCGAAAGAGGCGGCTCTTTTTTTGCTGCATATCTAAGTATGCAGCTATTTTTGTATTATTGTGATTTATGTTAAAATATGTAAACTCATAGAAACATGCTTCTTTCGCGTTCTAGAACACTTTTAGGCTTTAGGTGTACTATAACATGGGTTAACTCAATTTGACGCGATAGAGGTCAAAAGAAGTGTATCTATCAATGTATTTTTATAAAGCCTATAATATGAATTGAGGCATGGACTTTCTTGAGCTTTAAGCCACCAAGCAGTTATATAAATAGCTGTTAAATTTATGGCTAAAAAGTTGACTCATTTTCTTGGCTTCTAGGACACTTTTATTTGAGAATAATAGTAAATAAATCTATAAAAAGAAATGAGGAGAGAATGAGCGAGAATAATGAAATTTCATATATTTTCGAAGCATTTAGAACTCTATATTTTTATATTAAAGCTGCAATAAACCAGTGAAAAATTTTTATGTTAAAGTCTGTAAAACAGTGATTTATATCAAGATTATTTTGTACTTTAGCTTATAAAAGAATAAAAGTAAAACTGTTAAAAATGTTACACACTAGAACGCATAAAAGCCGCATGGCCATTATGATTAAACAGCTTATGCCTGAATGTACAAGCTGTGTAGCTCGTGTGCACAGTGGATTATGCAGCAATTGTCCACATTGGACTCCGAGTGTGGTACAGGAGTTAACAGAGGAAATGGCCGAGAGAATATCCGCCACAATTGGACAGGAGAATATCACAAGGCCCAATGAGAGAAATGTTGAACAAAAATAAATAATTGCAATATGGAAATAAATGAACAAGAGAATACCCAAGAGGTACAGCAAGAGAATTTGCTTGATGGCCCTCAGTCAGTTCAAGCAATGCAAGAAGAAAATGAACTGCCAATCGCTGTTCAATTAGTTCAGCCTCAAGCTGCTTTAGATGAAATAGCAGAGCTTGAGAAGAAATATCGTGAAACTATAGAACGGGAGAATAAATGAGCAATTTTGTTTTAGATTACAGCAAAAAGCAGACTTTGCAAATATCAAATGATGCTTTTTGCTTTTTGTATTATGGCGAAGAGCCATTAGATGAAGACAATTTGGAAGAAGCCAATGAGGTATCTGAAATGTTTTCCAATAATTTTTATATAGAAGATGATTGGAAAGCAGTTAATGACTCAGACCTTATAGAATGCACCTTTGTTCCGTATGCTGAAGACCAAGCCGATTATGATGAATATGAGAACCTTACTAAATATATTCAGCAGCAAATAAAATGGCTTGATGCAAATCATATTAGAGTGTGGTGGTTTAATAACCAAACTGGAACGAGAGAATTACGCGGTGATTTTAAGGTTTATACCAATAAATATGGCCTTAAGTGTTTTCATGCAGGCAATCAAGATGAGGATTTTGTGACAGGAAAAATGAGCTTGTATTTTTTGAAGAATTTCAAGAAGCACGTAGCTTAACAAGTGAATGAGAGAAATATAAGGCGGACTACTTTTCTGTAGTCTGCCTTTTTTACATTAAGCTTTCATCTTCTTTTATAACAAGAGAATAACCGACCCCTCGTATGGTTTCTATGACTACTCGGTTATCCATTTTAAGCATATTTCGCAACATACACATATAGACGTCTAAGCTACGTTTATTAAAGTAGTTATCATTAGCCCATACTTGTTGCATAAGTATTTTCTTAAGTAATGTTTCGTTTTTATAGGCACATAGTAAAGCAAGAATTTGGCTTTGTTTATTATTAAGCCGTGTTTTTACATCGCCTATAGTAAGAATTTTATCTACTGTATTAAACAGGTAATCGCCTATCTCATAAGATGGCTCTATATTTCTTACTCGCACACCACATCTTTTCAAAACGGCTTTTATTCTTCTTATAAGCTCCTCAATGTTATATGGTCTTATAACGTAATCATCTGCACCTTCATCAAATGCTTCAATAACATATTCATATCGGACTTTATCCGATACCATTATTACCGGTATTTTATTATCTGATTTGCGCAAAAATTTTAATGGCTTTAGCCTCATAGAGGCATCTGTTGTTTTATAATGGCTTAATATGCATAAGTCATAATTCTTTTCTCTGATTTTGATTAGTATATCATTCTCAGTTGAGGTTATTATTTGAAAGCCGTTATACACCAAATAATCTACAAGGATTTTACAGTCTTCATCTTGATAGATTAAAATTCTTGGCAATGCTAATTTAGTGTTATTACTTTTCATACCATTTCTTTAATTTTGTTTTGCAAATCGTTATATAGAACTTCATACCAAAATGGATTAAGTCTTAACAAGTCAAAGTATGAGTATACGTCTTTTTGGTATATTAAAGAAGCATATTTAAGCTCTTTGTCTGCTCTTTTTTTAAGATGCTCATGATAGAACTTTATAGACTGGTCCACACTTACCAAGAATGGTGATTTATGCTCCATAAGAACTTTCTGCTCTGTATTTTGAGTAAAGTAGTATGGGATATTAGGCATTGCCCAGAAAGTTAATCCAGCACCATATTCCTCACTTGCTTTATATAAAAAGCCAGGGCATGGACGAATTGAGTCAGGATATAAGCTTTTACATATTCTTAACCTACGTGGAATAAAAGGATTAAGTAAAGTAGTTAATCGCTTGTTTATATAAGTTGAGTATTTATCAACCATTCTTGTGTGTTCTTTAACAAGTGATGAAACTAACAGCTTAATCCTTTCATTTCCTATAGGGTCACTCAGGCGTATATATTCTTGCCTGAAAGCTTCACGCTGAATACGTATTCTATCTTCTTTAAGCCGTTGAGACTTTTTCCTTTTAGCTTCTATGCTAGCCATTACAGCTCTGCGCTGTCCCTCAGGTCCAAACAGTTTTACGCCTCGGCAATTGTTTGGACCTACGCCTGTCCATGGCATTTTATCTCCATATCTAGCTTCAATTTCTCTGTTTTCCTGCTCTTCTTCAGATAATTCAACATGCTCTTCTTCCAAGGTAATTTTTTCAATTGCCTCAGATTGAGCTTCTTGAATATCCTCATCATCGCTTTTAATTTCATCGAGAAATTCAAAGAGTTCCTTTTCGGTTAAGTCTCCATATTGTTTAATATCTTCCATGCCACTTAAATAAAGACTTGATTATATCTTTTCCAGCTTGTTTGTTAAGCAATCCAAAATATGCGATTGCAAGCATGAGCCTTGCTATTTTATGCAATACCCAGGCCAATAGATATATAGGGAAATAAAGTACACCTACACATCTCCATAAAAATTTAAGTACCTTTTTCTCCATCTTTGTACAAGTTAGGTACAAATCCTTAATCAAAGCCCCAATATGCTTTTTGAACTGAGGCATTTGAATAACTTTCAAATCTTCCAGCTTCATTTTTATAAGTTTTTAAGTTGTTGTTTATAATACTTTTCTTGCATATCGAAATGTCTCTTATATATATGCAAATCATGAGCAAAATGGTAATAAGTGCCTATTGGCACACCGAGCTCATCTGCGACTAATTGTTGAAGTTTTGTCCAGCAATATTGGTCATTGCAAAAACCATAAACCAAATCGTTGCTTCGCATAGTTACACACATATCAAGAGTTCCTATTTGAGGCTTAATATCAAATCCGACTGATAGCGTACAAGGTGTATCATACTTATAGTCATCTTTTTCTTTGCCATCAAATATAGTAAGCCAAGCTTGACGAGTATCTTTATTCTCTTTAAGCTGTTCAATGCACTTTGCCAATTGGTGATTGCGAGTCCACTGCCATCCATAATTAGAATTGACAATGTTATCTCCACCATGCATTTTATCCCACATAGGAGCATGCTTTTTAATTTCAGCTACACTCCTATCTCCAGACATATACCAGGCATATTCGCACTCTGCATATCGTTCGCTGAATTTACGCCATTCTGTAGTTATTATTCTTTGCTCAGGGTTGAGTATATAAAAACCTACATTGTATACAGCCTTTGTTCCAATATTAGTGTATATGCCTTGGCCTATTATAAAGCCATATAAATCCTCAAAGGCTTCTGTTGCATTTTTATAAGCTATATTCATAACTATTTTACCCAAATTTGTTTAATACTCCAATCATATCTTTGCCGAGATATTTTAAAAGTCTCAGCCTGTTTGTAAGTATTAAAGTATCTTAGTAATTTACCTACTGAGTCAAATACTCCATATTGCATTTTTCCCATACTAATCCCATCCTCCTATATTATACATCGATAACTCATCATCTTTAGGTGTTGTATTTCTAATAGCGTCAAGTAACTTTTTCTTTGATTCTCTACAGAGGTTATAGCCATAACCCTTATACCGGTATGAGCGCTCCCAAGTAGATATTGGAAAAGGAATTTTGTTGTCTAGTACTAAGCGCTTTTGATGCAAGTGCTCAAAAAAATCTCTATGATATAGTAGCGTATATTCCCAATGCCATTTATCATCGCTGTCATCAAAAGGAAAATCTTCACTCTCATCAGCGGGCATATTAGTCTCATTATCAGGAACTATCTCCTTGTAATATGCAAACTTAGTAACGGTAAAGTCGAAATTATTCAGAATATCTTCAGGCGTTCCAAATACTGATTCAATAAGTTCTACCCACATAGAACTGCCTTTTTCTTGAAAGGCACAAGCCTTGTTATTTCTATATTTAAAAGTCCATGCGCCCTCTTCAACTAAGCTATTAAAGTGTGCAACAGCCTCATCAAAATCAGATTGATTGTGAAAGAAAATATCTACATCTTTCACTTTTTCTCTTGAGAGAATATTCTTAAAACAACCGCCAGCTATAAAGCCTTTATGACCTTGCATATATCGGTCTAAAAATCTGAGAAACCAAAAGTTTTCAGGTATATTTTTTATATATTTATTCTCCACATTATTCGCAGCATCTGCTATTTTTTCTTTGTCTGTCATGCTATCAACTTATTAGTGTTACTGTTATAAACTCTAAACAACAACTCTTCAGCTTCCTCATTCATGGCATTGCAAATACTTATTGCTTCTTCCATAGATAAGCCTGTAAGCTCTTCGTCATCATCATTCACTGCAATTTCGCCAGTTATAACTCTGACATCAAATGAGTTTGCAGAAGCAAAAGCCTTAGCAGCATCAAGGGCTTGTATACAAATATAGTGTACTGCATCCCAGTATATATAAGATAAAGTACTTGTATCTTTTAATATATCTATGTAAAGCTCTCTTAACTTTTCTGGCTTAAACCATCCATGCTCATCCATCCGCCTATATTCAGCAAGCCATCTACCATACCCATTTGTAGCCTTAAACCTGTTGGCATAAACAGCCACAAATCTAAGAAATTGGTCTGTATAAATAACTTGTGGAATTTCAACTGTTTTCTTCTTGAGCTGTTTCATGTGCTTAAAGTTTATATATTCTCGCGCGTTCTAGAGCATGCTTATTATTCCATTATTATTCAATCATTCATGTACTTAAAGCGCGATATTGCGCGCGAGAATAATGTGAAAATCAATCCTTAATATAACCCAGTAGACCCAAGTGCTCCATCACCACGCTCTGATGAACGGCTGAAAAGCTCTGACTCAGAAACTTCTTCAAGGCCTTCATACGATACAGGCACAAGAATAAATTGTGCTATTTTCATACCTGGCTTAATGTGGACCTTGGCTTTGCCGACATTAACAACATGTATATGAATTTCACCTTGGTAATCTTCATCTACAATCTTGGCTCCGAGGATAACGATGCTTTCAAATGCTTCTGCTTTCGGTGTTCTACCAGCTCCAAGGCAAGCCCATTTAGAAGTTACAACTCCTGATTTATCAGCTGCCATAAGCATATATCCTTCTGGAATTTCCATCTTAATACCTGATGGTATCAAAACATCAGTTCCTGGATTTACGATAAAGCCTTTGTTATTTCCAAAGTTAGGAACGAAAAAATCAATTCCTGCTGCTTTACCAGTCCCACGAACAGGAGACTTTACATTTCTTATTTTTGCAAACTTCATAACTACACTATTTTAACAAGTTCCTTGGCTGCTGTTTCTACAGCTCTAGCAAGTCTATGTTCAACTTCTGGACTTATAAGGCTGTAAACTCCTTCTTTTTCAAAAGCGTCAGCCATGATGGCTCCAATTTTTGAAAGCTTAGGATTAGAAGTGTTAATGCCATGCTTATCCATAAGTTCTTTGTTGTACTCATACTTAATACCTCTGCCATTTTCTACAGGAACGAGCTTAGCTATTTCTGCATGAGTATTTGACTTTCTGCTCGTAGGAACAGTGATAACAATCTCCTGATTGGTTGTCATGCACATATCTGTGCACATTTCCATTACTTCATTGAAGTTGCGTTTAAACTCTCTTGGAGTCACTGAAATTAAACTTTTCATAATGACGCAAAATTAGCAATTAAGTTCAACATATATGTTTTGTCTTTATCTCTTCTGAGCTTCATCTTATCTTTTAAGGCGAGAGCTACTAGCTGAACACCTATAAGATGATGTTTTGCACGAGGCTCGTCGATTATATCCAATACTACCTCTTTAGATATAATCTCATCATAGCTTTCAGTCCTGTCAATGATAGCATTTATCTTTACTTCACCAATTACAAATGAGTAACACTCGCCTCCTTCATAGTTTTCATTCTCAAAGCCAGATAGGAATTGAAGTTCTTTTAACTTTGCTTCCTGCTCTTTTTTCAAATGAAACACCTTTATATCTATATCCTGTGGATTAGACGGAACTCCGAGCATAGCCAGAGCAGTTGTACCTGTTACCATATACTCAATTCTATTTGCATTGCAAAAGTCATTGAGTTTGAATAAAGCTTCTTTTATCTTCATATCTGTTACATTAAATCGTCATCGAATAAACTTGGTTGCTCAGTGGCTTTAGGAGCAACTTTTACATCTCCAGGCTTACGCTTTAATACCCAAAGAGTATTACGTGAAGCATCCGGGAACATAGGAGCCATGATATTGGCAATGAGGTTTGAGTCATAATACTCTTTAAGAGCATCAAACATTTTCTGCTGCCAATCATTCATCAGTGGCTTATAGTCTTTAACCGAAGCAAATGTACCGAACTTCTTTACAATATCAAAGTGACATTTCAATATGCCTTCAAGCTCCCAATGGTCAAACTCTTGTACGTCAACCCCACGCCCATCACCAGAATCATAAGTATGATTACCAGCCGCTCCTACAGATGGGTCGTAGTTCGGAGTTGAAAGATAATAAGTGGCGTTGTTATTACCACAAACTTTAAAGTTTTCCAAAAAAGCATCTGCATTCTGTTTGCCAACGTGCTCGATCACTTCAAATGCACAAACCTTATCAGCATTAAATTGGCCAAAATCCATATAATTTTTAACAAGGTCTGCTACATAAAAATGAGCCCAAGGTACATCTGCATACTTTTCAGCAGCTTGTTGAATTGTTTTTTCGCGAATATCAATACCAATATACTCTTTCTGCTTAAATTTGTTTCGGTATAACACCTCAAGTAAATTAGCAGCCCCGCAGCCAAAATCAACGATAGATTCACCTATCTTGGCTTCTTTCAAAATGTGAGTCCAACGCAAATAATGCGCAAACTGGTCTCTGTGGAATACATGACGCTCAAACGCCTGGTCTGGTCTGAGGTCTGTTACGTTATAAACTTTTGCCATAATTATTTTTAATTTTATCTCTAAGTTCTTTATTATTTTTTGATAGTTTGTTAATAGTTGACACAATGGCGACAAATAATAAAGCCATATATACTAACAGTAGTAGCCCTTGTATACATTCACTATGCACATACATCATAATAAATATAGGCGAAATCATTACACATGCTATCACTATTGCTATAGGTGCAAGGCATAAACTTATTAAAAAATTTTTAATAAACTGCTTCATGATTATTTGTCATTAAAAATTTCTTTATGTTCTTCTAAGTAGTCATTCATAGAGCCCATATAAGCAATCGCATCAAGAAGATTATCCTCTTTGTGTGCATAAGCCTCACGTGATAACTTAAGAGCTATCATAGCTCTATACATACCAACAGTTGTTATTTGCTGGTCTTTAGGCGACATCGAATTATAGAGAGCTGCTGCTCTTTTCATTGATGCCTGAAACGGCCCGTATTGACGCTCTTTTTCCTCTGAGCGCTCATTTACGATTTGGTCTGCTTTTTTCAAAATGTTACTCATTGCTTAAAATTATTTATTATTTTGTCTTTTAAATCTGGATTATCCTCAAGCATTTCGTTATTCTCTTTTAACAGCTTAAGTATCTCGTCCATTACAGCATTGATTTTAGTTCTGCTTTTAATCTTTTTGCATCAGCACCTCTAAACGTTTGTGCATTTGCTAAGAAATATCTAACAATATCTCCTGCAGTATCATAAAAATATATAGCATTCGGGTCTGAAGTATCGAGTGTTAACATTGCCTCTAAATAAGGCACTGCACCAAAATATACATTAAGCCATGTTGACTTTATATCTTTGGCTATTTGCTGAAAGGTTCTTTTCTTGTCCATTTTATTATCTTTATTTAGATATGCGAATATACTAATTTTCTTCGAGAATAGAAAATTTTTTCATTATAAAATGCACTCACTTAACACTTCTTAACTTGGCCAGATTTTATTGCTCTTCTGGATATTCTATTTGCAGTAATTCTTTGCAAAATTGAATAACTTGCTCATAATTATTATATGCAGTTTGAGTAATAATTCTCCGCTGAAGTATCGTCAGTTTATTATTAAAAATAAACTTATTTATGCTAAGAGAGAGAGTTTTATCATTGCATCTTCTTTTATCTCCTAACTGAATAGCTAACTGAGCATAATGAATACATTTCTTTATATCCTGCGCTCCATTTTTAGCTCTATACCTGCTAATATATTTTATAATACATCCTTGTATAAAAGAGCATCTTAAAGCAGTTATAAGCTCTATTGGTTGCATAGCCATATCTTTATAATGGCTACCACCTATTTGTACATCTGTTGCTTTCATATCAATATACTTTACGTTTATGATTATCTGGTATATGCCCATTTGCCACTCTCAGCTCATCCATAAACATAACAGAATTGTAATGCTTAGGAAATTCTCTTATCACCTTAAAACTTGCTGTTTTGTCTTTCACAAAGCTATTATCGCCTACAGGTTCTACATATCCAAGCTTTACAAACTTATAAAGATATGCGGTTTCTGAGTTTCTACCTGGCTCTTTACCAAGCAGAATTTCTTTTGAACTTATTACTTTGCCAACATTATCGTTAACAAATTTTACCATTTTCGGAAATACCGGAGCTTGCTTTCCATTACGTCCCATATTACATAAATTTTTTATATTTGTCAATTTTTGCTTTTATGCTATCCATTAAGGCATTTTGCTTTTTATCTTTTGCTTTAAGTGCTCTGATTACATCTTCATCATGAGTGCCTTGCAATATCAAGTGATTTATAACAACATGATTTTGCTGTCCTTGTCGATATAATCGAGCATTAAACTGCTGATATAATTCAAGACTCCATGTTTGCCCAAACCAAACTATTATGCTACCTCCTGCTTGAAGATTAAGCCCATGGCCTGCTGATGCTGGATGCGCTAACATAACTTGTATTTTACCAGTATTCCAATCCTCGATGTCTTTATTGGTTTTAAGTTCTCTCGGCTTATACTTCTTAAGGTAGTCCATTATTCTGTCTCTATCGAATTGATAGGTCCATGCTACAAGCACAGATTGGCCATTTGCATCTTCGATTATTTCCTTAAGAGCTTCAAGCTTAATATCATGAATTGGAAATACATTTCTTTCTTCATCATATATAGCTCCATTGGCAAACTGAAGTAATTTATTTGAAAGGGCAGCAGCATTGACTACATTTACTTCCACAGGCTTTTCAACAAATACTGAATTGCCATTTTCGTCTTCTTGCTCAACAGTTTCAGTAGCACTTATTAAGTCAAGCACTTTATTCTTTTCAAAGTCATCATATCGCTTCTTTAGAGCTTCAGGCATTCTAAGCTTTATATAGTTATCTGTCCTAAACGGCATTTCAAGATAATCATCAGCTTTCATGCTTATGCAAATATCCTCTATTTTCTTATGTATTAGATATTCTGAGTCACTCATCAAATCGTATGAATATACAACATGACCATTTGTTTGGCCTGGCCGAAAATACCTTTCTCTATATCTGGATATTGTCTTTTCAAGGCGCTCGCCTCTATCCATAAGATATATTTGAGGCCACAAATCAATAAGTCCATTTGGAGCAGGTGTACCAGTTAGTCCTACTAGCCTTTTAAGATAAGGCCTTGCACCACGTAATGCCTTAAAACGCTCTGATTTATAAGACTTAAAACTGCTAAGCTCATCAACTACTACCATATCAAAAGGTAATTTGCCTCCGCCATACAAAGCACAAAGCCATGCAACATTATCTCTTGATATGATATAAATATCAGCTTTTGTTTCCATAACGGCTGCTATTCGCTGTTTAGCAGTACCTATAATCTTAGAAAAGCGCAAATGCTTTAAGTGGTCCCATTTCTCTGCTTCTTCTTGCCAAACTGACTCAGCTACTCGCTTTGGTGCTATGACTAACACTGAGTTAATCTCAAGATAGTCAAACATCAAATGGTTTACAGCTGTCAGTGTTGATACCGTCTTACCCAATCCCATATCAAGAAATACTCCACAAAATGGGTGAGTAATTATATGCTCCGCACAGGCTAATTGGTATTTATGTAAATCTGTTTCTTTCATTTGCTTAATACAATATCATCTACAAAGTTTATTACACTTTCTACTGTATCTATTACTTCAACTCTAAAGCCCAAAGCTCTAAGCTTATTGTGCATATATGCCTGTATGCGTTTAGGCTTTCGCCCAGTTGTTTTTAATTCCACAAAAACTATTTTATGGCCCGGAAATAAGCACATTCTATCTGGTAAACCTATAAGTTGGTCGCACAACAGTTTTATGCACATACCACCATTTATCTTAACAAGCTCAACCAATTTGCGCTCTACAACTTTTTCACTGTCTACCGTCTCTTTCTTCATAAATTAAATTTATTGAACTTACAGTTACTCCTAGTATTTGCAATGACTGATTAAGCTTATCTTTAAGATTTTTCTTGAATTGAGCTACATTATTGCAAGCATTCTCTTCTGTTACATGGTTTTCATCATATTTTATTATTCTTAAAGAACCATCGGAGAATTTGCATACAACTCTTAGTATTACATATTTCATAACCTGGCCATATAAATATTATACTCGCACTTATCCAAATTAAATTCCAGTTTGTCAACACAAAACTTTTGGCCATTGTATATAACGACCGTTTTGACAGATGGAATATGTTCTATATTTCTTGTTACAAGAAGCACAGAATTACGGTAATTTCCGTATTGCGTTTTATAAAAATTTGCTATCATAATAAGCTATCTTTACGTTTATAGTATTTTTGTTTACCATATAAAGGAAAGTTCTTAGTGGATGCTATAGCTTCCCATTCAGGCAATGACCTAAGAATTTCATTAACCTCTCTGGTATTATATCTTGACATTTCTGTCTTATCTTTGCCAAGGCACTCACACCATACTTCAGCAATGCAGACAAAGTCTTTTTGCACTGTACCGTTTTTAGACAATGGGTCTTCAAGCCAACGTCTTCTGTCATACAGGTCCATTTTATCCCAGTCATCTGGAAATTTAGTGTTAAGATATTCTTCAATAATACCTTTTCGCTCATCCGCTTCTGAGTGTTTATGTTGCTCAATCTTAGCAATTATATCTTCATCACCAACAAGGTATAAAGGCTCTTTTGCCAAATATAACTGATATGCTTCAGCCCATATTTGATTTACTTCATCTTGCGTAAGGTCATCGTTTACAGATTTTGTGGCATATTCTGGCCTTACATCTATAGGCATAAATCGCCTATTTCCTGTCGGGTCACGTAAGAAGTCTTTGTTATTAGTGGTACCAAAAAATACACATTGACGCTTATATGTTTCTACTGTCCTACCATACGCCGGCCTGAACATATCTTCTCTTTTTGATATGTAGTGCTTGATTGACTCTACTTCTGCTTTCTTAAGGCCTGAAAGTTCTGCCATTTCAATCAGCCACGCCCCTTGTATCTGTTCAAATGACTCCTTGCCCTGCACAGTTGTGAATGTATCTGAGAACCATTCCATGCCGAGCTTTTTAACGAAAGTACTTTTATACGTTCCCTGTTCTCCGACTAATATGAGTGCTGTGTCGAATTTAACTCCAGGCTCAAAAACTCTGGCAACTGCAGCACAGAGCATTTTTCTAATGGCAGCTCTAGTATAGGCATTATCTTCTGCTCCAAAATAATCGATTAGCAATGTATTAACTCTCGGTATACCATCCCACTTTTGAGCGCATATATACTCTCTTATCGGATGGAACTTTTTCTTTTCAAATTCAAGCGCAAGCGCATCATCCACTTTTTGACTTGACACAATGCCGTAAACACACTCAATGTAATTACGAACACCAGAATAATCAACATCACGAAGAGGCTCCACAGTATCGACTTTACGCCATGGTAACGAACGTGTAACATATCTTTTATTATCAAAAACATTTAGCTTAAATACATCTTTTAAGAATTGGTCATGCTGAATTATTATATTCAGGTTATTGGCAGAATTATCATATTCGCCTTTTGTATTAGCGTCAAGCTCTTCTGTCCATGAAGTATCATATTCTTCAGGAACTTCTGCTTTTGCTTCTTCTGCAAACTCGAATTTAGCTTCAGCAAACTTTTCTTCGGCAATATGCTTTTTTGTTGTAGAGTCTTTAGAGGCAAATTCTTCCATTGCCTTAAAGCTCTTTTTATCTTTGTCTTCTTTTTCTTTGCCTGTATCTAAATGGCCAAATTTATGTATGCGAACTAAGTCAAATGCATTACATAATCTACATCCAGCAGGGTCTGTTCCATGGTGAGAATATGCAAATTTATCATCATAGACTATTAAGCCCGCGGCTGTAGAACCATTTATATACGTATATCGCCCTTCTCCAGCTGGTGTATATACATCTGAAAGAAAAGTCTCAATAGCTTCTTGTATAGTATAAGTACGGCAGAAAACACCAATTATGCCTTTTTTATCTTCTGGGTCCTCTTGCTTTTTGATAGCTTGCATTATTACATCTGTGCTATCTGTAGCAGTTGGCCATTCGCTCGTATCATGCCAATCATTATATAGCCCAAGAATATAATCAGCTTCAAGGAAAGGTCCGTCTTGAAATTCAAAGTAGTACTCCATATCTGATGATACAGACGGCCAGAACATAAGTCTATTTACGTCAAAAGTCGATTGGTCAAACAAATCAATGTTTAGGTCTCCAGCAACTTTTCTTGATATTGCTTGATATTCTTCTTGCGATACTTCTCTATCAAGTGGAATTACCAATCTGTGTCGTGGCTTTTCAGGGCATGACTTATGGGTTGAATGAATAACCGCAGCACAACCAAATAGCATTGTAAAGTCCCACCAAAGGTTCTCATGAGAAAAGTCAATATCCAATGTAATTAACTGGCGGTAAAGTACATTTATTTTATCACGCCTACCATTTGTAAGAAATCCGCCTACAAATCCGCCTACATCTTTTATCTTACTTTGCTCTTCTTTTGTGGCACTTATAAACCGCTTATATGTTTCAGCGGTTACTACAGGAGTAGCTAGCTTTTGAACTAAATTGCTCCAAGTAGTTTTGGTATTTTTCCATACTTTACTTGAAACGTTTAGTCCAACTGCTATGCTCAAATTTTCATCGTATTTCAATTTATCTACTTGCATAATATGCGTAAACAATATATAAACACAACCAAATCATATTTTTAATCTTCTAGCAAGTATGAAAACTTAGAATTGCAGCCTCTGTATTCACCAAAATATTCTATTTCAGCTTCTAATCTAGCTTTTACCGCATCTTCAAAGGTATCATATTGACCTAAGCCTATAGTCTTTTTATGCACAGTTATATAGGCTCTGTATTTACCATTTCCATATCTCGATACTCCTATTGCTCCAGAAGTATCATCTATTCTTGGTTTAATAGCATGCTGAGCATTTTCTATTTTGGTGCATACCCTTAGATTAGACTTTCTGTTATCTAAAGTATCACCATTGATATGGTCTATGCAAGTAGTATGGTCATTAAAATCTGGTCTATCTAGCCCTAATACTACCCTATGCATTCTATGCCTAAAAGAAAAAGCATAACCTCTATGAAAAGTCCATCTGTATAAGATTACTTTATCTAGGTCCTCTAAGTCTACTAAAGCTGAAGCTATAATTTCTCCTTTTTTATTCTGTAGAAGTATTTCTGCATAATCTTCATGCTTTATATAAAGATTAGAGCATTTTGTTATATTTAATCCTTCCATAACATTTAATTATTTTTGGTAAAACATCATTACTCCTCCATCAGCGTTCAAAGGTAAATCTTCTGCCCACTGTGGTGGAGTACTCATTATTTCAACAAGCCTATTATAGTGGTCTTTAGCATTTATTTCTGGTACTTCTACTATTACTTCGTCATGTACTGACGCTACTATTTCATAACCTTCATCTTGCATTCTTAACATTGCATCACCTAATAAGTCACGTGCAATAGCTTGTACAATGTTCTCTGTTAATTTGCCTCCATACGTATCAATTTCGCCCCATTGCTTAGTTTCTTGCACAACCCCTTGGTAACATAATACTCGGGTTGGCATCGTAGAACGGCCTATTTTCTTATCTTTGAATTTAGGCCCATAATAGAATAGCTTTCTGCCAGATGGCAATTGTATTGTCATAAACTCACCGTTACAGTCGAAAATTATATTTCTACATGTGCATGATACTGGTCTTTGGTATCTGACAGCCTCTTTCGATGCTTCATCTATTTCTTTCCACATATCTACAATTGCAGGGTTTGCCGAGCGCCATTTACGCACCAGGCTCATCATTTCAGTATCTGATAAGCCCATACGTTCACCACCCATTCGCTTAAGTGCTCCTAATGAGCCCTCATAACCGAGTGCAAGCTCTGAAATCTTTGATTTGTCGCGAAGTACTGAACCTTTTGTAATAGCAGATATTGGTACATTAAACATCTTTGCTCCTGTAGCTTCATAGATTTTACCATCTCCACGGAATACGTCCATTCGCCATTTTTCGTTTGCAAGCCAAGATATAACACGTGCCTCAATAGCTGAGAAGTCTGCAACACTAAATACTTTACCAGGCGATGCTATAAGAGCTGTTCTTACTAACTGGGACAAAATATCTGCAACATCATCATACATCATCTCAACCGACTCCCAATCACGTGCTCTAATCATTTCACGTGGTACTTCTATATGTGATATATGATTTTTTGATAAGTTCTGCAATTGCAATAGCCTACCTGCCCATCGTCCAGTTCTATTTGCACCATAGAATTGAAATGTACCACAGACTCTATGGTCTTTCATGGCACAATTAAGCATAGCATAATACTTCTTAATAGACGTTTTTGAGAGCTTTTTGCGTATATTAAGCAACTCAATAACATCTGGATAATCTGCAAACTCTTTCATTAAATCAGGCATTGTTTCCTTTGAAAGTGACATAACAACACATCCTGTTGTCTTTTCAATCCATTGCCTAATTTGAACAGGCGAGTTTGGATTTTCAAGCCCTGTTAGCTGTTGAGCATGTTGCGTTAAGATAGAAGTATATGTGTTATCTACTGCGATAGCAGACTCTGCTAATTCCATATCAACCAAAATACCTCTATCATTTATATTCTGGTCAAGCACATACATCTTGCGCTCAATATTAGGAATAATATATGCCTCTAATCTCTTAAATATCTCACGCTCTGCAAGTACGTCATACTTGTTATATTCCTTATACATTTCCCACTTTTCAGGAGCATGTTCAGGATAATTCCGAGTACGCATGCCATTAACTCGAGTTGCTTTGCATGGGCATGAGAAGTATTTAATAAGTGCTTTACCAGTATCTAGCTTTTTATCTGTAAGATTAAGAGCCTTTGATACTCCGTCCAAAGAAAGTGGTAAACCACAATACGCAGCTTTTACAGAGGTACAATACCACTGTTCTGCTGGAACATTATATCCTATACGCTTAAAGCTCAAGCGCTCAAATACTGCATTATGCGCCACTTTTACACAATCCGGGTCAAGCAAAGCTTCTTCAAACTCTTCGGGCATTTCTTCACCTTGAGCCAAATCTACTATCTTTACCGGGCCATCATCTAAAGCATATCCTATTATAAGAATTTCAAAGTCTGGTGACTCAATATACTTATAAGCTCCAGACTCTTTAATATCTACAGATGAATATGTTTCAACGTCTATAAAAAGATTTTTTGCCATTATTTCTTTATTTGATATTATAGAATTGTGGAATAGGCAAGACTCGAACCTGCATCTTGCTCTCGTTGTTTTTAAGTGGTACCACGCTGCTCTTCCATTAAGCTACTATCCCAATAGGAGTATAGGCGGGACTCGAACCCACATTTACTTGGTTTCCACAGACGGTTTCCGAAGTAAGTTTTACCATTAAACTACTATACTCATTGATGCAGAGAGGAAATTACATTATATCGTCATCCTGAACAGCATTATCTCCACCGAAATCTTCTTCAGCTGTTGAGCCACCGGCCAACATCTCTCCATCTTCGAGCTTCTGGAGATTGTTCAATCCAGCAGCAATACCTTTGGATGAAACATTGAAAGCATAGAAGTTGATTGAAGCGCGGCCATAACAACCTGAATAGAACTCGTCTCTGCTCATGATTGGATTGAGTGAGCGGTCCACAATGCTCGGCTGACGCATCGAGTTTGCATTGATGAAATAGTGGTCTTCAAATGCTGGGTCATCTGGACGCTCTTCATCGCCATCACGCAGAGGCAATTTGAGATTTGCTGGAATACGGCCATTCTTATCTGCGAGTTTTGCCTTACCTGCTTCTTTTGCAGCTTCTATGGCTTTCTTGATTTTGTCAATAGTAGCCGTATTGCTCTTAGGAATAAGAATGCAGATATTGTACTTAGGAGTATCGCCCTCATTCATAGCTGTGGGCTCGAATACGTTTACATAGCAAAATCTTACTTTGCCAGTTACAACCTTGGTTGAATTTACTTGATTACTCATTGTCTTTTAATTTAAGTTGTTATTATTCTTTGAAATCTAGTTGTGCTTGAGCATATCCCATTGCTGGTCTCTTGTCTTCAAGAGGTACAAGAGTAGGTTTGCCTTGTGGCTTGATAACCACATCTGAGAGTATTTCCTCAAAACGCTTTTTGCCTACTAACTTCTCAATAGAAGTAATTGGTTTAAGCTTCATATTGAAAATCTCATCTTCTGAAAGTTCAGGGCAACGCGCAAAAATTGCATTAGAAGCTTGGTCTTCGTCAACCCATTTGCGTCGACTAATTCCTTCAACTAATTTAAGCCCCGGCCATTGCTTATTCTCGTCAATCGCTTTAGTTTGTGCATATTCTGTTATTGAATTAGCCCATTCTATAAGCTTAGGCACACGCTTAACTATATCAGCAATCTCATCATCGGTTAGCAACCCTGGGTCTGCAAATTCATGTTGTGCAATTTCGAGCTGTTGCTCATAAAGCTTACGACATTGATTACGCACAGCACAAAATCTGCACCAATCTCCAGCATTGAGTTCTCCTTTACCTTCAAAAGCAAGTTCAGCTCTTGGCCTAAGCTCCTCTTCTGCCCATTTGCGGAGTTCTTCAACAGATATTTGCCAACTTGATATATTGTTAATGCGAGGCTGTATAATAGTCAATCGCACTTCCGTTATATCATACATTGTATCATATTTCTGTAAAGCTCCAAGTCCATAAAGCATAAGTTGCTTATTCCATTCAGCATATACTGGAACACCTTTTCCATATTTTAAGTCAATAACTTCCATAAGGTTGTCATTGATAACAACACAGTCAGCTGTTCCAAAGCTTTCAGGCACATATTCTGTCAAATCGAGTTTCTGCTCAATTTCCATGACAGCTAACGGATTTTCAGTTTTTGCTTCAGCTAATTGTTCTGAGCAATAATCCGTATAGATAGGTACAACTTCAAGCATTTCCTCGCTGAACAAGTCATTTGCCATTATCTCTTCGAGCCTTTGGTTAAAGTCTTGCTCACTAATGCTATTAAGTGTATCTTTTCTCAGGTAAAGCTCTGAGAGCTCATGAGCTAATGTACCTTCTTCTGCATATACCGAAGACTTCTTTTCTCCGTATTCATCTTCAAGCTTGGCAGACGGAGTACAATTCAGCCATCTTCCTGCTCCAGAAGCCGAGAGGAATGCATGACTCCTCTGACTATGTTTCTGTGGTTTAGTACTACTTGTCACTTGAGCCATATTCTTTTATCGATTTTGCCAAATAATGGCATTGAATAGCATACTTAGCATAAAGCTCTGGATTTTCTCTGCGAAACTTCTGAGCTGCTTTTTGCAATTTCTTTGTACTTGACACAGTTACAGTGACTCTAAGAAGTTATACATTTCATCATACTTAGCCGAGTCAAGTTTTGTTACGCTTGGAGCCCCAAGTTCATTGAGTTTTTGCTTGATTACGTCGCGATGCTCATTGACCTTTTTTGCAAGCATTCCGCGGACGTCCTCAATGCTCTTAGAGGCAGAAGAAGCAGCCGGAGCAGCAGGTGCTGAAGGAGCAGGCTCGGCAGCGTTCTGAGTCTGGGCAGATGCTGCAGGCTGGGGAGTAGGCTCGGCAGCGTTCTGAGTCTGGGCAGATGCTGCAGGCTGGGGAGTAGGTTTTGCAGGAGCTGGCTTTGCTAGCGCAGCAGGAGCAGGTTTAGAAGCCGGAGCAGCAGGTGCTGAAGGAGCAATAGCATTACCAAACAATGAAGTTAAAAACTTCTGCGTATTTTCAGACAGGTTTACGCTAACCTCAACAGAAATTTTAATGGTTTCCATTTTCGTAATTTTTAATGAAGTTATCTAAATAGTTAATAAACTCGTTTACTGTCATATCTGGTACGTTTGAGAGTTTTTGGTGGATAAGCTCATTATTCTTATATATAGATACGTACACGCCTTTATAATTCAGCTTTACTTTATATTCGTCTTTCAGCATTGTTAGGCACCCATCTTCAGATAAACCTTTCCAAGTATTTACTGAAAACAAATCAGTTACTAACACACCAATATGATTGGCCAATCGCTCTAACTGTATAACATCCAAATTGGCTTCACCTTTTAACACGCGGTCAAATGCCTGTTTCGGATATTTAACAGTAGGAAATAACACTTTCGCTAAATCTTCTGTATTTAGCTTGTAGTGCTCAATTACATTACCTATATTAAATTGTTGTTCCATATTTTGGTGAATTTTATTATCTTATTTTCGATATGCAAATATACAAACTATTCTCGAAAGAAAAAAATTTTCCATTATTTTTTGAGAATTTATTTGTTAAAAATAATTAAACAGCAATTTTAGTGCGGCTTTGAAATTGCCGTAAACAAAGAAACAATAGAAACAACGCCCCTATATATTTCAAACTTAATTTCTTAATTTCCGATTAACATTAAGGTTAATAAGAAATATCAGCTTTTAATATGAAAAGATTTAATGAAATTATTGTTTCTTTGTTTACAGCATATATAAGTAATTGATTTTGGGCACTTTAGGCGTAAACAATGACTTGTTTATATTGTTTCTATTGTTTACCACTTATGCTTATATAATCCACGTTAACTATAGAGGTGGCTGGATTTTGGCTTATGACATCTACTTGCCTACTTTTTACTTTATTGGTTTTCCATAAAAATCCCAAAAAGCGCTTATACTTCACTGTTTCTACTATTTTAAGCGACTCTCTATTAGATATTTGCAACTCAACAGTATCTCTTTTTAGGTCAACACATCCTGCCACATCAGTCCATTTTGATTTGTAATTAAAGCATTTAAGTGTATCAACTGTATTCGTCATAGTATCAATTCTTATGGAGTCACTCAGCTTTGCAGAAAGTAAGTTTATCGTTTCTGTCTGAGATGATATAACTCTTTGTAAGTCCGATTTGCTTACTTTAAGCTGCTCGATTAGTTTCAAATCCTGCTTTCTGTATTTCTTATATTCAGAAAGTGAAAGCTGAAGCTCTGTTACTTTAGCAGCATTAAGGCTATCAGATACTTTATAGAGTTGGCTTTGTGCCATTATAGACTCTTTTTCTGAAAGCAATACTTCCTGATTGCTTTTAAGCCTACTGTTTTCTTCTTTTAGGCTTTTAATCCTAATTCCTGCTATTACTATAAGTAGAATAGCAACAGCGATTATTCCTATTTTTATGATTATCTTTTTCATGCTCAATTTATTCTCGCGTATTCTCGCATAGTTTTAATTTCTTGTTTATAATTACCTTATCTTTAATATAAAAACCATTCTCGTAATAATTTCTTATACGCGAGAATGGTTTTTATGTGCTTCAGAGGTCTTTATACTCATACTTAGCATCAAAGCTGGGACATGCCTTAGCCGCAAATTCTCTGTGTCCATGAATAGTAGCATTTGGGTATTTTGCCTTTAAGCTTTTCAGCAATTCGAGTAAAGATTGCTTTTGAGCCTCAGTGCGCGTATCTTTAGGAGTTTTACCGTCTTTAGCAACGCCTCCTACATAGCATACTCCTATAGAGTTTGCATTTTGACCTGAGCAGTGGGCTCCAACTACACTTTCATCTCTGCCTTTATGAACAGAGCCATCGAGCTCAATCACATAATGATAACCAATATCTTTCCAATGATTACCATTCACATGCCAATCTCGTATGGTCTCAGTTTTAACATCTCGTCCTTCAGGAGTAGCAGAGCAATGGACTATGATTTTATTTATCTTTCTCATTTAATGCTAGCAATTGACTTATTTTGTCTAATATCTCATGACCTTGTTTGGCAGTAGTAGCTTGCACAATCTGCTTAACTATATCAGGCACTTCTGCAGCATGAGCCTTTTTACGTTTGCTATTTTCAACTACAGATTTACCTTCAATATATATAACCGCGACAGTACATAGAATTGTGGCAAATGGAATTATATAGAATGATAACAAGCTTCCAAGTATATCAAACATAAGAGCAAAAAGCATCAGCCTTACATAATCGCCGATTTTTGTAATTGTTCTACGAAATCCATGCGACATCAATGCTTGGCCAAGTGCTTTTGCTGTCGTTGTTCCACTCCAGAAGTCTACGATACTGCTTAGTATCATGAAAATCCAGCAGACTAGAATAATGCCAACTCTAATAGCTATGAAAAACGTCAGTTCGTCAAAGTTCTTGGCTTCAATTAGTTCTAACATACTATACGAATTTTTCCCAGTCCAACTTGATTGCTTTTCCGATTGCGTCAGCAATCCATCTGCAGAAAATCATGCCATCATACCCATCTGGGTCATTGGCTACTTTATGAGCATACCTTAAGCATGCGGCCTCATCTTTCAGAGGGTCTGGATAGAAATCTGCATAAGCCATGTTAGCCGCATAGGTAACATCACCTGTTGTCACTTTACCAGGAATGCTCAATCCTAAGCTTTCCATAGACTTCTTGACTTGAGAAGTTGTCCATGTGTGCTGTTGGCCATTTGCATTTTCCATCATTTTACTTACATGCTCTGCAAGCGCATCTGTAAAATGGTAGCCATGCTTTTTAACATACTCTGAATATCCTTTTGCAGACATAAGAGCATTCGCTGTTTGCTCATAAGGCAAATCAAATTTAACCTTATGCTCACCATGTGGAGTAGCTATTCTGCTTTCTACTACCACATCTTCGTCATCTTCATGCTCCTTATCGTGATGGTCGCATGAATGATGCTTTACTATAATGCATTTCAATCTGTGCCTCATAACTTTTAGCTTTCAAATTTTTTGATGAAATTTTCCATCATTTCCTGCTGTTTTTTCATGAGTTCTTCCATGCCACTGATAGACTTCTCAATCTTGCCGAAACGCTGCTCTGTTTCTTGCTTTTCCTTATACATAAGATTAAGCTCTGCAAGCAATGAAGGAGCTTTGTCAATGATGTTTTGAGCTTCGACTTCGCTCGTCAATCCAGATTTTTCTGTTGACAGAACAAGATGTCCAGCATAGGTAACTGAGTGGCTTTCAGGAATAGCGTAAGTTGCCATTTTTCCATTGGCCTCTATAGTAACATCTACTACCATCTCTGTTTTGCCAGTCTTCTGGTTCATTTCTAATCGAGGAAACGATACCTGAGTGGCTTTGCCTTGAATAAGGCTAAATTCCTGTGTATCAAGAATGTATACAGGATAATTCTGCTTTATATCTTTGAATAACAACATATAGCTTATCTTTTTGAATTGTTAATAAAAAAGAGAGCGCTCAGAGAAGTATAAAACTTCCCTAAATACCCTCAATTTCAATTAGGTTGCTGGTTCAGCTGGAATAGAAACGCTCGTTAATCAGGTTGTTCTGGCGCTCCTGAGAAAGCTCGAATTTAAGGTCCTGAATTTTTTTCAGAGCCTGTTCGTCCTTCCAGTGGTTGTTCAGAGTGTCGATGATACGCTGAGTGTTGTCCTGACCGGCGCGAAGAATATCGCACTTATCCTGCTGAGCTTGGAAAGCAGTAGACGAGAAGCCCTGCGTAATCGCAAAGCCAAGGTCACGCTGACCATTGCGGAGTTCGGCAGTATCTTTACAATTCTGGAGGAACAGGTCACCGTGGAAATCAGCAATCTGGCGCTGAGTCTGGCAGCAGCAGTTCTGCAGAGCCTGGATAACATTGCAGTCACCGAGGTTAACAGCATTGATAACACGTGTAGCAACGCCCGCGCCGTTTTCATCCCCGAAACCGAAGCCTCCATTGCGGAATAGGGCCAGGAACATAAGATATGCAAAAGGATTGTTCATCCAGTTGTTCATACCTCCGCCCATCATGGCAGCCATAGGGCCCTAATCGTCTCTACGGTTATTACCTGCCAGAATGGCTGCTGCTAGAGCGTTGTCATTGTCGCCTCTGTCGCAGCAATAGACTTTTTCTGTAACTTCTCCCATAATTGTAAATTTTTTAGGAAGTTAAACAATAAAGTTAATTATAATATTTCTTGCAAGAAATTATTTTCTAAATAATGCCATCAAAGTTATTGTTGTAAATACTAAACAATGCGTTTTTAAACTTCCGGAACGAAAAGTTTTTGCATCGCACAATCGCCACGCCGTCCGCCCTCATTCCCGCCCAAATATTGAACGCAAACATTACTACTAACGCATAAACAAAACTTTTTGTCGGGGTTACATACCCAAATAACGGGCTAACCGTGGAAAAATGGCAATTATACGCCATTGTTCCCAATTAAAAATTCTTTCCATATAATTTATATTAGTTTCCCGAACTATTCTACAAACTTTTAAAAATCAATAATATTAACTCTTTTATTAGTACCATCTGAATTTTGCCATGCTCCATACAAACATTTATATATTTTCCTTTTCTCTTTTTCTATACACAAAATATTAAATCCTATTTTTGTTGTATTATCAGGTATTCTTGTTATATCCCCTTCTTGTACGCACCCGCAATTTATACCAACAATAATCTTTTGGTCTGTATATGTACCATTCTCTGTTACCATATCCCTATGGTAATGCCCAGCTAGCCAAAACATAAAATTCTGTGGCCCTTTTTGTGAAAAATCCTTATTAACTGAAATGTCAAAGCCATTACCAGATGTATCGTTAAAAGTTTTATTAATATTTTTGCCATGTTTAAATGCGTCTATTATTTCTGGTATTGTATTAACTCCTTGAGGGAAATCCGAACCTGCATAAATATAGGTAGGTATTGTATGATTACATATAATAACACCGTATCCTTCAGGTATTTCCAACGCTGTATTAACAAGCCAATCAATTTGTGCTTGCGTATAAATTCTTAATTCTCCGTATTTATTACGTCCATCTACTCCTTCTACCAATGGCGCATCCATACAGTTCAATATTATAAGTCTAATTTTATATTCAGTATTATCTACATAATAATATGTATTATTACTAACCGTATGCGCATTATCTACATTACCAACTAATGGCTCAATTAATATTTCTTTCATTTCTGTTGGGGATATACAATCAGCCATATAATTAGCAGAACCATCATTTAACCAATAATTATTATCATGATTCCCAACTACAGGAAGGACAGATACAGTTGAAAGCTTATTAATGGCTGTAAACAATCTCATATCAGACCTTTGTTTTTCTCCGCTTTGTTGCCCTGATACATTATCTCCACCATTAATTATATAATCAATACTACCAACTATCGGTTTTGAATTTAGAAATTTTATAGCTTCTTGAAGATTTTCTGTAGCATTAGGGTGAGACTCTATATGACAATCTGTTACAAATGCGATATTAAATCTTTTAGTCCTTTTATTATTCTCTAAGTCATAGCTGTATAAATATGGAGAAATAGCAGATAATGTATCAGCAGAATTATATTTATACGAGTTCTCAAAATTAACTCCACTTTTCCCCTGCTGACATAGAACATTGCTAAATAATCCCCCAGACAATGACATATTATCATAATACATATTGTACAAAGGCAATAGTCCATCAAGGTTAAGAGCATAATTTACAGATGTGAACAAACCTTCAGTATCTAATTTTATAGTATAATAAAAGCCATTATCTTTCATATTGGTAAAAAGAACATCCAAATTAATACATATTAAATCTGCATTAACATATGGAAGCTCTAATATAGACCTATCAGGGTCATTAAATTCCTCGACAAGTATATATCTATTAGTTGAAACGAATTGTAGTCTAAATCCTCTTTTTTTTATATAAACTTTATTATTCACAAAGCTTATATCATCTGATAAAGAAAATAAAGTTAAAGAATTATTAATATCTCTTTGGGTATTAATAAATTCACTAAATAATCCGTCAGTTAAAACTGTTGCTCTTATATTTTTACTAGAATAGCCACTTATTAATCTCAAAAATCTAGGATTATCTATTGTCAATTCTGCGTCTATATTAACATCGTTAATTATTAAACCTTCAGTATTAATATCTATCTCATCATAATACGCGGTCGTTTTTGAGGGATTTGCATTAACTAAAACACTCAAATCAAGAAACCAAGAACTACCACTACTTAAGTCTAATCTTCTTTCTCCTGCAATATAATAATATCTTCCTACTTTAGGCCGTAGTAAGAATCCTTCTTTAAAAACAATACTATTTCCACTGAAAAATGCTGAAGGAACATCATTAAAGAAAAATGAGACTTCATAATTATGACGGTTTAGATAATAATTAAGGTAGCAGGCACTAACTGGTGTATATATACTATTATCCCATAAGCCCATAACTATATAATTAGTTCCTCTTGTATAATTGGCATCGATTTCGTAATAATTAAAATCTACTATATTAATAACGTTAGGATATTCACTCCAATTTATCAAAATGTAAATAGCTTTATTACTCTCGTTTCTGACAATTCGGCCATTTTCAAGTAATATATTCAAGTCAATAACTAATAGCTTACGATCTGTACTAACATCAGCTATGTAATCGCTATTACCTGAAATCCAAAAGAGATAAGTAGAATTTGATAGATAAAAACCGTCTTTTGAAATTCTACATAGACCATTATCGAAATGAATGTTGTTAAGATATTTAATTAAAAAATCACCTTTACTCCCAACATGCTTAATTGACTCAGAAAGCTGTTGTTGTGTTGCTAATCCTGTATTATATTTTTCCCAACTCCCATTTCTATTTGAAAATATAGAAACCTCATTACTCAAAGTTATTCCGTTAAAATTGGAATATATCCCATTTTCTGACGCAATGTAAAATACATTTTGGTCAGGTGTTCCTGGTGCGGTGTCCGGCGTGGCTATCCCGGCAAACGTTGCATTTGCCCCAATAACACTTATTATATTATTGAGTACATCTTGAAGTAACTGACCAGTAATTTCCTGGTTATTATTAGTTTTAATAACGGCTGAAATAGCTGTTTTTAATTCAGTATAATTTGCCATATCATAAAGTCTTAAAATCGTTATTGAAATCATTGTTAAAATCGCCATCTATAGTTTCAGGAATATATCCACCTATGTTGGCTATAACAGTATCTGTCTCAAACTCACACTCAACTGCGGCTAAATCTCCTTGGTCTTCCCATTCAGGCTCCATGCTAAATGTAGTTAAATCATAGGTTTGCAATTTACTCGTGATTTGTTTGTTTTCACATAGCCTTACAATCCTAAGAGCATCACATAGATATTCAGGAGCTATAAATGTGAACTTATAAATCTTTTTACTTACTTGGCTCTCAATAAAAGTATAGCCCATCCGCTCAGTGGCTTCTTCTTCAAAATCATATTCAGGCTTACCAATCTGTGTATTCAAATAGCACCTAAATTTGAAATTATCAGAAAAGTCTACTATGCCATTTTTAAGTTCAAAGTTATATGAATTGTAATACTCAAGAAGTAAATAGTCGTCTACTTTATTAGTTACAGTGAATATATCAGAATATATAGTTCCTAAACCTGATATTGAAATAGCTAAATAATACAAACCTTCATACTTTATTTCAACTATAGGAAGAGTACCAGGATATTTAAGAAGCTTAAAGTTAGTATATGACTTAATAACTAAGCCATTTTCTTTCATACTCGTTGTTATAGTAGTATATGCCCCCGTATTGAAATTATACAATCTCACCCAATTTATAGCTGTTCCACTGGCAAGAACTACTTGAAAAGGCAATAACATATTCTTATAGGTTATTAGCGGATAAACCTGGCCAAAAGCATAATCTTTACGATGATTCTGCAGTGCAAGATTATCGTAAAAAGGCAATGGCGATATGTTATTATTCACTAACTTCATGCCGCTAATTTACAAATAAAAATCTATATAAGAAAATTTCTTAATAATTTTTAACACACAGCTTTATTGAGGCACATAAAGTAATCTTACTTTAGCATGGCGAGTATTTACATTGACAGAAATCTCATCTATTTTGCCATTTCCTATAGTGGTTTTAATCAATTTAAGTTCATCCAAATCTTCTTCAGTAGGAAATTCTATAGTATGCTTCATACACATTTTTACACCATTCGCATATAAATCTTTAAGCACATTACAGTCAAGATTTGATGCAGGCATATCATACATATAAAAGCGCACAAGATATGCCCAAGCTGCATAGAAATTCTGAATTACAGCATTATATGTATCACCGTTTTCATCTACCAACTGTGTTTCAACTATGGGCAATTCTAAAGAGGAGCCATTTTCAACAGGGCATAATAATGCAAAGCCATCATCTGAGAAATTAGATGGGTTAAATAGCATATAATCCACGTCAGATGAAAACTGGCTTATACTTATTTCTTCTGTTTTATCTTTCTGTATATAGTTAGATTTAACATCTATGGTTACTCCACCAAACAAATCAGTAACGTCATCCATCCAGCCAAATTCATATCGTTGGTTTAGGTCTGTTTTATCATATTCTACTTCTGATTGAAAATATGATGATAGCTTTTTGTTAAACTGGTCTACTAGTTTAGTAAAATCAAGCTGAACATTTGTATTATAAGAGTATGAGCCTCCTCTCATAAAGAAACTTATGTGTTCAATCTTAAATTTACCATCTTCTATATACCAATAACATCTAAAACAATCACGAAGCATTTTCATTATACCTTCTAATGATACTTCTGCTTTTTGAGCGGGCTGGTCATATTCACCTTTAAGTATATTTGTTTTTTGTGTTATGTGTACATAAAATCTTGCCATCGACATTGGTACGGTTGTATCATACAAAAAGCGACTATATTCGGCAGTTGCTTCATGCTGAAGAGTAGGGTCTATTTCTTTAAGCAAAGCCTTTATTGCTGCTGCTATAGAATAACTATCCCTAAGAGTATATTGCTTTCTTAATCTCTGCTCAAATAAAGAATAATAGCTATCGTATACATACCACAATGAGGCATTAGCCCAAGAATTTCTACTAATAGGCAAAGGTCTGCCTATACCGGTGCTATCAGGAATAAATTCATTAGTAAAATACTGGTTATAATCATTTAAGCCATATCTTGTAGGCTCATCTACTGCTCTAGAAGTACAGAAAAACATTCCGCCTGTTAGCCCAATACACTTTTTATAATTTCTGTTGTCTGTGACAAAGTCATCAGATGGCAAATCATATGTGTTCTTTATACCTTCTGAATCTTCTACAGTATCTACATCACAAAGTAAACGTCTATAGATATGATATACGAAAGGACTCTCTATAGTAAATGTATCGCTTAAATTATTTACATTTACCATCTTAATATTCTCAATCCCTATATATTTATTATCAGGGTCATTAACAGCCCATTGATTTTCTGACTGATATAACAGGGTATTATCTGAATTTCTATATAAACGTATCCAATACATAGTAGAGCTTCCATCTGCTAATTCCATTTTGCACGTGTAACCTGGATTCCATTTACTCCAATATCCGTCTGTTCCAGCATATACTCCATTAACATCAGAAATGCTAGCATTTCTTATATAAAACTCGTTTCCTGCTTTTATATAAGAAAAATAATACTTGTTTATCAAGTCATTATGGTTGTCGATTGCTTCATTTATGTCATCTTCCCAGTATATGCCGCCAAAAAAATTAGATATTGAATTGGCACCTTTTACATAAACCTGCATTAAAGAACGTTTATGCAGGTTTATTCTTGATATAGCTGGAGCAAGTTTTATAAGGTCATAAGTATTTTCATATTTATTAACCACATCATTATATTCATCGAGAGCTGTTGTTTTAAGCTCACATGACTTTTTTTCATAGTCAAGTTTGCAATCTGTTTTATTAAATTCGCCTTTATAATACTCTATCCATTTACCAGAAGTCCTATTGTATTTATCTATAATAAGTATCATCTGGTCTTCTAGACTTGAATTGCGCACAAGCTCGTAATCATTCCCAAACAGATTTATTTTACCATCAAGTGAAATACGGAAAAATTCTTGCCCACTTTCTTTAGCATATTTCTTATTAAGCTCTTTATAATGTGGATTTACTTCTACTTTATCACCACCATTCTTCGATATGTAAAATTTATATTTTGGAGGTATCATATCTTTAATTCTTTATAATTCGTTTAACATTTTTATGCTGAATAACTACTGTGCTGTTAGGTAGTGTATAATATTTAGTTTCGCTCTGTTTTCTAATGCTTCGCACATCATCCTCTATTTTTGAAAGGTCCACGCTTCCATTAGAATTAAGAGAAATATTCAACCCATCTGAGCTAGCAAATGCATTAAGATATTTATCTTCAAATGTTCCTTTATTTAGACTATTAATAACATCTGGAAGTATCTTTTTGTATTTCCTAGTTCGCTTCTTACTTATAATAGCAAGTGCTTCTCCACCTTCAGCTCTCATTCTGCGCTTCTTCTTATTCTTTACGCCCAAATCAATATCATCACCAGATGCATGAGAGCCTCCTTCCAAGAACTCAAGACCTCCTTCTCCATATTCATCAGACTGGCTCGCTGTTACTTGTTTGGCTTTAATTTTAGCTACTGCAAATGATGTCCACATTGTAGCAATAGCAGCTAATGCGAGAGCTGGGCCAACAATAGGAATTGAAGAGAATGAACTCCACAAATTAGCAGATGCTGTGACAAGCGAAGATGCCTGAGTAACAGTGTTCATTGCTTCTTGACGTTTTTGGGCCGCCTGCAGCATTTTTTGTTTTTCTTGCTGATTTTTCTTTTCTTGCTCTAATTCTTTTTTAGCAGTAGCTACGTTATTAGCATAGCCATTATTGCGAGCCTCAACCTCGGCATCATAAGCTTTTTGTGCGGCCTCTACTCGAGCTTCAGCTGCTTCTACAGCCTGTTCAGCTAATTCAACTTCGGCATCCATAATGGATTGAAGCTGTTCTATTACTATATTTACAGCATCTTTTAGGGCATCAATCTGGTCATCATCAAAGCCAAGTTTCTCAAGCAAAGTACCGCCTAAACCTTTTTTGCCAATATTTTTAATAAAGTCATCAAGCTCTGACAATTCACGGTCTATACCTTTAACAGTGGCTTTTGCGGCATCAATCTGAGCTTGACTCCAATCCAATCCACCAGCTTCTGCTAAACGTATTTGTTCTTGCCATCTAGCTTTTTCTTGTTCAAGCTTAAATCGAGTTATCTCAGTTTCACTACGTTTAACTTCATTAAATACAGCCTCATCAAGAGCTTGTTGTTCATCGAAGCTGGTCATTTGGAATGACCCTTTAGTTTGAGCTGCAGACTTATCAAACTGTGCATTTATTACAGATGTACTTACTTGCTGTTCTGCAGGTTTAGCAGCATTTTGTGCTAAAGCCAATTGTCTACGTACTTCATTTTGCTGAAGTAGCAGATTAAGTTCATCTTCACTGCCTTTTTTAACAAGCTCAAGTTGATTTTCAATATCGTGCTCTCTTGCATCTAAGATTTTCTGGTCATACTCACTCCACAATTCAAGTTTTTTCTTGTTGAGCTCAATAAGTATTTCTTCTTCAGAACGAGCTTGGTCATCTCCTGCCTCTAATAATCTCTTATTAGTATCAAGTATCAAGGCATATTCCAAATCAAGATTTTCTTCCATGAGTTTGCGCTCTTCTACCAATGAGGCTTCCATTTGAGAAGCATCACGCGTAACTACTACATTGGTAGTTACAGTAGGCTCTTGATTTTGAGCTGCTGCACTAGTATCAGTAGGATTTATAGTATTGCGCTGTGTCTGTAAAGAAGCAACTTTTTGCTCATTCTGAATTTGTTGTAACTGGAGGTCTAATGCTCGTAAATTATTAGCAATAGTCTTAGTTATAAGCTCTTGCTGCCTATCAATTTGTTTCTTCTGGTCTTCGGTAAGCTTTTTATATTTCCCATCTACATTTTTAACATATTCTTCATTGAGACGATACATCTCATGAAGCTTGTTATTTTCGTCCTGGACCTGGTCAGCTGCGGCTTTACGCCTTTTAGCATATTCATCTTTAAGTAATTCAGTTACACTTTCCTCGTATTCTCTTTGTATTTTTATATCATTCTGATTTATAGTACGAGTTAAATCACGCGGTTCTCTACCATCACCAGCAGTTCTCGCTTTACCAAATAAGCCTAAAGCTTTAACTAATTCATCTGCTGCTGTATTATATCCATCTGCCAAATCAAAAAATGCATCACCTTCTTTTTCTAAAGCATCACGCTCTCTTCTTAAAGAAGCTATATTTTCTTCTCTCTGTTGATTACGCCTTTTAGCTAATCTTGTTTCAAGTGATAAATCAGATTCTGGTCCAACAAAACCTGCTCCAACAGCACTAAAATAATCAGATGTAGTTTCAAGAAAAGTAGAATGTTGTTGCTCTTTTAATAAAGCCTCTTCATTTTTCTGTAAGGCCTCTTCATACTTTTGTGATGCCAATGACATAGCGGCAGTTGCTCTTGCTCTAAGTTTTAGTGCTTCAAGAATTTGAGGCGTTCCGCTACTGAATGCAACTTCTGCATCATTTACATCATTTACTGCTATTCCAAGTTTATTGAACTCAGATACATTGTCTTTTACCCATTGTAGTCGTTGTTTATCATCAGTTAATTTTTCCCACTGAGATGTTAATTTCCTAAATGCTACAACATTATCACCGTATCCTCCTGTATTCTTCTTAAGTTCTTCTGTAAGAGCTTCTAACTGTTCTCTAAAAGACATAACTTGCTTTTCGGCCTTAAAAAGATTAGCAATCCAGTTTATTATGTCTTGGCCAAACATCGAAAATACAGTAAGTAATATAACAAGTACAGTATTCCAGCCAAATAAAGCTTTAACTATTGAGCCTGTTACGCTTATAGTTGCTTTACCTTCTGCTTGTAAAAGTTTATTCTGAGCACGTAATCTGTTAATTTCATCAACTACCATAGGTATATTGTTCGATATACCTAAGAAGAATGTATTAAGTGATACGGCAGCAGCAGGTAATTCTCGTACTACTTGAGAAATAGAAATACCTAAACCATCCCATGTTTTTTGATAATGACCTACAGACAATCTATAATTGCCTGTAGCTTCTTGCAATTTTATCATCTGCTGATAAATTGCATTTGTCTCAGCTTCAAGCTTTTTACCAGAGTCAGCAGCTTCTCTCTCAGCTGCAGACATCTGATTAAGTCGTATTTTATTTAATGCATATTGAGCCGAAAGTCTATTATAAGAACCTTCTGCAGAATTAGCAATTGTAGCCTGTAATTGAGCAATCCGATTTGCTTCTCGTATTTGGGTTGAATAGAGTTTAAGCTGCTGATTTTCTTCTGACTGAGCATAGGCAAGTTTCTCTTGAGCCTGAGCTAATGGGTCTACTGTAGCTTTCTGCTGTTTTCTAGCAGAAGTAAGCTCAGCAATTTTAGCTTTTAACTCAAGTAATCTTTTACCTTCATCTGACTGTAAATAAGCTAATCTTTGCTCTGCCTTTTCTACTTCAGACAGAGTTTGGATATGAGGCTTCATTTGGTCATCAAGGGCCTTAATCTGATTTTTTAAATTAAGAATATCATTGAGTAGCTGTTGCCCCATTTCGCTATCTGCTCTTTCAGCCGCAGTTAAAGACTTATATAGCTCAACTGTTTGCTTTAGGTCAGACTTAAGACGGTCATAAGAAGATATAGCTTGCTGGATATAACGCTGCTGTTCTATAGTTGCTCTATTAGCATCTGAAGTTTGTGCTTTAAGCCAAGCAATCTGTTTACCTGTATCAGATAAAGCTAATTTAAGCTCATTCTGAGCTCTTTCAAGTCTTGACGTAGACGCTGTTGCTTCATCGATAGCTTTACGCCCTTCACTTGTAGCTCCACTAGCAGACTTAAGAGAATGTACAATCCTATCTGCACCTGCTCTGATAGCATTTACCATTGTCTCGTATGACTGATTGAGCTCGCCAAGTTGCTTGACAAGCTTTTCAATTGAGTCATCCGGCTCAATTATATCGCTATATTTCATCTTATCGTCTTCAGCCATAATTATTTCCTTTTATGCCGTTTAACACTCTTGCTTTCTGCTTCTAATTGCTGTTTTATATTATCAACAGCATTATAGAATTGAAGTACTGTCATCTTTTTAGCGTCCATGCTTGTTTTTTGAGCTATCAAAAGACAAGTACTTTCAAATTGCTTATCATATTTTATCTCAACAGACTCACTTCCTATGTATGATTTTGGAGAATGCATATTAAGCATTATCATATCTATGGTTTCTATCTGTTCAGAGTTATCTGTGTCATTTATCATAGAGTCCAACACAAAAAGTGTTCTTTGCTTTAACTTATCGTATGCATCTTTTTCCTTTGGATTTACAAAATCTCCTGGAAAGTACATTTCAAGTTCGGTGGTTACTTTTTTTTTAAGCCAAGTCAAAAAGTCTATAATCTTTGAATGCTTTATTTCTTTAAGCCTGGCCAATATATTTTTAAGTCCATCGTCTGACAAATCATTAACTTCTTCACCGTCTATGCTGTGAATAAGAGCTGCAAAAGCTAAATACCTTGGTGAAATTTCGTTGTTCACCATATACATATTTTGCCTCATGTTTTGCAGTTCTTGCAAAGCTTTTTTGGCATTATTGCTTTTAATGAATTTAGCAACACGGGTTATATGGGCATCAATATCATCTGCATCTGAGCCAATTCCAGAGTCTATAAGCAAATACTTATTGTACTTCTGAAAATTTACAATAGGCATTTCATCTATGCTGCTATATACCCGTACGACTTTTTTATTTACTATCAGGTTTTTCATATTAAAATTCGCGTTATAGGGGTTGATATGATAGGAATAAGTATAATACTCATCTCATTAAAGAAAATAGCGAGAATGATAGCGAGAATAAGCGACGTCCAAAAGCTTAAGCAAAAGTCACAATCGAATAATTGAGAAATAAGCTTAGGAGCCCTGGTAATTATCTCATCGCGCACACCGAGTTTTCCAATTAGCAAAATAGCAAATGCTGCTGCTAAGGCTATATATATTAAAGCCGAAAGCATTGTTATAAAATATACCGTTGACATAATTCTCTAGTTGTTAAAGTAAATTCAATTCGTATTCCTGCATAAGGGTACATAAAGAATTGTTTATCAATATCTTGTATACCTTCTCCTTTATAAGTATAGTTATTATAGATTTTCTCTATTGAATAACCTTTGTATATATTTTCAAAACGCTCATATATATCATTTATAACAAGCTTACCAGTTGTAGTAATAAGACCTGGAGTAGTTAATACTCGCATAATTTCATCTTTTACTTCTTCTGTATGCATAACAGTTTCATCTTCATAAATGCTACTGAGGTCATACCAGAATATAACGGCCCCGCTGAAAGTATATTGTGGCAATGATTGAACTACTTCAGTAATTTTTTGTGGGTCATAAATATCAAACCATGAAAAATTGCCAAAGTTATCATTCGGTAAAAGTGACACATATTCTCCACTGCCGTTATACATCGCAGGATATATAAACTTATTACCATCTGGCCTATGTTCTACAAGCTTATACGCTCTACCAAATGCATAATTAAGCCACTTAAGTCTGTTCATAAGTGACTTTTGCATATCCTGTAATATCTTATCAAGCAATACAGGGTCTTCCTTAAATCTTATTTGTACTGAGTTTTCCTTCATTTCCTTATTGCCTGTTTTAATCGTTTAACTAATTCTTTTCTTACATGAGAACGAACTATTCTTGTAAAGTTTTTATCTGTTAAGCAAAAAATCTCTTCACCATATCTCTTAATAAGCTTAGGTGCTTTTTCATCACTCGTAGTCACATAAAAACCTTCTGAGTCAAATACTACAAACATAGACTCGTGAAAATCACCTGTATCTCGTAATGTGACCCTTGTAGTAGGCTGACCTTTTTTCTTTTTTGTTTGTATGGTTTTAGGCTTATATGGCATATAATCCATTATCTTTTCACCTTTACCGTTGATACCACGACGATATAACTGGTCATCTGCTATAGCTGATACTATTACATCTTCTTTGTCACGCACAATATCTTCTAATAGCATAGGCAAGCTATCCTTAAAACTTCGCAGCCTATATTCCAGATTGCGAAGTGTCGCATTATATCGTTTTACAGCCATACTTATACAGTTCTATATTTAATGCCATTGTTTCGGCATGGCAAACATACTCTATCAATTCCAGAAGTACTTAGCTTAATGGCCTTGAAAGCCATATCTAGCTGATAACTTAAACCTGATTTTTTCATAGAAGAAGAGTCACCATCTACTTCATATAATATATCAAGTCGAGAAGCATTGATTGAATGCCTATTTGTTCTTACATTAGAGTTGTATGCAAATTCGCGTAACATGTCTACAGCTACCTGCTTAGCTATGACATCTTGGAACATCATTCTCTGCTCAACTATAAAGTCTGTAATATCACAGCTTACAGTAACTTCTAAGTTTAATCCGTAGTTATTATCGTAGGTATATTGATTATTTTCAGCATCCCACAAATGTAAACTTTCGTCTTCTGTATTTATAAGTTCTTCATTTACGAAGAATGGATGAATTTCAAGATATTTAGACCATGCCATCCAAGTAATTAATTCTCTACGCGAGCATGAGCCACAAGGTTCTTTTGACCAGTCTTTATCTTTTCTGATAGCTTGGCTTCCCTCTGGAAGTTCGGACTGAAAATAGCATAAATACCAACTTCCTCCTGCATCATTATATTCACTTTGGTATGGCAAATAGAGGTCATCGACTGTAAACCATTCAGCGCTATTATCTCGTATCTTATTAAGCTTTATAATCTTTACTGGAGCATCCATACTTGAATGCGTAAGATACAAAGTATATTCTCCAGCTTTAGTAAACTGAAGGCATATTTTATTTATCTTTGTGGTTACGCCTTTTGCTCGTACTGGTATAATTTCAAAGCCAACTAGATTTTTCTTATTCTTTACAGTATCTACTAATCTACCTGTTCCATCAAACAGAGTACGACTTTCGCATAATGGCTTATTTGTTCCTTCTACCGTTTTTTCATTACAATATCTAGCAATAGCTTTTTGAATGCTTGCTTTTGTTTTGCTCTCAAGCCATTCAGAAAATAAATTGGTTTCAACCCAATACTCAGACTCAATATCAGGCTGTTTTCCTTGTGCTTTTTGAAGTGCTTTATATTGTGTTCCTTGATAATCAACTACATTGCCTTTGCTATATTCCTTTTCAGAATTGTATTCTGGAAAAGTGATATTATTAAAATCCGGAGCAATACATGACATATTCTGCAAAGTCAGCAAAGGATGAATTTGTTGAAAATATAAGCCACTTTCACTCACGGTTAAAGCATCAGATATTTTTAAGTCTGATGTATCATAATTCTGCTCCCATCCAATAAGGTGTAACAGCTTTTCTTGTATATCGTTGGCTCTAACCATAATTCTTAATTTTTTAATGAAAAATAGGAGGCCACTATCGCCTAGTGGCTCAGTGTACCTCCTACCAAAGCTAATAACAACTCAAAGATTTGCTATCGGTTTATCATCCTCCAACTCCCGCAGAAGCCTCCTTAGTGTTAACCGGATTGTTTTCAGAGTTGACAACGACCACAGGCTTAGCATAAACTGCATCCTCACTTGATACGTTGAATGCCAGAATAGGACTTGCCAAAGTGCTAGGTGCGCTGTTATGTGCGGTCAAGAAGGCCACGTCAACAGCAAAACCATAGTGCTCTTTACGAGTACGAACCATATCGGCAGTAGCGGCTCCTGCGATAGTATTGTAGTCACCTACAGAATCGTAGAAGTATGTACCAACAGGCATGTTCAACAGAGGCAAAGTAGCAATACCCCACTCATGACCATCGCCGGAAACAGTTCCAAGCAAGCAGTCACGCTCGAAGCGAGTCAACATTCCAAGAGAGCCGGCATTTACAGCATAACCTTGAGCATACTTACCTCCAGCAGCTGCAATGTTGTTTGTCAGGTGAACAACCTTAGTGCCGAATTCATTCTGCTTGTTTACATCATTGTAAAGACCGTGCTGCTGCAGTTTACGCATAATAGACTCAACACCGGGGTCACCTACAATGTGCAACTGGCCATAGAAGTCATTTGCTCCCATCATAACCTCAAGGTCACCAAATACGTTTTCACGCTCAGTCCACTTTGCGTTGATGGCATTAGAAGACCAGTCATACAACAGCGGGTTTTTCAAAACCTGTGTTTTGTTGGCAGCAAGAGTAGCAAGAGCAGCTTCATCAAGCTTTTTCGCAAAAGCATAGATGTACTTCATCATCTTGGTTTCAAAGTCCTTCTGAATGCCAATTTCGTTGTTCATGTACATTGCTGGAGCAATAGTAAATCCCCATGCATAAGTGGCAAACGTGATTTGAACCATTCGAGAAGTGTTTTCACTGTCGGCGATTGCCAAGGTGCGAGTACTACCGATAGTAATATCAGCATCATAGTCAATCACCGGAGTTTCCAGCGTGTTACCGATGGAGGTCCTTGCTTTTTGCTTCAGTTCCTCAGTGAGGATGCCAGTAGGGTCTTCAGACTGCACCATAAAAGCGTTCAGCGCACCATACCTACTGGGGCGATACTCAAACTTATCAAGGTTAGAGTTCGCACGGATGTTCTGGATACGTGTTAAAACTAGACTCATAACTTTTAAGTTTTTTAATTGTTAATACTTATGCTAATATGGTGCATTACCCTTTTACGCCTCATAGCATTTTTCGTTTATCTTTTAGGATATGCCATTTTATCTAATAGGCAAACTTGCCACATTGTTTTCAGTTCTCAGTTGCATTGACTGGTCTGCAAATTCCTGTGAGTCACGGGTCAAACCATTTGCAAGCAGATGTGCTTCAATGGCTTTATCAGCTTTAACTTGGCTCTTAATGCCAGACAAGTCAAGTGTTCCACCTGTTCCACCTGAACCGGACCCAAAGCCTCCTGTTCCACCGCCTGTCTGCTGACGACCTGTGTCAATTACGTCTTTAAGCGACGTTTCCATTACAAGCTCCTGCATTGTATAAGGATTAAGATTGTTCTTCGGATTGTTAAGGATATTACCATCCGTGCCACGAATAACAAGTTTCTTTCCTCCTTGGCTGTCTTCTATGAAATCAGGAGTACCTTTTGCAAGGACCTCTGCTTTTGCAGCATTGAGCAGCGTCTTCTGAATAGGCTCAGTGATACCACTCTTAAACTTAAGGCCTGCTGTAGCAGCTTGAAAAGCATAATCTACATGCGTATCCTTAATAGCTTTATCAAACTCTGCCTTTTTGGTATTGAACTCAGTTTCCTTTGTCTGAAGTTGAGTTTGAAGCTGAGTTACTTGAGCTTTAGCATCTTTCAACTGTTGCTTCAAAGTTTCATCACCAGCTCCTTTTTCAAGTTTAGACTGGAGCTCTGCGACCTGTGCCTGAGCAGCAGTAAGCTGAGTTTGAATTGTTTTCGTAGACTCTGCTTTAGTTTTGTACTCATCAAGTACGCGCTTAGCATAGTCATAACTTTTTTCACCATCTTTCTTTTTAATACCTGTAATGCCAAGAATATCAGCATCATACTGACCGTGCAATGCACCGATTTTAGTGCCAATAACAGTATTCTCATCATTTCTTGACATCTCAGCAATCGCATTCAGCTGGTCATCCGTAAGGCCTGTTAAAGCTGAACTCTGTCGTAGCATCTCAATTGTTAACATATAGCTTTGTTTTTATTGTTAATTACTTTTGTACTAACTCTGCAGCATCTCCATACGGGTCGTGCAAGGCTGCCATAATGGTATAACCAAGGCCTTTATACGTTTTCTTGAAAAGCTGCCACTCTGCAAATGTGAACATTTGAGTATATGCTGGTGACTCTTCTTTGCCAGTCATTGGATTAAACCTACGACCGCACACAATTGACAAGTGCACCATCTTCTCAGTACCCGGCTTAGGAGTATAACCACTCTTAGCCTGTGTTTTCAATGCCGATGATTTTTCTTCGATAACATCATCAACATCTACTAGGAAAAGAACTACCTCGTTAAGCTCTTCTTGTAAGTCGCTTGTCCAAGCTTTTCCGCCTTTAGCTTTAGCAGCTTCTAGTTCTGCTTTGCGTTCTATGGCCTTTTTCTTGTAAGACTTAACATCCTCAAGACTGAGTGCCTGTAGCTGCTGAAGTTCCAATTTCTGTAACATATTCCAAAAGTTTTTTGTTTATAATATCTATTTTTTCTCTCATTGGCTTATTTGAAGCAAACTCAATTATGTTAATGTTCTCACGTTCAAATTTTTCAACTAAAGTACTAAAATTTATTTTAAGCTTTACCAAATTTTCATTTAATAACTCTTTTTCATACAATTTTAACACTTCATCCGGCGTTTTATGTGGATATGGCTCCAATTGCTTTAAGATAAGCATTCTCTGAAGTACCAAAGGATTGTTACGATACTCAACTTCAAGAATTTGTTGCGATATAGCATCTAGTTCTGAGTTAGACGCACCATTCTCCTTTGCTTGTTTGTACTTAGAATATAGTTCTGTTACTGTGAAAACGTAAAACTCTGTACCCCAGTTTACAGAAGATGATATGAAAGCATCTCCATACCTGAGTTTGCAAACAGTATCTTCGACAAATTTCTGTGCCAATTCAAAGTTGGTCTTTAAGGCATTGAGAACTGAGGTTTTGCTTTCAAAGTTAGCAGTTACCTGAGTTTCATTGATAGCTTCTTTTTCACTTACAGTACCACCTGAACCAACAACAGAAATTACAATTTCATTTTTAAGCCTTGCGCACTCATTGACATTATAATCAAGTGAGTCTTTATCGATAGTAGTTATCTGAACAGGACTACGCATATCTGCGACACCTTCAGATTGATTTGGTATAGGAACTTCTAAGAATGAACCAGGACCAGCTATACGCTTTTCGCTACAGCAAGGACACTTTTCAACTGTTCCATCATTGAGAATTTTATACTCGCCTTTTGCATTGCGTAGAAAACCTCCATCGCAGTAATCACCAGTCTCATTATTCTCAAAATTACAATCAGCTTCATACGCACTATATATAGGATAAGGTGCATACAAGTCTAAATGCTGCTTCGAAATAGAGAAGAACAAATACCAATCAAGATTTGACAGCTCTTTTGTAATTGGATTTTTCTTAAGGTCTTTATTTTTCTCATTGAGTTGTGTTGACCAAAAGAACCGAGCTGGGCAATATCCTAAATCGTGCTTTGCTTCTGAAATAAGTGACTGAATTTCATTTTTCTCATTCAGCTGATATACTCTTATAGAAGTATCATCAAATACAGCTATTCGATGTTCCGGCTGTTTGAAAATAAGCCACTCAAACTGATTTTCATCAAGTCTAAAAGTCTGGTAATCAATTACAGCATCAATCTCAAGCCAATAAAAATATGGCTCTGGATGTAAAGATGTTTGTACTTGAGGAAGGTCTACTACCAAAATACTATTTGGCGATACCTGCATTCTCTTCCATCCGGTTGTCTTCCACACCTCTGGCTCATTGAGGTTATTCTTTTTATACTGAGACCAGTCTTCTGCGAGCTCTGAGTCTGTAAACTGGTATGAGCTTGATGAGTTACGACTATAGAAAACCCTTTCGAGTTCTCTATAGACGTCCTCAACTACAGCAGGTGTAGGCAACGGAAATTTAAACAGATGAAGGAATATGTTGAATTTATCCTTCGGAAGCAACTGTCTTACCCAATCAAGGAATATGGTCGTAGGTTGGTTAATATCAGATACAGCAACATTCGTCTCAGTATGAAATCTAAGACGACGCTGCATGTTTACAGCTTTCTGAATAGCCTGACGTTTAGTCGGCTTTTGCAAAATTTGCTTTATCTGATTTAACTCTAAGGCCATTTTCTTCGTCGTAAGTATAATTGCTATCTTTAGGTAATTCCCATCCACCATTTATGGCTGTGCCCATATCAAGCAAGCGTTCGGCATGCTGAATGCCAAACTCCTGCCTCATATTGTACTTAGGCACAACCAATGTTACTGTTTGTTCTTTTTTCTTTTTCATAGCTGAGAGTTTTAAGCTCCAGCAGAAGCGGCATTAACCCAATCTGTAAGAGGGTTGAAGTCCAACGTTTCACGCTTAATGATGTAGAAGTTATCACTCCAGTTAGGATAGAATGACCATTCAATGGTATTGCTATCCGGCTCTTCAAAACCACCAAGCTTCTTGTCACCAACAAAGAACTTACCAATAGGAATTGGGAAGTATTCTGTAGGCTCATCCTGGTCATCTACCAAACAGCCAATGTTGCCGTTTTCATCAATCAGCCAAACGCCAATCTCTTCGCACATATACTGTTTCAGCTGTGCAATTGTCTTCTGACTTTCCTGATAGATAGTGGCAGAGAACGTTGTCGGCTCACGGCCAATTGTAATCTCAATACCTCCAAGTGTCTGGTTACCACCACCGAATGTACGAGCTGCGCCAGGCTCAGAAGTAGGTCCTTGAATATACGGAGAAACTGTCATTTTAGAACCGTCAGCCGCAGAAAACAAGGTAGAAAACGATGCTTTCTTAGTCGGGTCAGTAACAGAGTTCTTCGTTCCAGCTATCTTATAAATGCGCTGGAATGCAACTTTTTGAACTTGCCCCATACTCTCCTTGCATTCAGCAATCTCAAGGTCGGCGATATGAGCACCGGCAGGGCATCCACAGTTTAATCCCATATTATTTATGTTTTTAATGTTAATACTACCGAGCAGCTACTCTTAACTTGCATCGAATTACCTGTATTTTTGCTTCGAATTAACTTCTCCACAATGCGAATATACTAAATTTCTTTATAAGCTGTACCGTTTTTAACATTTTTTATATAGGTATTTTTTATCTCATATTCTCGCATTATGTTTATTCAAGGCTTATAATTTAGTCATTCATATATAATTAGAAGCCTAGAAATTACGAGAATAATGCGAGAATATGAATTTTAGTTTCTTAAGTGTATTCTTTTACGTCCACCTTTTCTTGCATGCATTTCATATACTCCTGTTAAGCAATCTGGAGCATCGTCATGCTGGTTTCTTTTCTTATTATCTTTACGATATGACATAAGAGCCTTATAAAACTTAGGCCATTTCCTCTCCCAGCCCTCTGGAAACAAAATATCGCTTTGAACATTAGCAGAAGCTGTATAAATACGCGCCTTTTTGTTCTCTGTCTGTGTAAATGTTTTAATAGCACATCTAAAATTACGCAAATCAACTCTTAATATGCGCTTTACATTACGTGAATAGCCACGGCCTCCATTATTTGACTCAATTAAGGCTTCAACCGTGCCATTTTTGGTCAACATTTCAGCCTGTTTTGGCTCTGTGACCTCCATAGGTGCATCTGTAAACAGAATATCAGTTATATAACAGTATTCAGGCGTATTTATAAAGCAGATTGAGCACAAATCATCAGCTCCTGTGTCAGCCGTATCAGTATAATTCCACTTTTGAAGTGCTTTTGTGCCTGTTGGAAGCTCTTCTATCTTATAAGTTCTAAATCCTTCATACATAAGACCCTCTTTTGGTGTTGGGTCCTGCATATACTGCGTATCAAATACAAGTGGATTTATCTCACGCATCTTATAAAGCTCTTCAAGTGTATGCTTCATTGGCCAAAGTGCATGTTCTTCTCCAGTTTCTGGGTCTACTTGTATAACTGGAAGTGATAAAACAGTCCATTCGTCTGGCTCTATCTCTTGCAAATAGCCACAAAGGTCATGTTCATGCAGCCTTTGCATTATTATAATGATTGGAGTGTTACGCGAGTTAGTACGGTTACGAATTGTGTTCTCAAATCGCATGTTAATACGCTCGCGGACAATATCTGACTCAGCATCTTCTGGCTTAATTGGGTCATCGATTACAATCGCGCCTTGGAAAATGTTTATTGTAGCTCCTATCATATCAAGCATCTCATTCGTATGGTCATCAAATGTGAATATATCATTGCCTCCGTCCATTTTATCAATATCTGGTACTTCATCTACTGCTCCTGCACCAAATCCGGTTACTTGGCCTTGGGTTGATACTGCATAAAGTTCTCCTCCAGCTTTAGTTTTCCATCTCTTAGCTGACCCTTTTTCAGATGCAAGAGCTGAGTTAGGAAAAAGAGTCTTATAAAGCTCTTCTTGCATGATATTTCTGATTGTTTCAGAATTATCATTCACAAGTATATCTGAATAAGATAGATGCAAAAATCGACATTTTGGATTTAATGCAAAACACCATGATATAAATGATTTGATAACAAGTTCAGTTTTACCATAGCGTGGAGCTATATTGATAATAAGTCGCTTACACTTACCATCTACAATATCCTGTAATACTTCAAACATTTTCTTATGGTGTTCTGCAACTATAAAACTTCTATGATATTGTGCCTTAAACATGCATTTTGTATACTTCTCAAAAGAAGATAGTAATTCAACCTGAAGAAGTTCTTTAGGATTTACAGTTCCGGCCTTAGTAGTATTTAAGGCTCTTTCTTGCATTGTTTTTAATGAGTCCATATTTATTTCTTAGGTTGGGTATAGTTATACTTTATTTCTGCCGCTTTTCTTGCAGCTACTGCTTCTTCGAATGTGTTAAAATAGCCTAAGTAATCATACAGGGCTCTTCCATTTTTTCTTTTACCATTCCCTATTGCTGCTACCCACTTTTGTCGTCTTTTATGCCAATAAACTCCTGTATGGCCCGATGTATTGTTTGTATACATTTTACGGTTTCTGCTGTTTTGTATACCAGATGCAAGACGTAAATTGTCAATTCTATTATTAAGAGTATTACCATCTATATGGTCAATTTCTTTATTATCATCTGGCCATTTTCCATATTGATAAAACCATGCCAATCTATGTGTTTTATATACATTTTGGCCTATTACTATATTAGAATATCCCTTATGGTCTATAGTAGTACCAGCTATATCTCCTACATTAGGACTATCTTTTCGTTTACTACTTGCATATTTCCATCTAAATATACCTGTTTCCGGATTATAATCTAATATAGATAATAAATGTTCATGTGAAAGAGCATATTCTTTCTCTTTCAAAGCTACGAAATTGCTATCTGTTAGTGCCATATTCTTTTAAGTTTTATTATTTCATCAGGGTGTCACGAATAACTATGTAGGCTTCACGACTTACAGGCACGTTAGGAATAATACCTGTTTGGAGTTGTTGCTGTTCAGGTAGATTAAGTTGCATTTGGCCTTTTCCAAACACACGATCCCAAAGCTTCTCAACTGTTTCTATATTACCAAGCTTTGCGTCAGCTTGCAAACGCTTTATAACTGTCTTGATAACAATTGGTATCTTTTTATTACTATATAGAGCTGCCAACTGCGCTTCATTGCACGTTAACAAACAAGCCAATAAATTAGCCGTGTCTTGCTTTGTAAGTTGAACACTTAAATTGATATTAAGGCTAGTAAGAAGCTTTGTTATTTCAGGTCTTGATGCTCCTTGTAACTGAAGTGCTGAGCGTATAGCTGATGAATATGAACCTCTGCCCGAGTCATGGCGCTCTGCTAACTCAGTTGCTTTAAGCGGCTCTACAGTCTGAGCCTCAAGTGCCTCAATAGCCTCAACTCGTTTTTGCTGCTCTACGATGCGTTTGGCTTGAAACTCAGTTTGGCCATCTGGTATTTCTTCCACACCGAGTTCTTCTGCTAATGATCGGCGTTTTTCTTGTTTAGCTTGAAGATTTTTAAGTCTTTGCTTTTCAAGATACTTAATACGAGCCAATTCCTTTGCATCTTGTTTTGATTTGATGTGTGTGGCTTCTTGTTCTACAAGTCTGGATGTATCTGGGTTAGACATTCCAGGAACTATTGACCTGTTTGGCAATATATCTGCTAATTTCTGTGCTATTTTATCTGTTTTCATATTATTTGAGTATTTTTGATTTACCAGTTTCTAACTTATTTGCTATCTTGGCTTGTTTGGCCATAAACTTAGCTACTCTATTTTCTGCATCTTTCTCTATGTTGGCAGCCTCTTTAGTTTTTACTTTTCTCATATCTGGAGCAACTTCAATTATTTCCTCTGTTCCATCAAATCTCCATATACAGCCATAAGCAATTCTACGTTGGCCATTGCAACACATATATATCGCGCTTGGGTTTATTTTCATTGGAGCTACATTTTCTATATACTCTCTTATGGAGTCCCATTTTTTATAGAGCTTATATAGATTATCAGCCATTTGTTTATATTGATAAACGGCTCTATGCGGATAGCTACGAACGCTATTTGTACCAGCTCTATATATGGTTTCTGGTATTCCCCATTTTGCTGCATATCCTGGTATGACGGCTTTTTCTGCTGCACATTTATTTAAGCTATTTATTATGTTGTGGCCATAGGGAGCATAAGCCATATATTCATCTATCAATTCATACATTCTTAGGTATATGCTTATCAAGTCTAGGTTCATAGGAATTTCTTCTGTTGACACCGTTATATATTTGCTTTCAGTTATGGCTTTTATCAAGTCTGGATTATTTTTGTTTGGCCAAATAGTGTTACGAAATGCATTACTTATAAGTACTTCTATTTTGTTTTTTACAGTGAAAGCTTTTGTTTCTCCTGTCCAGCCTATGTATACTTTATTATCATACTCAAATTCAAGTATGAAAAATGCACTTGTAGACTGTAAGTTGGCATTTTCTTGTAAATCTACCAAATACTTGTATTTACCTATGCGTATCATAAATATAGCTTTTTTATTACTTTGCAAATATACTAATAAAAACTGGTAGGTGAAAATTCCCGCAGAATAAAAATTGCACAGAAAATGAGAAATTAACATTTTTTATATCAGTGAATTGATTCACCAATATGGAAAATGGTTTGTAACGTTTCACGTTTCACTAGTTGTTCAGTGAAATAGAGTTGGGGCCTGTAAACAATATAGTTTTTATTTCACTAGATATAACTAATTGAAAATCAATCACTTATAAAAAATGCATTAGTGAAAAGAATCTATATGACATAAATATTCAATTGCCCTATATTACTTACTTTTTATGTTTAATTAGTGATACGTTAAGTGATTATCTATATCATATCACTATTCACTATTTACAATTCTATTTAAGTGATTTATATTTCTTATTGTTTATTTGTTTATAATATATTTAACTTATTGAAAATCAATCACTTATCAAGAAACAATTGATTGTTTCTTTTGTTTCTCTTGTTTACGGCCTTTTTGCGAGAATGCCTGAATAATGGCCTTTGCGAATTTTGATTTGGTGGCAATCTGCGAGAATGATTTGAA
>ERZ827088.624-NODE-624-length-50537-cov-39.914801_pt1 | contig 50537 bp, 46 predicted proteins | sample MGYA00519922_ERZ827088 | MGnify/ENA primary metagenome ERZ827088 (study PRJEB31778, sample SAMEA3449254) | human gut metagenome | biome: human gut; feature: human-associated habitat; material: faeces | place: United Kingdom | collected 2010/2012 ...
TCAACCTGCCCACGAAATTTGTCTATCAGGGCAAGGAATGGGACGGCTGGATCAATATCGTGAACCCGTTCCGGGCCTCTATCGTGCTGGGAACACCAGGCTCGGGAAAGAGCTATGCCGTGGTGAACAACTACATCAAACAGCAGATCGAGAAATCATTTGCCATGTATATCTACGACTACAAGTTTCCGGACCTCTCGGAGATAGCCTACAACCATCTGCTCAAGCACAGACAACATTACAAGGTCAAGCCGGAATTCTACGTCATCAATTTCGACGACCCCAGACGCAGCCACCGCTGCAATCCAATCAATCCTAGATTCATGGCAGATATCAGCGATGCCTACGAAAGTGCCTATACCATAATGCTCAATTTGAACAAGACCTGGATACAGAAACAGGGTGATTTTTTCGTGGAGTCACCGATTATCCTGCTGGCCGCAATTATCTGGTATTTGCGGATTTACAAAGACGGAAAGTACTGTACGTTCCCTCATGCGATCGAATTTCTGAACAAGCCCTATGCGGATATTTTCACGATTCTGACCTCGTATCCGTCCCTCGAAAACTACCTCTCCCCGTTCATGGACGCCTGGCAAGGAGGCGCACAGGACCAGTTGCAAGGCCAAATCGCAAGTGCGAAAATCCCGCTTTCAAGGATGATTTCGCCACAGCTGTACTGGGTGATGACGGGGGATGATTTCACGCTGGATTTGAACAATCCCGCACACCCCAAAATCCTTTGCGTGGGTAACAACCCGGACAGGCAGAATATCTATTCGGCAGCATTGGGACTGTACAACTCCCGTATCGTGAAACTGGTGAACAAGAAAGGGCAGCTCAAGAGCTCCATCATCATCGACGAGCTGCCCACCATCTACTTCCGTGGTATCGACAACCTGATTGCGACGGCCCGAAGCAACAAGGTGGCCGTCTGTCTCGGCTTCCAGGACTTCTCGCAACTGGCACGTGACTACGGGGATAAGGAAGCGAAGGTAATCCAAAACACGGTGGGCAACATCTTCAGCGGACAGGTGGTTGGAGAAACGGCAAAATCACTGTCGGAACGGTTCGGCAAGATTCTCCAGCAGCGGCAGTCCATATCCATCAACCGTCAGGACACTTCGACTTCCATCAATACGCAGCTTGATTCCCTGATACCGGCCTCCAAGATAGCCAACCTTTCGCAGGGTACGTTCGTGGGCAGCGTGGCCGACAACTTCGGGGAGGAGATAGAGCAGAAGATTTTCCATGCCCGCATCATCGTGGACAGCGCAAAGGTATCGGAAGAGATGAAAGCCTACAGGAAAATTCCTGTCATCAACGAGTTCAGGGACGCGGACGGAAACGATATCATGCAGCAGCAGATTGACCGCAACTACTCGCAGATAAAGGCGGATGTCTTGCAGATAATAGAAGAAGAAATGGAAAGAATAAAAAATGATCCGGAGCTGAGACACCTCATCCCGCAGCAGGAGGGAGAAGAGAACAATGACGGAGAATAAAGGAAAAAGGAGACCGCTGTTTTATTTCCGCCTGCAAAGGTCGTCCCGTGCCCGCTGGATTGTGCAAGGCCGGGCCCCTCCGTGGTTTGCTGAAAAAATCATCCTCGCCCGGGGGCTCCGGTATTTTTTCGCAAAGCCTTGCGCAATCCGGCACGGGACAGAAAGGCAGGCAAGAAATAAAATACCGGCTTGACAAGCCGCAGATGTCTAACTCAAAAAAATGAAAGATATGAGCAGAAGCAACTTCACCCCGATGGAAAGATTCCATGAGATTCTAAACGGACACGGACTACAGGCCATGAACGTAGGTATAAATCATATCCGCATCTTCAGGGACGGCCGGAAAATATTCGACTACTATCCGCTGAGGATGAAACTCTTCGACTACCACAACTGGTACCAGCTTACCTATCCATCCTTCGGCAATGGCGACGGAAAATGGGAACAGGAACTTCAGGAGATAATCGGCAGACTTTCCGCCGCATAAACGGTATGCTATGGCAGCGCACATGAAAAAGACGGAATGGGACAACATTCCCGAATGGGCCATATATGCCCTGGAATACGGAACGGAAGAGGACGGCAGCCTGAACGAAGAGGAACGGGCCATGATTGAAAAGTTTGTCGGCACACATTTCCCGAAAGGATACACGATGAGCGTTAATTGGGACGCCTGCAACGAGTTTGACCGCTATCCCGCATTTGGAGAGCCTTGCAAGACCTGCAAGGTTCTTTTTGTTTCACCATAAATACACAGAAAAATGAAAAGAATGACACTGAGCGAATACCTCGCTGTCCCCGAAAATTACCGGGGAGTATGGACTACCGAACGATGGGACATTCCCGATTGGGAAAACTTGAGAAAAAGCCACATGGGAAAACGTACCCTGATGGTATATGACAAAGGCACGTGCCTGCTTGTCGAGGGGCTGAGTCTTGAAATCGTGGATGACAGTTCCTGGAAGAAGCCGGAGGAAATCAAGAAGGAAATCCGTGAAAAATATCAGGAGTACCGTACTGAAAAGGGACGTGAACCGCATTTCCTCGAATGCATCATACGCTGGAACGACACCTTGGAGACACTGGAGACAAGAATAGCCCTGGACATGGATTCCGATACGGAAATGGACGATGAAATCTTCTTCTACTGCGATACTCTGGACAGCCTGCTGTCGCTGGCTGACAGAAGCGGGGAAGATTTTGTCATAGCCGGATGTTTCAGCTTCGGTGAATATGAAGAACTGTTACAGACAACATAAAAATGAATGAATATGATAATCAAATGTCAGGAACACTACGACAAGGTGGTGGAATACGCAAAAAGTATCGGAGACAATACCTTACAACAGTGCATCGAACGATTGCAACAGTGGGAAAAGAACTCAAACGGGAAATATGAAATAGAACTCTACTGGGACTTTGCACCCCATTCGTTCGGATTCGCCGAAAGAACTCCCGACGGACGGACTGGAGTCGTCGGAGGGGTACTCTATCATGGCAGACCGGACGAATCATACGCCGTGATGCTCAATCCGTTCCATGGATGGAGCATACACACCTGAAGATAAAATCCTGTAAAGCCCATTTCCCCCAGTAAATGAGAAAATGGGCTTTCATCACTTTTGTAACCTGTCTAACAGGAGCGTTCGTACCACCTCATAGCCTTCCTGCGGATTGAACTCTTCATCCGGCCGAAGCAACTGCATGGTATCACCCAAGAACTCATCATCCTGCATTTTGTCTTCCATATTGATAATAAATTCTTTGTAAGTAGGAATATGGTCAACCACAAATTCCATATACTTCTGATAGCAAGCCAGCACGTTGTCTATGTTGATGTCTGATGTGGTCAAGGCCTTGTACAAATCATACAAATCACGTCCTTTTCTCCGTTGGTACAAGGCACGCAGTTTTGTACCAACCAGTTCATCCAACTGATAAGTCAGGACATCGCATTTTCCGTTATACCATTTGTTGACCACTGAAAATGGCATACGTTGCATAGGCAGTACACTGAAATGTTCCTTGCAGTTGATTTCCACTTTCAGATGAATCGGGACTACTGGTATGGATTCTGATTCCAGCCTGAAAATCAAAGTGTTGTTGTGCTTTTTCTGCTTCACTTTCGGCTCTCCGAGAAAAGCGAGTGCATCTCTTATATGGTCATAGGTCTCTTTGATCGGTTCTGCATTAATCTGTACCAAGTCAATATCTTCACTGTACCTGGGTTGGGGCGAGAGAAACAACTTGTGTAATGCGGTCCCTCCGCGAAAAGCCAGATGGGAAGCAAGATATTCATCCTTGTATATCTCAGTCAAGGCTCTGCATATCAGCAGATCCTGTTCGACCTGTTCGGACTCTGTCCATGGAACATGTTCGCTCCATTCTCTGATTGCAAATTCCGGTATCATTCGTCTATTTCTATTTCCTGGTTAATGATTACTTTCCATTTCTTGTCAACCTCACAACCCTCTGTCGGTTTGTTTATCTTAAACGGTATCTTTCTAAATTTCAGTCCTGCAACCTCCATTTTGGAATATAAGGTTTCCGCCAAATCCGCTCTTTCCAATACATGTTCCAGAATATAACCCAGACGTTGAAAGACCGGTATGGCCGATGTCTTGAAAAAGGAATCATCCAGGCTGTCCAGATTCATTGTCTCAACCAATTCATTCAACACGGTGCAGACGCGATTCAGACCACCTACACTTTTTTCGTTTTCCACCAGGTCAACAGCTGTCAGTTCAGGACAAGAAACATTGATATGACCTGTCTGCGTCTTGTGCTTCCTTACAAATTCCATACTTATTTCCTTCTTGGAAAAGAACAATATGGATGTTCCGCTCTTTGAAGTATTCCTCATGCCCGGTTGTTCTACCATGAGGGAAAATGTCTGTACTCTTTGATGTGACGCGCCATAAAATGAAGCCGCATTCAAAAGAGCAACATAATATCTTTTCCCAAGATAAGACATCAGCTGATCCATATAGAAAACAGGCGGAATTACGCCTTTTAACGAATATTCAACAGGCATAATGACATAAAAATTACGCCAGGGAGAAACTATCTTCGCTTTGGCGGCCAAACGGTACAATGCGGTTTTAATATATACCTTACCCGCTGAGGGGAATTGCTTTTCTATATCCTCTTTAGTGAAGGTGTAATATCCCCTTACTTCCCGGCTTTCAATCCAATCTGACAAAGTTTCTATATGCTTCTTCATAATTTAACTGCAATGGCATTGCAAAAGTAGTCATTTTTTGACTACTTACGCAGATTTATTGCATTTTTTATGTTGAAAGGGAATTTTTCTCCATATTTCTATAAAATGGCATCATAAGCCACGCTTCACTTGATAAGTCCCTTCAGAGAAGTTAACTCGGAGGGCGAATACCTCCACGTTCAAGCCTCCGGTTTTCGGGACACAAAATTCCCTGCGGTAATTTTCCGCCCGAAAAAACGCTCCGGTATTGCCGTCCGAGTTGGGGAAAGTACCGGGACTTAGCAAGCGAAGCGACCTACGACGCATAGATACAGGTCAACATAAAAAAGAATCCGGCGGGAGAACCATGCTCCCGTATGCCATCCCAATGGATTACGCCATCCGGTTATTCCACTAAACGGAAATCCGCATCCTGTCACAAAAGGACACATCAAGGGGGACAAAAGCAGCTCGCTCCCAACTCTGCATAATTACAGTTTTTCCTTTTCTTCCGTGCGGTAGTGCGTACCACCACGCCCGTGCATGTCCGGCCTGTTCCAGCCTTTTCCCTTTCCTTTGCCGCCTTTTGTTTTTTCTCCTTTTCCTGCCGTTTTACCCCGTTTTTTCACTCCGTTTTCTCCGGCCTGCGGTGTAATGTGATGACACAAGATGTAATGTGTGTCCTAACACATTGCAAATCAATTATTTATCAACTTTTCTCCTATATATTTGCGGTGACAACATGAGTTATCAACACTAAAAATCAAAAATTATGGCAAAGAAAAATGCAAGGGAAGACCCCCCGAAACCGCAGGTCTCCGAAAACGAGCAGATGAGTGACATCGTGTTCATCCTCGACAAGATGGAACTGATTCTGGAAGCGGTGTCGCAAATCGGACAGGACGGAAAATTCAACACAGTAGCCGCCGACAGGCAGAACCGGAACTCCTTCCTGAAGATTGACCGCTATGCAGACGCCTTCGAGAACTTCATCAAGAACTTCTGGAGCCAGCTGAAAGACCCGACACGTTTCGGAATCCTCTCCGTCAAGGAAGACAGGCTGGACGACCCTGCCGTGCAGCAGGCCATCGAGGACATCGCCGCAGGAAAAAAGACAAAAGCCGTGGAGGAATTTCTCAAGCAGTACGAGATTGTTCCGCGCAACAAGGAAAACCAAAGTATCAACCAAAAAAATCAAGAAGAAATGGCAAAGAAAAATGAAACCCAGCAGCAGGCTGCCGCAGCCGACAGCCAGCCGCAGACCCAGTCCCCCCAGTACCGTTACAACGAGTCCATGATCAACTGGGAACAGCTAAAGAATTTCGGAATCTCCCGTGAATACCTTCAGGAACGCGGACTGCTCGAACAGATGCTCCGTGGCTACAAGACCAACCAGGTCGTGCCCATCAGCATGAACTTCGGCTCGGCCGTACTGAGGACGGACGCACGCCTGTCCTTCCAGCAGTCCATGGCGGGCGATGTGGTACTCGGCATCCACGGTATCCGGCAGAAACCCGACCTTGACCGACCGTATTTCGGACATATCTTCTCCGACGAGGACAAGAAGAACCTGCTCGAAACGGGCAACATGGGACGTGTCGTGGAACTGAAAGGGCGTAACGGGGAGTATATCCCATCCTTCATCAGCATCGACAAGCTGACCAACGAGGTGGTAGCCATGAAAGCGGAGAACGCCTTCATCCCGAGGGAAATCAAGGGCGTGGAGCTGACCGAGCAGGAGCAGAACGACCTGCGTGAAGGCAAGAAGGTCTATGTCGAGGGCATGATCGCCAAGTCCGGCAACGAGTTCAACGCCTTCATCCAGGTGAATGCCGAACGCAGGGGCGTAGAGTTCATCTTCGAGAACGACAAGCTCTTCAATCGCCAGACACTCGGGGGCGTGGAACTGACACAGAAACAGATTGAGGACCTGAACGCCGGAAAAGCCATCTTCGTCGAGGGAATGCAGCGCAAGGACGGTGAGGTATTCTCCTCCTACGTGAAGCTGGACGAGGCGACAGGCCGCCCGTCCTACACCCGCTACAACCCGGACTCGCCGGAGGGCGCACGCGAAATCTATATCCCCAACGAAATCAACGGCGTGAAAATATCGCTGGAGGAACAGCAGCAGCTCCGTGACGGCAAGGTGATCTTCCTCAATGACATGGTGAACCGCAAGGGAGAGGAATTCTCCTCCTTCATCAAGGCCGACCTGGAGACGGGACGCCTGAGCTACTCCCGCACGCCGGACGGCTTCGAGCAGCGCGAGGATTTCAAGATTCCTACCAAGGTGTGGGACGTGGAGCTGACCAGAAAGCAGCGTGCTGACCTGCAAAGCGGAAAGGCCGTGCTGGTGGAAGGCATCAAGGGATATGACGGGAAGACCATCTCGCAGTACGTCAAGGCGAACTTCAACCAGGGACGGCTGGACTTCTACAACGAGAATCCCGACCGCAAGCGTGACGCCTCGCAGCGCAACGTGGTGGCAAACAATCAGCGACAGGAACAGGGCAACCGCAAGTCAAAGGGTGCGAGCATTGCCTGATGGCAGGCAACTGAAAAATAAATGTTGAATCAAAAAAAGAAAGAAATATGAAAAAGGAAAACGGAAACGACATGCCTTTCAAGGCTGATGAAGTGAACTGGGACGAACTCTCCGGTATCGGTATCATGAAGGACGAGCTGGAACTCTCCGGCGAGATGGACACCCTCCTCAGGGGAGAGAAAACGAAAGTGATGTCCCTGAGCCTCGTGCTCCTCGGCGTGGACGTGGTGATGGACGCCACCCTCCAGCTGGTCCGCAAGGGCGAGGCGCCGCTGCTGGAAATCCAGGGAGTGACACCGCTGGGCAAATAACCTGAGAGCAATTATCAAGTAAACCGATGTCTTACCGCCGTTTCCTGTCTTCCGCATGGAAAACGGGAAACGGCTTAATTTTTATCCAATATGATAGCAATCATCAGTGAAAAGCCGAGTGTAGGCTTGGACATAGCCCGTGTAGTCGGGGCTGATACAAGAAATGACGGCTACTGTTCCGGTAACGGATATATGGTGACCTGGGCACTGGGACACCTCGTGTCACTGGCCATGCCGGACACTTACGGTTACACGAAAACGGCGGCGGAGGAGCTGCCGATGCTGCCGGACCCGTTCCGTCTGGTCTCCAGACAGGTACGCACGGACAGGGGAATGGTTACGGACATCGCCTCCTCGAAACAGCTGAAAGTCATAGAAAACGTGTTCAACCGCTGTGACAGCATCATCGTGGCTACCGATGCCGGTCGCGAAGGGGAACTTATCTTCCGCTGGATATACGACTTTCTGGGCTGCACGAAACCGTTCAGACGCCTGTGGATCTCCTCGCTGACCGACGAGGCCATACGGAAAGGGCTGGAGGAACTGAAGGACGGCTCGGAATACGACAGCCTGTATGCCGCCGCCGACAGCCGCGCGAAGGCGGACTGGCTGGTGGGCATGAACGCCAGCCGTGCCCTGGCCATCGTCTCCGGCTCTTCCAACAACTCGATCGGACGGGTGCAGACTCCGACGCTCGCCATGATATGCAGCCGCTACAGGGAGAACCGCAGTTTCGTATCCACACCATACTGGCAGCTGCATGTCACCCTCAATGGCGGCACGTCACACCGCCGCTTCTTCCATCCCGCGACCTTTGACGACAGGCAGAAGGCGGAAGCCGCCTACCGCAGTCTCTCTCCCGATTCTTCGGCGACGGTCACGAAAGTGGAGCGCAGGAAAACCCTGCAACAGCCGCCGCTGCTCTACGACCTGACGGCACTCCAGAAGGACTGCAACGTGTATCTCGACCTGGCCGCAGCAAAGACGCTGGACATCGCCCAGTCGCTCTACGAGAAGAAGCTCATTTCCTACCCGAGAACGGGAAGCCGGTATATTCCGCACGATGTGATGGCCTGCGTGCCCGGTCTGCTGGAAAGAATCTTGGCCATGCCGGGATTCGCCACAAGTGCCGGAATCCTTGACTTTGCGTGTCTCAACACCCGCAGCGTGGACGACAGCAAAGTGACGGACCACCATGCCCTCATCACGACCGGCATCGCACCCGAAGGGCTTTCCGAGGCGGAAGAGGCCGTCTATACGCTGATAGCCGGACGTATGCTGGAGGCGTTCTCGCCCTGCTGCGAGAAGGAACTGATTCTTATGGAATGCCGTCTGGACAACATGGATTTCCGCTCGAAAAGCTCCCTTGTCGTCAGTCCGGGATGGCGCGGCATCTTCCGCAGGAAAGAGGACAGGCAGGACGACGAACCGGAAACCGACGAGGGTACGGCCGTATTTGCCGAAGGGGACACGGTACCGGTTTCAGGATTCGGACTGGCCCAGAAGAAGACCGTGCCCAGACCGCTCTATACCGAAGCCACGCTGCTGGCAGCGATGGAGACCTGCGGCAGGGAGATAGCCGACGAACAGGCACGCGAGGCCGTGAAGGAGCTGGGCATCGGCACGCCCGCCACAAGAGCCGCCATCATCACCACACTGTTCAAGCGTGACTATATCGCCCGCTCCGGCAAGAGCATCGTCCCCACGGAAAAGGGACTCCATATCTACGATGCGGTGAAGGACATGCTCGTGGCGGACGTTTCCCTGACAGGAAGCTGGGAGAAGACCCTGCTCCAGATAGAGCGGCACACGCTCGGACCGGACACGTTCATGGCATCCATCACGGACTACACCCGCAAGGCTACCCGTGAAATCCTGAACCTCAGCCTTCCGGCGGTAGCCGCCCGCACGTTCACCTGTCCCAAATGCAAGACCGGACACATCATCGTCAGGGAGAAGAGTGCCCGCTGCGACAATAAAGGGTGCGGACTGACCGTGTACCGCAGATTCCTGAACAAGGAACTGACGGACCAGCATCTGGAACAGCTTTTCTCCTCCGGCTCCACACGGCTCATCAAGGGATTCAAGGGAAAGAAGGGCGTGGCTTTCGACGCTTCGGTCACTTTCGACGCCGGGTTCACCCTGACACTCTCGTTCCCCAAAAACGGGAACGGCAGGAAAAGGAAATGATGAAGCCATCCCGATTCGCGGGGCAAAGGTCGCAGCCCGCCCGTTTCCACCGGCAAGGTCGGGCCTTACGGTTTCTGGGAAAAATCATCCTCGCCCGAGGCTCCGGTATTTTCCCCGAAAACCTTGCCTGTGGAGGCGGACTGCAAGAAAGCCCCTGAAACCGGGAATGGCATTCCCGCCAAACACATGAAGATTATGAAAGCAAAAGAACGTATCAGAAAGATAGCGGACAGCAGATGGACAAGGACACTCGCGCTGGCCGTAACAGCAGCCATCATATTCAGCTGGCTCTATTCCCACGGCATATCGCCCGTATGGACCGCCGTGGCCATCATCTGTTTCAGGGGATTCTTCAGGTTCCTCTACCGTATAGCCTGTTTTCTCGTGGCACTGGCCATCATTCTGTGCATCCTGAGTTTTCTGGTCTTCTGAAATCTGACGATATGGAACATGCACGGAATTTATCATTGCAGCATAAGGGAGCTGTCCGGGAGCGGGCGGCTCTTTCTGTATCCGTCACAGCCGGAAATGACACGGGAAGAAAAGGGAATGGACTAAAAACACAGACATTGGCAAACCGAGAACTACAGGGCAAAGTTGGCAAACGCTTCTTGTCGGACGGCAAGGTCAGGCCGCAAGCGGTTTCGGAAAAAATCATCCTCGCTGCGCTCCGGTATTTTTCCCGAAAACCCTGCCTTTCCGGAAGCATTTGCCGTTGGGCCCTTGTAGTTCAACGGGCTGCCAAAGCCCGGGTATTCACAGTTAAAAATTAAAGAATATGCAACAAGCGATCATCACAAGACAGTCACCAGCCCCGATAGGGATGCCCGTGACAAGAAGACCGAAAGTACACGTCCCGCAACCGGCAATCAAGCTGCCACCGAGAGGGACCACCGGTCCGGTTCACATCTCAAAGCTGCTGAACCCCGTTCTGGAAATATGCAGGCATCCTGACAGGGACAGGCTGCTGGCAGAATTTTTCAGCGAATATTGAAATTTATCGTCTAATCATTTAATATCTGAAACTATGTTTTTTACAGCAATCCACCAGATGATGACGGAAAGCGTGGACCTCACGATCGTCATCCGCAAGACAAACGGACAACTGACCGTTTCCACATTGCCCAAATCGAACGGACTCAAGGACGAGGCCCAGAACCACATCGTGCCGCTGACAGTTACGGGAACGCCGCAGGAACTTGACACCGGATTCCTGCAGGCAGTCACAAGACCGATACAGAAAGCCTGCGGGCTGATCTCCAACATGGCACAGTTCGAGGCTCAGGCGGACAAAGCCGCCGCAAGCAGCAAGGCCGCCAAGGATGCCAAATCCAAGGAAACGAAGGAGGAGCGCGAGAAACGGGAAAAGTACGAGAAACTGATGAAGAAGGCGGAAGAACTGACTGCCGCCAGAAACCACCGGGAAGCCGTCAGCGTGTTTACACAGGCGAAAGCACACGCGAATGCCGCCCAGCTGAAGGAAATCGAGGAGAAGATAAAGGCGGCGACTGCCGAAATGAACAAGGGCAGCCTTTTCGACCTGATGGAGCAGGAAGCACAGCCGGAACAGACGGCATATGCACAGACACCGCAGACACAACATCCGCAACAGCCGGCACCGCAGCAGCCTGTATATACACAGTCTCCGCAGCCTCCGATGCCGGGACAGGGACAGACAGCGGCACAAAGACCGCCACAACCGGCATACACACAGCCTCCGATGCCGGGACAGGCTCAGCCCGCACCGCAGAGACCGCAACAGGCATACACGCAGCATCCACAGCAACCGGGAATATGGCCGCCGCAACAACAGCCGCCACAGCCGCAGGCAAGACCGCAGATACAGCCGCACGCGCAATACGTGCAGCGGACAGGCGGACAGCAGCCTCCCCAACCTCAATACCCGCCGCAGCCTGAAATGCAGGACTGGCAGGAAGAGAGGCTCATGCAGGAGGACGAACAGCAGCAACCGTACCTCTCCGACCAGGAGTACCCCGCATACAGTGAGAAGGACTATGAGGAATACGTTGATTTCCCACAGTCCATGCTGGAACCCAAGTATTCATCTTATCAGACAGTTTAAGCCATGGCACTCGAAATTAAAGGAATGACACGTTCATTCAGATTCAAGAAAGGAACAGAGTATATAACCCTTCTGGACCCGGATCCGAACATCTCGCCGGACATGGTCATGGGCTACTATTCCAACATGTACCCGGAACTGACGACGGCCACCGTTCACGGACCGGTCATCAGGGAGGACATGGCGGAATATGAGTTCAAGACAACTATCGGAACGAAAGGATAAAGGATATGGCAAAGGACAACAGAAAAAAGAAGGAATCATGCAGACTATTGAGCGAATCCCAGGTGGAACAGCTTGCAAGGTACATCATACAAGGAACCGGACAAGCCTACCGTTACGGAACAGAAAAGAGAAAAAGGATTGCGGCGCCCAGCGGTGCCGTAATCATTTTTTAAGTACGGCTTTCTCCAATATCGTACCCGGTTTTCTCATAAAGGACTACGATGGGGAGCCGTTCAATATACTGACGGATGAAAACTACGGATTCCTGCTCGCCTCATACCGGAAATATGCGGAACTCATGGGAGTAAAAGCCCATCATGTCCCCGGAAGGAATATCGGGGAAAGCATCAACCAGCTGGTATATGACATGGAAACCCTGCTCAAGGACAATGTGGGTGTCAACATAGAACAAAATCAGCAACACCTGTATTTCAACCTGTGGAAATACCACCAATGGGGAAAATATACGCTGTACTATTTCCCCGTAAAATTCGTGGAAGCACTGAACCCGGTCTTGAAACGGATCTCAATATCGTTCATCTGCGATATGGCTAATGCCAATGGAATCGCCACGATACTGGACGGTGAGGAAACGGACATGGTACTCGACTGGCTTGAAACGGCGGAATGGGACGAACCTGAAACCGACACACGGAACAGGCTCGCCACAATCCGTTCATACAGGAAAGGGAAAGTCCGCAGGTTGCTGAAACGGGTGGAAAAGACATCCTATTACAAGAATCTACCCGCCGCCATACGGAAATATTCCCCGAAGGACAAATGGGAAACGACCCTGCTGGAACTGATGACAGAGGGAGTGCAGTTTCTCTTTCCGGAAAAACCGATCATGCACTACTGCTATGACCCGTACTTCGAGGAGGAACCGGATTACTGGCCGATGGGACTTGACAGACAGATACGGATAGCTTATGACATCTATGATATTGTAACGGAAAGCCTTGAAAACCAATACAATTCAGAGAGGCGAGAAACATATGATCTGATTCCCGTCACCACAATGAAAATATCACCGGAAACTGACAGCCTGTTCAGAATGGAAGACGATTATCCCGAACGTTTTTTCAGATGGGCGGACAAATTCATAAACCATATATCGAATAAAGAAGATGGAAAAGAATGAACTTACGAATACGATACATACCACCCTTTGCCCCCGTGCGGTACTGATAGCTTACACCTATGCCCAGGACAAAAAGTATTTCCTGGAACAGCGGAGCATTGACGCGAAGGGAAGAATGGGTGAAGGACACCCTGTAACTGTGGAATTCATGAATGAACTGGTACGCAACTACTCGGAAACATACAGCGGAACGCCGTATGGCAGACTGCCGTCCAATCTGCTGTATGCGGACACACGTAAGGGAAGCGAGGAATACATCTGGTACAATCCTCCCGGGAAACGGATGATGTATTTCGTGGAAAATCTCGGAATCGAGAACGCGCAATACAACCTGCCTGGCATAATCTATCAGGCCAAAGAAACACAGCTGGATGTTTATGCCTATAAGGACAACCTGCCTGACATGGAGACGGCACTCTATGCGGCGCCTCTGTTCAACGTGACAGGCTCAAGCGTGTGTCTCGGTTCGGCAAGAATAGAGAAACCCCGGAACCTGACCTATGCGAACCTGCTCGAATACTGGGAAAAGAAATTCTGGCTGACGGAATTCACCCACCTGGGAGGAAACGGGAACCCGACAAGGTCAAACCTCGTGCTGGTGACAAAGGCGGCACGGGACAGGGATTTCAACCTCGACGAACTGAAACCGTTGAACAATATGAAACTTAAAGACATACTGAAATGAAAAGGGTACATTACATCGACAACTATCTCATAAACCCGCAGCATCCGGTGACGGTAAACCTTATCGGAGCGGGAGGAACAGGCTCGCAGGTGCTTACCTGTCTGGCAAGGCTCGACACGGCACTCAGGGGACTCGGACACCCCGGACTGTTCATAACCGTGTATGATTCCGACATCGTGACGGAAGCCAACATCGGGCGGCAGCTCTTCAGTCCATCGGACATCGGACTGAACAAGGCGCAGTGTCTCGTCACACGCATAAACAACTTCTTCGGCAACGACTGGAAGGCGATACCGGACATCTATCCGACAATCATGAAGGACACCAGACGGGAAAACCTGGCCAACATCACAATCACCTGTACGGACAACATCAAATCCCGGCTCGACCTCTGGAACATACTGAAAGCCGTGCCTATATCAGAATACAGAAGCCACGAAACGCCCCTGTACTGGATGGACTTCGGGAATACGCAGGACACGGGACAAGTCATCCTCGGAACCGTGCCGAAGAAAATCAGGCAACCGGCATCCAAACTGTACGAGACAGTCGAATCGCTGAAGGTAATCACCCGCTATGTGAAATATGAGAAGGTTAAGGAGAAAGACTCCGGACCGAGCTGCTCGCTGGCGGAGGCTCTGGAGAAGCAGGACCTGTTCATTAACTCCACGCTGGCACAGCTCGGCTGTAACATCCTGTGGAAGATGTTCCGCAATGGCATGATTGAACATCACGGACTGTACTTGAACCTCTCCACCATGAAAATGAATCCGATAACTGTATAATATAAAAGCGTTTCCATATGATTAAAAGATAAAAAGAACTTGGAAAATAATCCTGAAAACTGATATTTTCCGTAACTTTGCAAACAGAAATCATTAAGCATAATATAAAAATGGAACCATCATTATACAGCTATTCACTTATTTTTGCGCTGCCGTTGATGTTATTCTTCGGCGTTTACTTACTATTATTCAAAATGCCGGAAAAGAGCATTTTCAGGAACTATCTGCGTTCCCGCCGGATTATGGGTGTGGCCATGCTGTTGCTCGCGGTGAACTATTCCGTACATTTCTTTTTCGGAATCAGGTTCAAGAATGCCGATGCTGCCATTCTGATGAACCTTTCAACCTACTTCCTGTGCTACTGGCTTTTCAGTTCGGCACTCACAATTCTGTTAGACCGTTTTTACATAACGAAACGTCGATTATGCACACATATCAGTCTTTGGATTATATATTCTATCCTTTCCTGTATTGTATTGCTGCTACTGCCGAAAGGAATCTTCCAGACGGTTGCATTGCTGGTTCTGGCTGCTTGGCTGGTCATTTATGGATTGGTTCTGGCTTGCAGACTTCTTCGGGCTTATAATAAGGCGATCCGGATTTTTGAAGACACTCAAGCGGATGACATCGACGCGTATATCAAATGGCTTTCCATATTCACTTACTGGGCTATTATCTTCGGTGTCGGATGCGGACTATTGACATTCCTTCCGGATAAATATGTTTACATCTGGATTCTGTCATCGATACCGTTCTACAGCTACCTGTTTTATTCTTACCAGAACTATATGATATTTTATGAACAGGTTGAACGTACTTTGGAGATAGGAAATGAACCGGTTGAAGAAGTAAAGGCTGAATCAGAAAAGGAATTGCCTAAATATTTTGAAAACATCGAGAACAATCTGATTCCATGGCTGGAGCGTAACGGTTACACGCAGCCGGGGCTAACCATACAGGATTTGACACAAATGCTCGATACAAACAGAACATATCTGATTGCTTATATAAAGGAGAAATATAAGGTCTCATTCTGTGAATGGATAACCGGACTAAGACTGGAATACGCCAAAAAACTACTGAAGGGACATCCCGAAATGAGTGTGCAGAAATTGGCTGAATCATCAGGCTTCTTATCCCGTAGTTACTTCATCAAATCTTTTACCAAGAAAGAAGGATACACACCGGCCAAGTGGAGAAAAGCCAATATGGAGTAATTTTATGATAAAACCAGAATTTTCTATTGACTAAAAGTGCTCTATTGACAAAATAAAAGTGCTCAATCAGCAAAAAAGTGCTCATACAACAATTTGAAAAGTGCTCAATCTGCAAATAGTATAAAACGCTAAAATTTTGCGGAAAAAGTATTTATAATATTTGTGCCGGTAAATGCTATTTATTACTTTTGGAGAGTACAAAGATAACAAATTCAAGTTTATATGAGCAGAAAAATCTCTTTTCTTACTCTGTTCCTGTGGCTGACGGCAGTAACTTTTCCTGTCTTTGCGCAGCAGAAAGCAGACACGACCTACACCTTCCGCTTCGTGCCGCAGAAGGACATGTTCTATGTTCCCTGGAACGGCAATGACATGGAACTTGCCCGTCTGCTGGAGTGCATCGAAAGCAACAAGACGGACATTCTTGACGGCAAGCTGCCGCTTTATGTCGATGGCTACTGCAATTCCTTGAATGGCGAAAAAGAAAACCTCGCGATAGCCAAAATTCGCTCGAACCGTGTGAAATCAGAATTGATTACACGTGCGGGAATCAAGGAAGAAAGTTTCATCACCCGCAACCATCCGGCAGAGGGCGATTTCGTGACCGTGCGCCTGACGGTGCCGGCTGAAGAAACAACCGTATCAGATGCGGAAGCAGAGGCACGGCGCAAAGCGGAAGCCGAGCGCATGGAAGCCGAGAAGCGTGCCGGGCAGGAGCGTCTCGCCGAGGAGCAGCGCAAAGCGGAAGAGGCCCGACTTGCCGCTGAAAAGGCAGAAGCCGAAAGGGCGGCCCAACAGCAACAGACGGCAACACAGCAAAATATCCTTACCGACCGTCCGTCGGAAACAGCAACTGCCGAAAATTATCATTTTGCCATCCGTACCAATCTGCTAAGGATTGTAACCCTGACACCCGACCTTGGCGTGGAATGGCGTATCAGCCCATCGTGGGGCATTGCCGTAAACGGCTCATGGACTTCATGGAGCTGGAACGACAAGGACCGCCGCTATGCCCTTTGGGAAGTGACCCCGGAAGTGCGTTACTATATGGGCGAGAAGAAAGCCTGGTATCTGGGCGCGATGTTCAAGGCCGGGCAGTTCAACTACAAGCTCTCCGAAACAGGCAAGCAGGGCGACCTGATCGGCGGCGGCATCACCGGCGGCTACCAGCTACGGCTGAACAAGGCACTGGCCCTCGATTTCAGCCTCGGTCTGGGCTACCTGAATGCCGACTATGAAAAATATGAAGTCATCGACGGTGTACGAGTGCGCAAAGGCAGCGAGGCAAAGGACTGGTGGGGACCCATCAACGCCGGCGTGACATTGGTATGGAAATTATTCTAAGGAAGGAGGACAATATGGAACAGACAAAATACAGATGTCGTTTATCAAGAATATTGGTCGTTCGTAAAACGAATTTTCACCTTTTCGGGAAAAAAGTCAAATTTGCGGCAGTCTTGCTGACCGCATCACTACTCTCTTCCTGCGTGAAGGACACGCTCTATGACACTTCGCATCCCGACAGGGGGGCAGTCACCGTCAGCCTGACGGGAGTGTCGGCAGACGATGATTATGTACTCGACATCGACGGGAAAGCGACCGGCATTGACGGTTCGCCTTTTACCGCCCCCGACCTGCTCACACCGGGAGCGCACAGCCTGGTGGCCTATAATCATGCAGACGGCTTCACCTTTGACGGACGGACGGCGCGGGTCGATGCCCTCAGCGGCAAAAGCCGTGCGGACGCTGCGGCCGTCATCCCCCTGCCGGGCTATCTGAAGTCCGTCAGCCGGGAGATTACCGTCACAGCCGATGACACGCTGCGTGTCAGCCTTGTTCCGCAGCAGCGGGTGCGCGACCTGCACATCGAGTTCACCGTAACGCAAGGCCGCCCCGAGCTGATACAGAGCGTCACCGCCACCCTCGGCGGCATAGCCGGCGCCTTCGACATGGAGGCGGAACAGACCGTCGGCGAACCTGTCTCCACGGTCTTCGCCTTCACCCGTGAAGGCAGCAAGCTCACGGCCGACCTGCGCCTGCTGGGTACGATGGGAGACGTGCAGACGCTGGTGCTGGACATCGTCTTCACCGACGGCGGACGCACACAACATACGGAGGTAGAACTGACCGAGGCCATGAAGGAGTTTAACGGCGACATGACCACCGCCTACCGTGTGACCGGAACACTGGAAACGCCCGTCGGCATGGAAGAAGGCAAGGGCGAGATTACCGGATGGGAAACGGGGGACGGAGGCGACGTTAGCGCGGAAATGTAAGACAATTAACAATTAACAATTAACAATGAATAAAATGAAGACTAAACACTTTGCACTCGCAGTGCTGGCATTGTCACTTGCCGCCTGCAACAATGAAAATGAGATTTTGAACAACGACGGTCCCGTAGCCGCACAGTTCACCGCCGACATCTATAAGGCCGTATCCACCCGCGTCAATTCGGAGGGGACCGGCTTTACCGACAAAGACTGTATCGGCATCAACAGCGAAGACATCACCAACGTGCCCTACGTGAGAGAGAACGGCCAGTTCGGGCCCAAGGGTACAACCATCTATTTCAATGACACCGAAACGAAGACCTTCAGCGCCTACTACCCGTATAGGGAGGACAGCGAATTGCAGAATGGAATCGTGTCAGTCAACACCGATCAATACGGTCAGGGCCCCGAAATAGACTTCCTTTTCGCCTCGGGAGCCACGGGCAGCACCAGCAGCCCGACGGTGAGCTTCACCGGCGAGCATGCGTTCAAGCACTGCATGAGCCTCGTCAAGCTCAATTTTTTGGAGGGCGAAGGCGTTGACTTCAGCGAAAAAATTCTTAAACACTGCGTATTAGAGGGTCTGAAGACTGTAGGCACTTTCAACACCACTACCGGTGAAACCGCCCTGACTGTCAACTATCCCTCGCCGATTACCATGTGGTTTGACGACGGCGCCACCACCTCGCAACTCTTCATTTTCCCGCAGACATTGGATTTTACAACGCCCCTTAACCTGAAGGTGGTGTACAACGGCGTGGAATACGCAGCCACGCTGCCGAATCCATCCACGGATAAGTTAGACGCAGGCTATGCCTACACCTACAACATAACGCTCAACAACAAGGGCATCACGGTGGAAGAACCGGAGATTACCCCGTGGGAACCCGGAGAAACGAACGATGTAAGCATCACGCTGTAAGCCCCACATACCGCTGCCCCGGCGCATGCGTCAAGCCGGAGCTGCCCATAGATATAGATATTATGGTGCGACAGCCGCCTTCGCAGGCGGCGGCAGCACAAAACGAAAACAAATAAAAAACATCACGATATGAAGAAAAGACATTCCATCCAGATACTTCTCGCCGCAGCCGCGCTGCTCCTTGCCACGGCTGCCTGCACGAAGGACGAACTGGCGGACGGCGACCGTCTGCCCGAAGGACAATACCCGCTGGAGATAGCCCGCATCACCCTCGGCGTGGAGGGCGGCGAGGCGCAGCCCTGGGGCGCACCGGCGACGCGCGTCAGCGAGGACGGGGACGGCAAAAGCAGCACGTTCGACGCGGACGACAAGTTCGCCGTACAGATAGACGACGAGGGAGAGGTCGGCACCTACACCGTGCAGGACGACGGCTCTGCCGAAGCCGAAACACCCCTGTATTGGAGCGACAGGGACGAGGGCCACACCGTCCGCGCCTGGTACCCCGCCACGGACGGCACCCTCGACCTCAGCGACCAGCAGACCGACGGTCTTGCCTACCTGCTGGGCGCCACGGGCACGGGCGACTACCAGACCCCCGTCACCCTGAGTTTCACCCACGCTCTGGCGAAGGTGCGCGTGACGCCCACGGACGATGCACTCGGCGAAGTGCAAAGCCTCCAGCTCTATGCCTACACACAGTGTACTTATGAAAAGGGCACGGTAGTGCAAGGCTCGCAAGAGGGCTGGATAGAGATGAAGAAGTGCGAATACACCGAAAACGGCAACGCCACCACCTGCTGGGAGGCGAACGTGGTGCCCGGCTACACGATAACCAAGCTGATGGCGAACCACGACAGCAAGGAGCGCACTCTCTCCTCCGGCATCACCCCCGTGGCAGGCAAGTTCTACAACATCACGCTGAACAAGGACAAGGGATATACCGATGACGGACAGGGCAACTACACCGTGACCTCCGCCGAGGGATTGAAGGCTGTGGCAGACATAGCCAACAACGGCAATCTCGACATCAACATCACCCTGACTGCCGACATCGACCTGAAGGGCATCGACTGGACGCCGATAGGCATAGACTATAACCACCGATACACCGGCACCTTCGACGGCGGCGGCCATACCATCACGGGGCTGAAGATTACGGGAAATGACCAATATGCGGGCCTGTTCGGCCACATCGGCTCCGGCGGCAAGGTGATGAACGTGAAGCTGGAGGGCGTACAGATAGAAAGCGATAACGAAATGAGCGATGTCGGCGGCGTGGCGGGATATAGCCGGGGAACCCTTGAAAACTGCTCGGTGTCGGGCAGCGTTATCGGTAGAGGAAAAAACAGCATTGTAGGTGGTGTAGTAGGCTATCAAGCTGGCGGTTCCATCACCGGGTGCAGCTCCTCGGCCACTGTGAATGCCGGGAATGTAGCCGGTGGCGTGGCAGGTTGCACGTATTCTGCCACCCTGACCGCCTGCTATGCCACAGGCGACGTGACCCTTGAAAGTATCAACATAGGCTACAACTATGCCGGCGGTGTGGTGGGAGACAACACCAACAGTAGCACTCTCATTGCCTGCTATGCCTGGGGCAGCGTGAGCGGTAGCGGAAGCGGCACCATCTATGTAGGCGGCGTAACGGGAGACAACGTTGATGGTACCCTGACTGCCTGCTACCATGCCAATGGGACTGTCAGCGGCCCTGACGGAACCACAGGCGGCATGGCGGGACGGAACTATAAAGCTATCTATGACCCTGTCATCACCGCCTGCTACTGGGGAGACAACGGCCAGACACAAGGCATCGGTTACAATCAGGCAGGCACCGGCGAAACCACGCAGGTGACGGACGACGACTGGCAGACGGCCGCTAACGCCATGAACGCCGCATTGACCGCTGAAAGTTGGCGATACACATTTGATCCCGACAATTCATTACCTGTATTGTGGGAGCCATAAAAAGGCAGCCCAAAAGTTTGGCTGATTGGATATAAAACAGTAAATTGTAGGCATTTATGATACGCAAGATACTGACAACTTACGTTGCACGGCTGGATGAATATCTGGCCCGCTCACACCGGCAGCCCGAAGGGGTGGCCGAGGTCGGGCTGATAGGCTCTGCCGGCGAGCAATGCCCCAACAAGCTGGTGGTCTCTCTCGTTAATCTGGAACGGGAAGCCAGCGGCGACGGCGGCTATATGCAGCGTGCCGCAACCGGCTATGCCGGCAGACGTCAGCCGCTGCTGCTGAACATGCACATCATGATGGCGGCAGTATATGAAGACAAACGGTATGCCGAAGCGTTGTCAGTATTGTCCGATGCACTCACTTTCATTCAGTCGCTGCCCCGGTTCGAGGTCGGCAATGAAAGTTATACTTTAGAACTGGTCCCCATGTCCACTACGGATCTGCACAACATCTGGACGACCATGGGAGGACAGTATTACCCTTCGTTCATCTGCAAGGTTCGCGGACTGACAGTGGATTCCGCCGAAATCATGTCCGGCAGCAGCATGGCAGGAACTACGGATGTAAAAACATAAATGTAATCAAAAGTTAGATATATGGGCACTTATCGACCGTTATACAGCCTTCGTGTGGAGCACGACTACTATGACAATCTCGCCTGTCGTGCCCTCGCTTTCCGGCTCAAAGCCGGTGGGGTCGATTTGTGCCGGCGAAGAGGACTGCTGTTCAGACAGACAGCGGTCAACGAGTGGACACTGTTGTATGACTGCGACAGTGCGGGGGTGGACACCTCTTCCGACAAGGTCGAAGCGGAACTCTGCATTACGGATCCGGCTTTCGTCCTGTTCACGGATTGGGCGGCACTGCGCCCCGAAAATGCCTATACCCTGGAGTTGCCTGCATCACGCGATACGGTCGAGGCGGCAGAAGCCATCCGCGAATCCGCCGACAGAAGGCGTATCGGCAGCGGCTTCTGTTCGGTAAGCATCCTGATGACGGAGAAAATCCTTGCAGCCGCACAGAAAGAAAAACACAAGACCTGCACGCTTCGTTTCCATGCCCCGCAATGCAAATGGGAATACCTGCTGGTGCCCCGCGATGGAGGCAGCCCTGATCCCAGGCAATGCCGGATGGAAGAACAGGGCGGCACGATGGCGTTCACGCCGTTCAAGACATTCAAAGCATACGGGCTGGAAGTGCTTCGCACCGTTTCACAGGAGGCTGTCCCCATGAAGGAACACTATGCCTGCAAACTCAAGGTATTCTCTTCAACTTCAGGAGGCGGACGCAGGCAGGTATTACTCAAATACGTCCCGCCACCGGAACCGGGCAAGTTCCTGGATGCGGAACCGGGCCTGCTCAGGCAGGTCTGCTATCTCTAATAAACTGAATATACCAGATAACTGATTGTCTAACTATTTAAAACAAAAGCGTATGGCACAAATGAAGACACCAGGCGTTTACATCGTAGAGAAGAGCGCCTTTCCGAACTCGGTAGTCGAAGCCGCTACCGCTATCCCTGCTTTCATCGGCATCACGGAGAAGGCACAGAACGGTCCTGATTCATTAAGCGGAAAGCCGTGGAAAATCACTTCCATGACGGAGTTCCAGCAGTATTTTGGAGGGGCACCGTCACCGGTATTCACACTTTCCGTAGGCGAAGCCCCGGCGGAGGATGAGAAGGTTCTCTTTTCCATCCCTTCATCGGACGGCACGAAAGCCCTCAAAGTGGCGGATACGGAAAACCCGTTCTCACTCTATTACAACATGGTGATGTTCTTCGCCAACGGTGGCGGCACCTGCTACATCGTGTCTGTAGGCACATACGCTGAAGGTGCGCCGGTGGACAAGGAGAAGGTGGTGGCGGCGCTCGCCGCACTGGAGAAGGAACAGGAAATCACGATGGTTGTCGTTCCTGAAGCCGCATCCACACCGGACTGCAAGGACATCCAGGGACAGATGCTGGCACACTGCGGAAAGATGATGAACCGCTTCGCCATCCTCGACGTACAGCCCAAGGCCAAGGCCAACGAGGTGATGTCGGAACAGATAGACAAGTTCCGCACGAACGTGGGAGCGAACTTCCTTTCCTATGGAGCAGCGTATTATCCGTGGCTGAATACCTCCGTACTTTCCGACAAGGACATAGACGGTTCCGTACTGGTATGGGCGGACACTTCCGCACCGGACCTGACACCGTTCTTTGCCCCGGGCTCGAAGTTCCCGAAGTATTTTGAAGAGACCTACTCCGATATCGCCGCCGGCAAGAAGGTCGTAAAACCTGCCGTGACAGACGAAACCGGAGCGGAAACGGAACCTGCCGAGACTGCGGACTGCACGCCGGACGAAATTGCGGCCATGAAGAACAACCTGCACAATGCCCTGCTGCAGAACCTTCCGGGCTATCAGTACATTGTCAACCGTGTGAAAGACAGGCTGAACCTCCTTCCTCCGTCAGCAGCGATGGCAGGACTATATACCATGGTGGACAATACGCGCGGCGTATGGAAGGCTCCTGCAAACGTGTCCGTCAACTATGTGAACAGCCCGACGGAAAACATCGACAACGCACAGCAGGAAGACCTGAACATGCCGATGAACGGTAAGGCGGTGAACGCCATCCGCACATTCCCGGGCGAAGGCATCAAGGTATGGGGAGCCCGTACACTCGACGGCAACTCGCAGGACTGGCGGTATGTGAACGTGCGCCGTACGATGATTTTCCTCGAAGAGTCGGTCAAGAACGCAGCCAAGGCGTATGTGTTCGAGCCTAATGTGGCGGCTACCTGGATGAATGTGAAATCCATGATTGACAATTTCCTGCGCAGCGTATGGAAACGTGGCGGACTTGCCGGTTCCACTCCGGAAGATGCCTACGAAATCCATGTAGGGCTGGGCGATACGATGACAGCGAATGACATCCTTGACGGAATCATGCGCGTTACCGTACTGGTGGCCATCACCCGTCCGGCCGAGTTCATCGAAATCACCTTCCAGCAGCAGATGCAGAAGAGCTGATATGACAGGTAAATTTAGTTATATATAAACATTAAAAAATAAGATATTATGGCAGAAGACGGATCAGCACAGAGCGCTACCACGTGGCCCGTGCCGGAATTTCATTTTAGCGTAGAGATCTCCGAGGTAGGAAAAATCTCCTGCAAGGAGGTGTCCGGACTCGATATGGAGTTCGATGTAATAGAGTACCGATCAGGTGACATGCCAGGATTCACCAAAATCAAAATGCCTGGACTGAAGAAGAGCGGTGATGTAACTCTTAAAAAGGCAATGTTCAAGGACGACAAGAAGTTATGGGACTGGATCAACACCGTGAAGATGAACACCATCAAGCGTGCCAGCGTCACAGTGGCCCTGCTGGACGAGAGCGGAAGTCCTGTACAGAGCTGGAAACTCACCAATGCCTGGCCGAAGAAATATACCGTAGAGGGCTTCAAGGCCGACGGCAACGGCGTGTCAATGGAAACCATCGTACTCGCCCATGAAGGTGTGACACCGGCATAATGTAAACCTTAAAAAACGAACAAGCATGGCTTCTGACTCAAATACATGGAAACCTCCTGTACTCTTCCACTTCCGGGTGGACTTCCAATGGAAAGGAGGAGACAAGGCATCCGCCTCCTTTGCGGAAGTGGACGGCTTGAGTCAGGAGCTTGTGCTTGCAAAAGGTGAAGATAATATTGAACTGCCTGAAGATGTGAAATATACGAATATAATTCTGAAACGTGCGCTTGAACCCGTCAATGAGGATATTTCTTTATGGATCAATAACGCCTTCAGATTCAAGGAAGGAATTAAAATTACACCATGTACACTACTTATCTCTCTTCTTGATGAACAAGATAATATAGTTGCAAAGTGGACTTGCGAATGGACTTTCCCTATTAAATGGTCAATCAATCCGTTGAATGCATCCGAAAGCAAGGTAGCCGTTGAAACCATCACCTTGCGGTATAAATCATTAAGGAGGAGTGAATAATGCCGATAATCATTAAGGAAATACAGGTAAGTACGGTTGTGGAAAAGAAAATCATTCTTCCGGAGGAGATTTCGCCGAAGACATTGGAACTTGTCAAACGGGCTGTACTGGAGGAACTGTCCGAAATGGAGGAGCCTGGACATACAACGGACATCAGAAAAAGAGAACGTTGAATCGTAAAAAACTGTAGCAATGAATAATCTGACATTCACGGCATATACGGATGGGAATTACAGCAGTGAGATTGGCAGCTATGACGCACTGCTGGAACCCAATACGTTCAAATTCGATAAAGTGATAGAGTATGCCGAAGACCGACAGCTCGGAACCATCGGCGGGAATGTGAAGTTCGTCCGTTACCGTGCGGAGAATCTCTCGTTCAAGTTCACTATCGATTGCACGGGCATTGTGGAAGGGACCAAGGAGGCCGATCAGGTATATAATGAAATACAGAAAGTAGAAAACCTGCTATATATATACAAGACGGAAAGTCATCGTCCTTCCTATGTAAAGGTGCTGTATGGCGCAGTATTATTCAAAGGGCAGGTGAAGAAGATGGATGTGGATTATACCCTCTTCGACAATAAGGGGATTCCTCTACGGGCATCGGTAACTCTGGCGTTCACGGGCTATCGCAGCAGTGAGGAAGAACGCAAGAAATTCTCCAAAAAGTCGCCGGATATGTCACGGCTCATTACCGTGAAAGAAGGTGAAACGCTGCCCTATCTCTGTCACAAGATATACGGTGATTCGCTGCTTGTGCGTGAAGTGGCAAGGTTCAACAACCTTGACGGATTCAGGAATATACCGGCAGGAACGGAACTGCTGTTCCCGCCGCTCAAAAAAGAATGAACAAGCTATTGTAAACCAGTAGAAAATAATATTACAATATGGCCGACTCTCCATCGAAATATGCAGACCGTATCCTTGCCTGGACAGTTTACGCAGGCGGTACCAGGCTCGACGGTTCCTACGAACTCGTTTCAGTCAAAATACGTCTTGAACTGAACCGTATCGGCAAGGCCACCCTCTGCTTCAACGCCGGGGACATGGATGCCCAGACTTTCGATGAGAGTGATTCGGACAGTTTCAAGCCCGGAAATGCCATCCGCATTGACGCGGGCGACCTGAACGACCAGAAGACCTTGTTCGAGGGCATCATCATGCAGACAGCCATCCGCATCGGGAAGGGACATCGTTCCATGATGGTGGTGGAGTGCCGCGACAACGCATGGCCCGCCACGCAGGGACGGCACAACCGTATCTTCGAGAAAAAGAAGGATGCGGACATGATCAGGGAAGTGCTGAAGGATTATGGAAACGTATCGGTGGACAGTACGGACTACCAGCATCCTGAAATGGTGCAATACTATTGTACGGACTGGGACTTCGCCCTCTCCCGTGCCGATGCCTGCGGAATGTTCATCCTGACCGTGGGAAAGGACATCAAGGTATTCAAACCGAAAGTAAGCGCATCACCCGTCCTGACTGTCACCTACGGCAGCGACCTGATAGATTTCGATGCCGGACTTTCGGCAGGCGACCAGTATTCCGGCTATGATGCCGTGTCATGGAATCCGGAAGAACAGAAGCAGGTCAAGGCATCAGCATCCGCACCGTCACTGAACAGCCAGGGCGACCTGAAGGCGGGTGACCTTTCTGCCGACGGCAACATGCTGCTCCAGACGGATGCCCCGACCGACAGTTCTGTGCTGAAGGCATGGGCGGACAGCATGGCATTGAAGGCCGGACTCGCCCGTTATCACGGCACGTTCAGCTTCTATGGTGCCGCCGAAGCCATACCGGGCTGTATCATCGAGCTGAAGGGTCTCGGCAAACGGTTCAACGGGAAGGCTTTCATCGGCTCCGTAACCCATATCATCGAGAAGAACGAGTGGATTACCAAAGCCGGAATAGGTATCAGTCCCGGCAACATCACCGACGAATCGGATGTGGTAAGTCCGCCGGCAGCAGGGCTGCTTCCGGGTATGGAAGGACTGCACACGGCTGTGGTGAAAAAACTGGACGGCGACCCGCTGAAGCAATGCCGCATACAGGTGGAACTGCCATGGATGGACGGCAAGGAAAAACTGCTTTGGGCACGCCTGTCAACCCTTTACGCCACAGGAGGTTCAGGTTCCTTCTGGCTTCCCGAGCCGGATGATGAGGTGCTGGTGGGATTCGTGAACAACGACCCGACGCACCCGGTAATTCTCGGAAGCCTGTACGGGAACAAGCATAAGCCTCCCTACGAATACGAAGCGAAGAACAACAGGAAAGCCCTCGTCACACGCGAGAAAATGCGCATTGAGTTCGACGAGGAGAAGAAAATAATAACGGTCTCCACACCCGGTAATAACAAAGTGGAAATCAACGACGACGGGAAATCCATCACCTTGTCCGACCAGAACGGCAACAGCGTCAAGATGGACAAGAATGGTATCTCGCTCTCGTCTGCCAAAGACATCAAGCTGACGGCAAAAGGCAACATTTCAATGGATGCCACGATGAAACTCAGCGGCACAGCCAAGCAGGATGCCAGTCTCGAGGGCTTGAATGTCAAAGTGCAGGCTAAAATAGGCGCTACCGTCAAAGGCAACGCCACGGCAGAAGTTTCTGCCAGCGGCCAGACCACCATTAAAGGTGCGATGGTAATGATCAACTAAAAAAGAAAGGAGGACAATATGCCACCGGCAGCAAGACTTACAGACATGCACACCTGTCCCATGCAGACTCCGGCATTCCCATCGCCGATACCGCATGTGGGCGGCCCTATCACAGGACCCGGAGTACCCAACGTATTGATCGGTAAACTGCCTGCGGCAGTCGTAGGCGATTTATGCGTCTGCACCGGTCCTCCAGACACGATTGTCAAAGGCTCCGCAACGGTCTTTATAGGTGGGAAGCCTGCCGCCCGCATGGGTGACACGACGGCACACGGCGGCGTCATCGTAGCCGGATGCCCCACGGTACAGATAGGAGGATGATTGCTGCGGAGGTCACCGTAAAAAATGCGCTGAAGGCCCCGAAAATCATTTTCACGCCCAAGCAAAAGATGCATGATGCCGCCAACAAGGTGGAACAGAGCATTGACAAGGGCACGGTAACAACGTCATCCTCCGGCAGCAACAACGAAGGCGGTGAAGGCACTTTCGGCTAAGCCAAGCATTAGGAGCGGCCGCCACTTCGGGCGGCTGCTCCCTAAAGTGTTTTAATTGAGTAATAATCTTAAAAAATTGATAGATATGTACGCAGCAAGACAAAATAAGGAGGCTCTCAGACGAATAATTGAATCTACGGGGAATATCGAAAGAAAACGAATGAATACAAAAAACACATTATTACAATGCTTGCGGTATGACATTCATACAGGAGGATTCCCTTTTGAATATGTCATTGATAGTAACGAATTAGGAAGAGGAACAAAAACTAATCCGGTTACAAGAAATCATGTTAACAATAATATGATTGCTCCGAATAATTTTAACTTAGTATATGTGACATATACTAACCAAGCGGATGCATTGAATGACGTTGAACATATTTATAGAAGTCCTATACTTCAAGTACAAAATCCTGTAATTCCAGGAACACGATGGGATGCTGGTCATGCTTTAGCTAGACAAAATGGTGGACTAGGTGATATTGTTAATCATGTATTTCCTCAAAATAAAATAATTAATAGAGGGTGGAATGGAACTTACAATAATTGGAAATTTTATGAACAAGATTTTCATAATAAGGTTTTCCGAGATGGTTTTGGGCGATGGCGTATATATTGAGTTGAATAAATCATTTTTCCCGTCCCGTCGGATTTGCAATCCGACGGCAATGAGTATCAGGATTTGTAATCCGTAACCACAAAGCAACAGCGTTCTTTGATATACAGGAAAAAGGAATAATGGAAGAATATTCGTTAAATATTAGCAATGCGAAATAAAAGCATTGCTTTTGTAGCTTGACAGACAAAAGGTTAAAGCCCATATAAAACAGGAAATCCGAGGTTTGCCTTCCGGTAAGGACGACAGGGGCTGACACTGCAAAAGCAGTTTTTTATCGAAGTTGTAGCCCAAACAAACATTTACACAATTCCATTATTCCGCTTGTTCTTTTGCGAACAACCGCAAAAGGCAGGCGGTTTCCTTTTTCCAGTCTGCCAAGAACAAGATTTGAGAATAAATGAAATAGTAACACTATATAGAACGAAATATGAACGAAAACAGGACATTCCTCGGTAACGGCTGGAGCTTTCCTCCGGCATTAGATAAGGACGGCACTCCCACCAAGATGGCCGCCTATGAGGAGAACATCCGCCAGAGTCTGTGGACGCTGCTGAGCACTTCGCCCGGCGAACGCGTCCACCGCTACGGCTACGGCTGTCCGATACGGCGATATGTATTCGAGATTATGGATGTCTCCACACAGACCCTGCTGCGCGATGAGATAGAGCGTTCCGTGGTGATGTTCGAGCCGCGCGTGGATCTGAACCGGGTGGATTTCGAGGTGGATCAGAAAGCAGGCATCCTGAAGATTTGCCTCGACTATACCATCCATCAGACAAACCGCCGTACCAACATGGTCTATCCCTTCTACCTGAATGAAGGAACGGACCTTGTCGGACTGTGAGCAAGCATTGAAAGTACGAATCCGATAAAGTTGACCCTATGGCAGAAAAGACGACATACGAACTGAAAGGCACGTTGCGGGAAGAATGTATGAAGGATACCGCAACCTTGGATGGTTTCCGTGCCTTGGAATGTGACTGGCATGAGCTGTTCCGCTGGCTCATGTCCGTAAGCGGCGACCTGCCGTTACGGGACGCCGACGGCAAAGAGACGGACCGCCTTTCCTGCCTGTGGAAAGACCATGTGCTGGTCGTGCTGGTGGAGATTGTCCGCAAGCACCTCGGCAGCTACATCACTTCTTTCGTGGAAGGACAGGGCACCTCTGCCCAAAAGTGGTTCACACGGAAGCTGATGAACAATTGTACGGACTGGATATTGCGTCTGGACCGTTTCATCCGTATGTCACACGGCTACAGCTCTGACAGTCCTGCGATGTTGGTGGCCTTGGAAATCAAGGAAAGACTCGAATCCGCACTCCCTTCGAGAAAAGAGGAAAAGCGGATGCGCAGCATGCCTTCGTTCATGGACAACAGAAGCCAGCCGTATTACCAGATGCTGGGTGTCCTGGAGGATATACAGGCAAAGGCGGACACTTACATGGCCCGCATAGAATCAGGAGGCGACATGGATGCTTCGCTCGCCTTGTTGCTGACCATGGTACGGAACTATTGCGGAATTGTCTCGAATTTCAACGGCAGATTTTCGGACTGGACGGAATTCTACCGCAGGGAGATTCTGCATGACAAGCCGAAAGGAGCCGTACAGGACGGTACTTACGTCACTGTAATTCCGGACAGGAACCGGACAACGGAAACTTTCTCGCTACCCAAAGGAACCGTTTTTCCGGCAGGTAAGACATCCGGAGGCGATGACCTGCTCTACAGGCTCGATGAAAAGGCGTACGTTGTCCCCGGCAACCTGGCGTCTGTACAGTCTGTATTCCGCAAGGACGGAAAGTATCACACGATGTCCCTGCTCACGGCAGAGAATCCTGTCTTCTCTCTTTTCCCCGACAGCAATGCCGCATCCGAGGAACTCGAATACGGGTGGCTGGTCGTTTCACGAAGCCTCGTTCTATCGGAGGGCAGGCGCGACGTGGAACTCGGATTTTATTTACGGAACGACGACGGAGCATCGCTTTCCGGCCTCTGGACCGGGGAGGAGGAAGATGTCCCCTCATTCAGGCTCTTTGTCAGCAGCGAGGAAGGCTGGATGCCGCTGACAAGCAAGCCGGCATACAGGGCCGGTGGAGATGTGCTTGAATTTACCTTTTCATTCGAAGAAGATGACCCGTGTCCGGCACCGTGCGTCGGGGATATCCACGGGCTCGATACGGAATATCCGGCTGTCAAGGTCCTTTTTGCGGACCGGAGCAAGACAGACACCCTGCCGGAAGGATTACGCATCCGGAACATACGTATCCGGACCAGAGTGGAAGGCATGAAAGGATTCATTCTGCGTGGCGACCTGGGAGATATGGATCCGGGACAACCGTTCTATCCCTTCGGCCCGTTGGGAGAACGTGGCAGCAGGCTCGTGTTCGGCCATCCGGAAACGGCATTGAAGAATATTGTCAGGGTGTCTCTGAAAGGAATATGGAACCGACTGCCGGAAAAAAGCTATCGGGAGATATACCTCCACTACGGCACACAGACCGCCATCAGCAACAGCAGTTTCAAGATAGGATGTGAATGGCTGGCAGGCAACCGGTGGCGTCCGTGTACGGGTTCTCCCATCCAACTGTTCAGGACGGCAGACAATGGTGCATTGTCCGACCGCGCCGTAATGGAACTCAACCTGGACGGATCTGCCGGTTATGCGGACGCACACGACAGAAAAGGGCTTTACCGTCTCACGCTGGAATCTCCCGAAATCGGCTTCGGCGTGAATGATTATTATACGCTCTATGCGGCAGCCATGATGCACAATGGCAAGGAAAAGGAAAAACATCACATTCCCGTACCGGAAATGCCGCAGGTCCCTCTGCTGGCGGAAGCCTCTTTCGGATATGAATCGGACGAGACGTTCATACCGGGTGACACAGGTACGTCACATCTGCTTCAGGTGTCCGAAACGGCCGGATGCGATGAATACACCAGTGCGGACGGTGACTCGCTGCCTCTTTTTGTCCCTGCCATGGCAGTGCCTTCACTGGTTCTCGGGTTTACCCGGCTGGGTGACACGGCACATATCAGACTTTGCTTCAGCCTGAGATATGTCATGACCGGCGACAAGGTCGCTAACTGTACAGGCAGGAACGGAAGCGGACGTATGGCCGTTTCCTGTTACCGGCACGGTGAGGGATGGAAGGAACTCCCGCAGGAATATATCCTGTGCGAAGAAACGGAAGGTCTGACACGGAGCGGATTCATCGAGGTGCAATGCCCTGAACACGGAGAAGACGACAGGGCATGGCTGATGTTCCATTTCCCCGAAGGAAGTGCCCCAACGGATACGGCAGTAGAAGGCGTCTGGATGAACTGCTTCCATGTGACAGCGGAAAACGGCGACGGGAACCCATTGCCGGCAGGCACCATTAGCTCCACGCTTGCGGAAGACAGCCGTATTGCCGGTGTGGAACAGCCGCTTCCGGGCTACGGGGGCATACCTGCCGAAACAGCTGCAGTCTCCCATATCCGTGAACGTATCCGTATCTCCACCCGTGGCAGGGCCGTATGCCCAGGCGACTACGAGGCGTTAGTCATTGAAAAGTTCTCCGATATTGAAAAGGCCTGCTGTATTCCTTCCTCCGGACAGGAAGGCAACGTGACGGTGGTGGTATTCCCTAAACCTGCCAGACGTACCTATCCGCTCCTTCCGCTGTGGAAACTCGCCGAGATGGAAGATTACCTCCGCTCGAAATCCTCCCCGTTCGCCCGGATAAGGGTCATCAATCCGGTTTACGAGCCGATAGATGTCACCTTCAAGGCAGTAGTCCGTCAAGGAGTGCAGGACATAGGCGAAGTGCGGCGCAGGCTGAAACGCCGCATCAGGAGATTTTTCTGTACCTGGCTGGAGGACGGCACCCTTCCTGACCTGGCACTGAAATTCTCTTACGAAGCTCTGCTGGCCCGTGTGGGCAACGACGAGGCCGTCACGGAGACCATCTTGCTGAGAGTCGATGGAGCCCGGAATGAAACAGCCGAAAATGACCTCTGGTACATCGCTTCGACCATTGGCGGAGTGCTGTATGTCAAGGATATCCATATCGACCTGACAGAAAACCGATCCGGGGTGGAAGAGGCACGTATCGGCGATGATTTTGTGATAAGATAATTGATAACAAATAATAGGACACACCATGGATAACAGGCATAAAAACAGGGAGACGCTCAAGTCGTACTTTCAAAAAGGTCGGGTTCCAACTGAAGAACAGTTTGCCGCCCTGATCGATTCGTTGCACAACATCAACGATGACGGATGTCTGACCGCCTCCGAGGACGACGGACTGATATTGTACCCTGCCGGCAACGGACGGGTTCTTGCTTCGCTGTTCAGCAGACAGCCCGTATTGCCGGATACAAAACCCTTGTGGCGAATCTCGCTGGCAGACGACGGTTCACTGGTCATCAGTAACGGACAGGGGGTGAAGTTCCTGATTATCGGAAAGGACGGAAGTGTGGCCATGCAGGAACGAAAGGACAACGGCAGTGGAGAAGACCGGAAAGAACCGAAGGAAGAGAGCGTGCCGGACAGCGACGGTATCGTGAAGGTGAAGGCCGACGGCTACTGGCACGACCTGCCCGTAGAGGCCGCCGTGAAAAGGAAGAGTGACGGATGCAGGGTGTACCGCATTTCCGCCTGCTGGCATCATCCGCGTTCCGGGAAATATGCCTTTTGCGAAGCTACCGCTTCCCATTCGGACGGTACGCGCCGCAAGATGTCGTCCCGCAGGAGACACTGGTGGGGATGGTCCGGTAAAATCAAGATACGCTGGCAGATACAGGACCGCAAGCTGTATCTGCAGATGAAAAGCTGTCGGAACAGGTACGGCGAGGAGTACATTTCCTGCCGGATAGAGACTTTGTGGGATATGTAAAACCTAATTTCAGACAGGATGGCTGACAAATCATTATATATAACCCGGCCGGAAGGGGACGATCTTTATACCGTCCTCCAACGGAAAACGCTTGAAGAGCTTCAGCGCATTTCAGGAGAAGTGTGGACCGACTACAATCCCCATGATCCCGGAGTGACCGTGGCCGACACGGTGAACTATGCCTTGACGGAAATTGACTATAAACTGGATTTCGACCTGGAGGATTACCTGACTGATACGGACGGGACATGGCAGGTGGGCAGATACGGTCTGTTCCCGGCTTCCGAGGTCTATCCTACGACTCCCGTCACGGCCGATGATTACCGCAGGCTTGTCCTTGCCCGTTTCCCGATGGTGCAGAATGTGACCGTGAAGACAGACCGTGAAGCCCGTGCCTACGATTTCACGCTCCGCCTTTCCCCTTTCTTTGAGGATGAGAACGGTATTGTCAACCGCGTGAGGAGTTTCCTGAACAGACACCGCAACTTGTGCGAGAACATCGGCAAAGTGGAAGTGGAACACCCGAAGGAATTGACTTTTGAAACCGAATTCGAGATATTGCCCGGATATAACGCTACCGAGATACTGGTACAGATTTATTGGAATGCCATGCAGTATCTTTCCGGTTCGGTACAACTGGAAATGGACGGTTCCGGACATTCCGGGGAAACGTGCAGCCCCGATGTCTGGTATGACGGTCCGGTAAAGGATGTACGGGTAGTGATTCCCGACCAGGTGAATACGGAGCGGGAACTCTATTGGATACTTTACGGTATCGAAGGTCTCAGGGACTTCAAGACCTGCTGGTTCAAGGACAGGGACGGACACCCTGTAACGGACTTCAGCGACGGATATATGCTTCTGATTCCGGACGATTTCCGGAACGTGAAGGTGAAAGTGCGAGATGAACAGGTCTATGCCGATGTGGACGAGTTCAAGGAGAGGCTGAAAGCCATGTATTTCATGCGCTCCACCTTGCGTATGCGGCACTTCATGCAGGAAAAGGGCCGTGGCATGAATGACATGCACGGAGATACGTCCGTGCAGGAGTTGGTGCGAAAAGCCCACTATAGGAATGTATATGGCCATTATCCGGTAAGCCGGGAACTTCCCAAGTGTTACCATACCGCCGATGCGGATTTCATGAGCGGTACGGACGGGAAGGAAAGGGCGGAAGCGGTGAACTTCGGCAGCTATCTCAGGCTGTTCGACCTGCTGATGAAACGCGGTCTGGAAGAACTGGACGGGCTGAAAAGCGTGCTTTCCCTGAGAGACACCGATACCCCCGGACGCATCCCCACGCTTCCGGATGAGGAACTTGACATGCGTAAGGTCAGGGACAAGTTCCGGAAAGTGGCAGACCTGAAAAACGAATACATGGATTTCCTCGACGGATTATACGGTGTAGACAGTGCCCCCGTATGGCTCAGGGAATTCGATTACTACAGCCGTACGGAAAGCGGCAGGCTGCGCCGACGGATGGCCTTCCTGAGGGAACTGCCGAGGCTGACACGTTACCGTTCACGGGGAATGGACATCACGGGAGCATACGGTGGAGAAAACATACCGACGATAAAACGCTATCTTTCCCTCCTGCTGGACTTCAACTGCGACGAGGAGATTTCCGTAGGCAACGTACTTCCCGGGCATAACCTGATTCTGATGGGTGACGGTGAGAAAGGACAGCGCGTCCGTGAACTGATGAACTCGGCCATGATTGACGATTCCCTTTTCGTTACCGACACAGTGGAAGCAATCGAACCGGATGAGCCGCCCAAGACGGAAGCGGAAAAACTGGAACGCGATGAAGAATTGAGGCGTCACCTGCCGATATTCAATTCCAACTGGATCAGCGGCTCGCTCTTCCGCGAAGGAATCCGCCTGAGTGCCTACAATCTGGTGAAAGTGGGCAACGGAGAATGGCTTCTTGTATTCCAGGGACGGGAAGAACGTCTGCGTATGAACCTCGGTCGTTCGGACGACAAGCAGAGACTCCGGGGATGGGCCAATACCCTGTGCCGTTACCTGCGTGACCTGAACCGGCAATGCGAGGCCGTATATGTGGTGGAAAAGAGCCTGTTCGACCCCGCCGAACCGCTGACGGTACTGTTGGTGTTCACCGGATGGACGGCCAGAACACGTTCCATGCGCTTCAGGGATGCCTGTACGCAACTGGCACGGTCGGTACTGCCGGCCCATCTGAAGATGGAAACCTGCTGGCTACGCTCCTCGCAGATGCAACGGTTTGAGGAATGTTACAGGAAATGGCACGACTGCTTGGCTGGCAGGTTGCCCGAAGACCTGAAACCGCTCCTGCAGAAAACGATGATGGATATAATAGAAAAACAGGGACAGGGATAGGATATAACACAGAGACGTATGACAGTGATTGACAAAATATCGTTCAGGTTCAGGATGGCGGACGAAATGTTTGCCAGAAACCTTTATGCGGACTGGGACGGGTTCTGCCGACACTGTGTGACGGACATTCTGGAAGAATTCTTCGCCGCATACGATGACATGGAGACCTGCCTGGAAATTCCCACCCTGGAATTGGATCTGGGAAGCATACCTCAGGAACGGTTCCTTGAAGTTTTTCCTGTCAGGTTCCGCGAAGAGCTGGAAAAGAAATTCTTGTCATATAAGGAAATTTTACGGACGGATATTCCGGAGTCTGTCTCGGCCGGAAATGCCCGTACAAGACGTTTTGAAAACCTGCTGCATTATCTGGAGCACGGTTTCTGCCTGCCGGAATGGGAAAGGCCGGACTTCGACCTGTATGAAGAACTCCGCAAATACATGGATATGGGGTACGGAAACCGGCTGTTCCCCCTGATGGAACATCCCCATGTACTGGCGAGGCTGTTTACCCGACTGGACAGCGCCCAGCTTGAAAAGTTGTTTTTCAGTGCGGCTGACGGGGCAGGAACCGATTCATTCCTTTCCATGCTGTTCTCCCACGAATTTTCACTTGGTCGCTACGAACGTCAGAGACTTCTGTCCATGATTCTGGAAACGGTACCCCAGAGTGTGGTATGGTTCATCCATGTTTCGCACGACTCCGGCAGACTGGACTTCATGGCGGAGTTGCTGGAAAATCCGCATGTCAGGTCCATCATGGCCACCGAAACGGAAGACCATGCGGAAATCGGCGTGCCGGAATACTGGTACAGACTGTACGGATGGCTTCTGGAGTATTACCCATTCAACGGGGTGCCCATGTTCGGGGACAAGCCACATTTCCGGATTTACCTGAACCGCAGCCTGCTGACTTTCATACATAAGAGAAATTCACCCGTCTATCTTTCAAAAGTGGATATGACCATGCAGTTCCTGCTGGAAGTGTTCGGAGCGGACTATTACCTGACCGTGCTTGACATCATCTACCATAACCAGCGGCTGGACAAGGACGGCTCTCCCGAAAGCGGCGACAGCTATGTATGGGAACTGTATTACATATTGCTCCAACTGTCCCTGATTCGGACAGAACAAGATACAGCCGGGCATACCGGCAGACCAACGTCTGATGAAAAGGCAGATGAAGTATCCTTGTCTGTCCAGGTTCCCGAGGCCCTTGCCCGCAATGACGGCGCATTCGACAGATGGCTGGAAAATACGGAACTGCCGGACGGGATGAAGCGCAGAACGCTCTCACGGCTGATACAGGACAAGCCTGAACTGTTAATACGGTGGCTGACAGGGCGACCGGACAGGAAGTATCTGTCCTTACTGGCGGCTCTGACCGGACAGACGGCTTTGATGAGACTTGCGGGACATGTTTCCCTGCAACTGGCGGAGACACTTGCCGTCCTGTCTGATACGGTTGAAAAGGCATCCGCATCCGTCATGTGGTTACGGGATGCCGGAAAAGACCGGGTGACAAATGCTTTGAAGATGGCCGTATGGCAAGGGATTTCCATGGGTGCATACCCGGATTCGGATTCCGCTTCGGCCCGGATGCGGATGCTGTCCGGATTGTTTTATAAAGAAGTAACCGGACGGGAACTTCCGTCCGATGACGATGTATATGCCGGAATCCTGGAAGCTGCCGGCATGTCCGAATCAGGGTTTACGGACATTACGAAAGACCGTTCCCGCATGGATAATCAGGCTGGGAAGATAATCACTTCCCTAAAGACCGTCCTTTCGGACAACAGCATACCGGAACAGGCAAAGAAGATATTTGTACTGCAATGGTTCGACATTTATCGGGGCAAGGAAAACGAACTGGTTTCTGTCTTGCTGTCGGAGAAACTGTCGGATACCGTCTTCGCCCTGCTTGACAGGACAGCATTACGTAACCTCATCATGAGGCTCGCCGGACAGGTTTACAGCCCAAAAGCCGGGACGGATGCCGTACGCTTTATCGGATGGCTTGTACAGCATATCGAGACAGTAGCAGTACTTGTGTCACGTCCTGTAAAAGACGTATGGCATTCACTATTCCGGTCACTCGCTTCATGGGATATCAGGACAGTTTCCATATCGGCGAACGATGCGGTTGTACGGTTGCTTTCTGCCGTGACCGGCAATGACAGCAACAACATAAAGACGGTTCTCGAATCACTGATCAGCCGATTGTTACGTATTCCCGATACGGCAGTAGCGGATAATGAAAGGACATATCACGACTCCAATACGATAAGAACCCTTCCGGACTTGGAAGACAACTTTCTATTGTCCTTATTGGTCCGGACATGGAGATACATCCGTTCGGAGGACCGGACTTCTGAATGGCCTGCATCGGATGTTCACTACGGCAATCCGACTAATACAAATACCGCTTTACACCGGATTCCGGAGGATGACAATCCTGACAGGATTGCCTTGAATGAGACACGAACCGCATTTGAACAATATGTAAACGACATGACCGGACTGACCGGCTGGTTGCGAGACGGTACATACACATCCGCATTGAAAAGTGAGGTGTTCCGTCATTATATGAATGATTCGCCCAAAGAAGCAATACGTCTGCTTCGGGAAACCGTCACCTTGGATGAAGGCACTGTTGAACTGTGGGCTGAAATCATCGGCAAGGATGCCTTGCTTTATCTTCTCGGACAGTCAGATTCCATGTTGTCAGAAAGGTTGTTCCAAACCATCGGAGCGATAAATACAGTATTGCCTGGTAACGTATTGTTTACAGGCGGTAGCGAAGAATGGGAACAGTCCGTTGCGAAAGCCACGCTCCGCATGATGACGGCAAGAGTAGACATGGGAATAATGAATGTGGAAGCGACCGTTTCCCTTTTCCTGCGCCACCTTCATCATATCCTGACTGGGAACAGAGAATATACGGATGCAGACCGCGGTCAATGGAAAACAATAGAACGACAGACTGTTCGTATAATCACGCCGGAAACACCCTTGGAGGATACTGAAAACAAGAGTACATCCGAACAGAAAGCAGCTTCACTCTCTTTCGACGTTTCCGGAACCGGACAGGACGAAACACTCTTCGATGAATGGGCGACATGGTTGTTGTCCCCGTCTGTCAGTGATACGGAAAAATCACAGATATTACGCCATTATGCCCGCTGGCAACCGGAACTGCTCTGGAAACTGGTACGGTATTCGACCGTCAGTACTCCCGGCAGGAGGCATGTCGCTTCCGCTCAATGGAGTGAATGGCTTGGTGTTGAAGATTGGCTGGAAATGATTTCCGGCATGTCTCTCTCTCTGGGAGACACCTTGGGGCGGACAGTCGGAACGGTTTCGGAAAAATACGGAATAGAAAATAAAGTACTTGCTGAAGGACTGGTACGGTTTGTGGCTTCTTATCCTATAGAACGCATCCGTTACGGCAACGCTTCGGACATCGTCAAGAAGTATCTGGAGAATGTCATTGCCCTCTCATGGGAAAACGGAATGCCGGAGTACATCCGTGAACGGTCCACCGGCTCAGGAGTTGAAAACAGGTCGGAACAGAAAGAACCGGAAGAAGAAAAACAGACGGAATCACCACTACCTGCCGAAAGGAAAACCGCACTGGAAGCGGTTGTTAAGATTGTGGAAGAGGAACTGCACCTGACCGATGCGGAACAGGCGTTGGAAGAATCCGTACTGCCGGAATACATCGAAGTGCCGAATGCCGGACTGTGCTTGCTGGCTGTTTGGTTCACGCGCCTGTTTGGAATGCTTGGCTTGCTGGAAGAAAAAGAAGACGGCAAGAAAGACCTGAAGGATGCCGAAGCCCGGATCCGCGCCATCTTTATCCTGCAGCGGATTGTTACGGGAGAGCCTCGTGAATACAAGGAACAGGAACTGGCATTCAACCGCATTCTTACCGGATGCCCGTTCTATGTGCCTTTACCGAAAACATTGACCCTGACCAGTCAGGAAATACAGACCGTAGAATCCATGCTTTCGGGAGTGAAGTCGAACTGGGACAAGCTGAAGAATACCTCGGTAAAAGGTTTCCAGCATAGTTTCATCGAACGTCCGGGCAAACTGGAACAGCGTGAAGACAAATGGGTGCTGTATGTGGAAAACCGTTCCTACGACATCCTGCTGGATACCCTGCCGTGGTCATATCGACAGATACGGTTGCCGTGGCTCAAGAAGAAAATCAATGTCATCTGGCGTGACAAGGAAGAATTTGACTTTGAGAATTATAACAATTAAATATATACCTATATGGAAGCGGAAAAGACCTATCAAAACAAAGTGGCGCGTACCATCCAGCAGAAGCGTAATGGTGAAGGCGCATTGGAGTTTGCGGATAACCGTCCTGCCGGAATATTGCAGGCCGTGGCAGAACCCGTACAACGTCTTGACGACGAGGACGAGACTTTACAGGGCAAGTTCGAACAGCTTGTACAACGGCTTGATGACGAAGAAGACGAACCGTTGCAGGGAAAATTCGTGCAACCCATACAGCGTGAAGAAGACGATGATGAAGCCCTACAGGGTAAATTCGAGCAGCCTGTACAGAAGAAGAACGAGACAGGTATGCCCGATAATCTGAAAGCGGGCATCGAAGACCTGTCCGGCTTCTCTATGGACGATGTGCGTGTGCACTACAATTCGGACAAACCGGCAACCGTACAGGCATTGGCCTATACACAAGGGACGGACATCCATATCGCTCCCGGTCAGGAGCAGCATCTGCCCCACGAGGCATGGCATGTAGCTCAGCAGATGGCAGGCCGTGTCGAACCGACCACCGAAGTGAGCGGACTGCCCGTAAATGATAATGTGGACCTCGAACATGAGGCCGATGTGATGGGTGCAAAAGCAAACAGTTATTAAATGCAGAAATGATGTAGCCTATGATGACAGCGCATATCGAATGGTTTGAAAGGATGCTGACCACAGCCATACAGCTGTATTTTCAGCAAGGATGTGAATACGCCTCAATAGAGGAAGTCACACCACCTGCTGACGAATGGCTGGAAAGCATGACCGGCAGACAGGAAATCACGTTCAACGAACGGGTTATTATCATGTTGGCTCTGATGCCACATACTTGTCCGCAGGCATTGGATATCTTCTTCGTGCAGAACAAAAACTTCGACCGCCAGTACACCGAGTTCGGCGGCTGGAAAGGGCTGTCTCATGGTGGCTTCCTGCCCACCGGCGAGACCGCTTCGTTCATTATCGCCGGAGAGGACATGGAGAAAAAAAAGGCTGTCATTCACATGTTCCAGCGGGACCACTGGTTCTATACGCAGAATATCTTGCGGCTGGAAGGAGCCGGCGAAGGCGAACCGTTCCTGAGCGGCCAGCTCCGTCCCTCCGAAGAGTTTCTGAGCCATGTCCTGCTGGATCGGGAATATAAACCAGACTATACAATCGGTTTTCCGGCCAAGCTCATTACAACTCCATTGGAATGGGAGGACATGATATTGGATTACAACACATACGAAGCCCTTGAAGAAATCAATACATGGATTGCACACCAGCACACCATCATGGAGGATTGGGGGTTGAAACGCATCTTGAAGCCTGGATACCGTGCCTTGTTCTATGGCCCACCTGGAACAGGAAAGACCCTTGCAGCTACTCTGCTCGGCAAGAAAAACCAGATGGACGTGTATCGTGTGGATTTGTCCATGATTGTATCGAAATACATCGGTGAGACGGAAAAGAACCTCGCCAAAGTTTTCGACCTGGCGGAGAACCGCAATTGGATTCTGTTCTTCGACGAAGCGGATGCTTTATTCGGCAAACGTACATCGACCAACACCTCCAACGATCGTCATGCTAATCAGGAAGTAGCCTACCTGCTTCAACGCATCGAGGATTTTCCCGGCACGGTCATACTTGCCACCAATCTGAAATCCAACATCGACGAAGCCTTCTCCCGCCGCTTCCAGTCTATCATCTATTTCCCGATGCCTGATGAGGAACTCCGTGCCGCCCTCTGGCGCAGTATGCTCCCGAAAGAATGGCTCGGGGATGATGCGGAAGAACTCATCGCAAAAGCCGCCGAAACGGAACTTTCAGGGGGTTCCATTACGAATGTGGTAAGACGGTGTGCGATTGTTTGTGTAAAAAATATAAATCATAAAATAAATGCCAAATACATTAATGAAATCATTAAATTATAATATTATGTACGAAAAAAAGATACAGATGAATAAGGAAAGTCGTATTCTTGATATAAAAACAAAACAATGTTTAATAGACGAGAAAGATAGAAGACTTAAAGATAGTAAAAAGTTGAGAGATCATTTAGCAAAAGAACTAGATATCAGAGATTGTGCACATCCTAAACATAAAGGACGATATGATGACAGTAAAGATTCTCCAGAAGCCATCTTAAGAGATTTAGTATCAAAAGTATATGAAAAAAAAAGGGAAATGAAATATATGGAAGGACTGAAAATTATTCAACGAATTACAGAAACCGCACAAGGTCTAAAGCTTTATAAGGACGCTATCTCCAGCGGAATAATAGATGAGACAAAAATTAAAACTGAAATAGATGAATCACATCATTCAATATTATTGATAATTGATACAACTGAAAAAAATATTAAAATTCATCTTCACTTAAAAATTAATGATGAAGATTCTGCTTTAGATATAAAAGATGGAAATTCAACATATCTTTTATATTTTGAGGAAAAAGATGAAAGAGTTGCTAAATTTATTAAGACATGTCTAAAGGCTTCTTTTGTAAATGATTGTAGAAATATTATATATAGATTTGATCATCGTCACTCTCATCCTAAATATTTATCAGGTATACAAGAATTGATAATGGGAGACTATTTCTGACAAAAAGTATAAAAAAGATAATAGCATACCCTATTGTATGTAAATGATATATGAATATACAGCATAAGATTATTCTCGGCTATGTCATCCTTTTGGCGGTCATTGGTAGCATGGCCGCCATTTTAGTATATGAACGGCAGCGGATGCGCGAAATTGAGGCTGAAACGGCAAACATAAGCCATATACGTCGTAGTATCAACACGGCACATCGCCGTATTACGGGGCTCGCTACATTGGGTGAGGGTGTGGTAAATTGGAACAAAGCGGACTATCTATACTATCGTAACCGCCGACTTCAAGCCGACAGTTTACTGAACTCGCTTAAACGGCACTGCCGTGAATATGTACGCCCGGAACAGATAGACACTCTTCGTGCTCTGCTTGCCGAAAAGGAGACACACCTACTGCACATAATGGAAATGTTTGGGCGACGGACCGAAGCGGACAGCCTGCTGGTAAACCAGTTGCCGGAAGTGGCGAGACGTGCGACACGTATCCGTACCATAGAACAAAAGAAAAAAGGGATTGCAGGATTCTTCGGGAAAAAAGAAGAAATGCAAGTAATGCCATCCCAAAAAGAACTTCATGATTTCAGCGACAGCCTGATAGCCATACAGCAAAGGCAAGCGAGCGAAATGGATATTTATGCCGACAGCCTCCGTATGCGCAATAGGGAATTGAACAGGACATTGAACAAACTTATAAATGACCTTGACGAACAGGCACAGACTGCCTTCTCACAAAGAGAGTTAAAAATGACAGAAGCAGAGAAAATGTCATTCTTTTTAATGGCAGGAGTAATCGGCATGGCCATCATCCTGCTCATCATCTCGCACCTTATCATTATGCGTGACATTAACCAAAGGGAACGGGACAAGGCTGAACTGGAAGATACGGCAGCACAAAACCGTACACTCTCCGACATGCGCAAGAAAATAATCATCACACTTTCCCACGACATACGAGGACCTCTCAATGCCATCAGTGGCAGTGCTGAACTGGCCATGGATACTCGGGACCGGAAACGCCGCAATGCCTATCTCGGAAACATCCTTGAATCATCCCGTCATATCACCCGACTAGCCAACAGCCTGCTTGACCTCTCCCGTTTGGACGATGCTAAAGAAACCTTGAACGAAATTCCTTTCCATCTTGAATCCTTTCTGGAAAGCATCGCTGAAGAATACACACGCAAGGCGAACGACAAAGGACTGATGTTTGACAAGGATTTTATGGGTTGCGGCATCACCGCCCTTGGCGATGCAGACCGCATAAGGCAGATAGTGATCAACATTCTGGAGAATGCTGTAAAATTCACCCGTACAGGTTGTATCAAACTTCAAGCAAGTTATGAAGACGGTGCTCTTTCACTACAGGTCAAAGATACGGGGATAGGAATGGACGAGAACACAACACAACGTATTTTCCAGCCCTTTGAACGGGCTGCTCCGGATTTGGATTCAGAAGGCTTCGGGCTAGGACTTTCCATTACGAAAGGGCTGGTGAACCTGTTTGGAGGAAGACTCTCTGTTTCGAGCCAGGTCGGTAAAGGTAGCGAATTCAAGGTGGAAATTCCGCTTAGAAAAACTGATGATCCTGTAATAGACAATTCAAAACCGGAAGCAGGAAGTCTCAGACTCCCGCGACGGGTTCTTGTAGTCGATGACGATCCCATACAGCTGCGCAACACAGTTGAAATGATGGAACGGAACGGTATCTCATGCCGAGCCTGTACCAATGCACAGGAAGTGGTCAAAGCATTGAGAACCGGAGAATACGACCTGTTGCTGACCGATATACAGATGCGTGGTACGGGAGGTTTTGCCCTGTTGCATCTGCTACGCCTTTCCAACATAGGAAATTCACGGACAATTCCCATAGCTGCAATGACCGCCCGTAACGATGGCAATGCAGACCGCTATATTCAGGCAGGATTTGCCGGCTGTATCCACAAGCCGTTCTATACAAGAGACCTGCTTGTATTTCTCTCGTCACTCATTGGACAGGACAGAACTATGGATGATAACCGTTCCCCAGATTTCGAGGCTCTGTATGTCACTACGGGAGACGAACGCTGGACCTTGGAGACTCTTATAGAGGAATCCAGCAGGAACAGTTCGGACTTGCGGGAAGCTCTGAATCCGTTAAACCCCGACAAAAAGAGAATAAGGGAAACACTGCACCGGATGTATCCGGTGTGGGAACAATTGGGCATATCCCATGAATTGGAACCATACAACCGTGAGCTGTTTGCGGGAAATACGGATGAGTATGAATTCCGCACCGATGTAGAAAGAATTGTCAAGAGAATTGACTGGCTGATAGCCGAAACAAAAAGCCGATTATCGGAAATGGACGGACATAATTAAATGAAAACATGAATGAAATACAGGATTCTGATAGTTGAAGATAACATCATGCTCGCCGGGCAACAGAAAAAATGGCTGGAAAAATCCGGCTATGAAGCAGAGATAACAATAGATGAACCAGGGGCACGAAAACTGCTCAAGAAAGAAAGTTTCGACCTCGTGCTGTCCGACGTACGCCTGCCGGAAGGGGACGGTATATCTTTGCTCGAATGGATGCGGAAGGAACGGATGGATATTCCTTTCATTATCATGACCGGATATGCTTCAGTACCGGGTGCTGTGCAAGCCATAAAACTGGGAGCCAAAGACTATCTGGCCAAACCGGTACAAATGGACGAACTACAGAGACAACTGAAAGACATTTTCCACCCTCGTTCCGTAATATGTGACAAGGACAAGGGCTTGCTACCCAGAAACAGCCTTCAGATGAAAGAAATAGAACATCTGGTCAATACTGTTGCGCCGTTTGATATTTCGGTACTCATACTTGGTCCGAACGGCGCCGGAAAAGAATCGGTGGCACAGCGTATCCACTATATGGGAGAACGGAGGGATATGCCGTTTGTCGCCGTGAATTGTGGAGTTATACCCAAGGAACTCGCACCTTCACTCTTCTTCGGACACATAAAAGGTACATTTACCGGTGCCGACACCAATAAGGACGGGTATTTTGAAATGGCGAAAGGCGGCACCCTTTTCCTTGACGAGATAGGTACATTGTCTGTTGAAGTCCAGGCTATGCTCTTACGAGTGCTTCAGGATGGTACATACATTCCAATAGGTAGCAACAGGGAAAAACGGGCTGATGTCAGGATTGTAGCCGCTACAAACGAGGACCTCCAACTTGCCATACAGGAAAAACGGTTCAGGGAAGACCTATACCACCGGTTATGCGAATTCGAGATTGTCATGCCTTCCCTGCACGAATGTCCTGAAGATATCCTGCCGTTGGCAAACCATTTCAGGAAAAAATTTTCCGGAGAACTGAAAAGACCAACCGAGGGATTCAGCCCTGAAGCGGAACAACTGCTTCTCTCTTACCATTGGCCGGGAAATGTGCGGGAACTGCATAACAGAATAAGAAGGGCGGTACTCATGGCAAAACAGCCGCTCATTAAAACAACCGACCTGAACATTAAAATGGAAGCGGCAAATGAGGAGATCAATCTTTTCCCCGAAAACGATGCAGAAGAGAAACGCTCGATAGTCCAGGCTTTGAAAATCTCCCACGGGAATCGCAAACATGCCGCAGCCATGCTGCATATCGACCCGTCCACGCTATACCGTAAGATGAAAAAATACGGGTTGAACAGAAAATAACAGGTATTCTATATGCTTGTTCGGAATAAAATGCCTACATTTGTAAATGATCGGAAGTCCTGCCATGCAGGACAGACGGTCAAAACATAAGAAAAGAATATCGGCATTGCTTGGAGCCTTGCCGAATGTTACAACATAAGTCGCAAGACGTCTCAGGTAGAAATCTGGTAAATTTCAAATTGTAGAGACTATTGCGTGTAGCTTATGCTATGTCTTATAGCGTGAGCTCATGCATGATTCTACAATGGGCTTACCAGAGCCTCTACCTGATAGTGCGTGAGTTTCACGCTTTTTATTTGAAGGAAAAAGGTATGGCAAGGTTACGGGTTCTGATAGCAATGACATTAGACGGCTCCATTCCGACAGAGGACGATCCGTTGCGACAATGGCTGAGAGACGATAAGGACGGATTTTCATATGGACGCGGTAAGAGTACCCGCCGGCTATATCCGGGTTATCCGCTTGTGGATTTCATGTGTGAGAAAGACATGTCAGCCCCATCAGTCCTTTATCAAGCCGAAATACATGACGAAGAAAGCATAGAACTCCTGCGTGGCCTCTCACTTTATCATCTTATTGACGAGATAATCATCTTCCTGTTTCCATCCACCCGTCCAGACTACAAATCCGTCTCAAAACATATACCGCAGGGTGAATGGAAAATCGTAAAAACCAAAACATTCAAAAACGGAATTTGCCGCCTGATTTATTGCAAAACATTGCAATAAGGTATTGCGACATATTGCATTTGCAATGCTTCCATCAGTCTCGTTTTTATGGGGCTGATTTTTTATTTCTCTATTATTCAGTGACTTGCCATGTTTTTATGTGGCAATATGCTCCATTGGTCCATGTTTTGGCCTATATCATAATGAAACCTGTTGCGCAACACGGTGTAAAAAATGGAATTATTACACTAAAAACAGAATTCATTATGATACAGATAGACAGGGAGACATTCCAGATGATGCTCCACCAGATAATGGAACGGTTTGACAGGATAGACGACAGACTGAACCGCATGAACAGGCAGACTGCCGCCCTTGAGGGTGACAAACTGCTTGACAACCAGGATATGTGCGAACTCCTTGGTGTTACCAAGCGTACACTTGCACGCTACCGCCAGAAGAAGCTCGTCACATACTACATGATTGACGGACGTACCTATTACAAAGCTTCGGAAGTCCAGGACTTCCTGAGCAGGAAAGGAAAGGTACTTCCGGCAAAGATTAAAAAGGAGTTCGGTATTCAATCCTAACAAAACGGCAGTATGGAAATTATATGTATAGACAAACGGACATTTGACGAACTGGTTGTCCGACTCAGCATGATAGAGAAAAAGGTCACCGGTATATGCAGTCCGGCCAAAGACGCGGGACTGAAAAAATGGATGGACAATCAGGAGGTGTGCGGGGTTCTCCGCATATCCAAAAGAACGCTTCAGGTATATCGAGAGAAAGGGCTGTTGCCTTTTACCCGGATCAAGAACAAGTTCTTCTACAAGCCGGAAGATGTGCAAAGCATATTGGAATCAAGTTATCACCCACAAAAAAGAAAGCCATGAGTTACGATCTTATAGACAGAAAGGACCAGCGGATTGATACTATTTTCAAAGGGCTGGAAAACATGGAGCGTATGATAGACGCAATAAGGACAGCTCCGAGACCCGCATTCCACGGTGATTATTTCCTCACGGACGAGGAACTTTCAAAGCTGTTGAAAGTAAGCCGGCGTACCTTGCAGGAATACCGGACCCTCGGCGTGATACCTTACTACCTTGTGCAGGGAAAAGCCCTTTACAAAGAGTCAGACATACAGAAAGTTCTTGACGACGCATATAAAAGATGCAGGGAAGAACAGCGATGGGTATGAAACAATGCAAAAGAAACGGCCTCGTTACAAGGTCGTTTCTTTGTTGTCGGACAATTGGTATCCGAATTTCCTTCTCCGTTTCCTGACAATAACCTCTTCTTCGTACAAGCCAAAAGTTCGGTCCATTCCGGCTGCTTTCAGCCGTTTCATGTCCTCGTCCACTTTCCTGTCAGTCACTTTGGCATAAAGCTGCGTGGTCTCAATACGCATGTGCCCCATCATTTTGCCGACTGTCTCGATTGGAACACCCAATGAAAGGGTTATATGAGTTCCGAAATTGTGTCGTGCCTTATGAAATGTAAGTTCAAATCCATAAACTTCACCCAACTGGTGGGCGAGCATAATGAAATACGTACGACTATACAGATTGAAGACCTTGTCATCCTTTCTCTGTTCCCGGTATTTCTCGATTATCTTCAACGGAATATCCAGCAATCGGACAGAAGACAGTGTTCCTGTTTTCTGGCGGTGGATATGAATCCACCATGAACCGTCTTCAGACTGGGTAATATCATTTACCCTCAGTTTTTTCAAATCCGTATAGGCAAGTCCAGTAAAGGTGGAGAAGATGAACATGTCTCTGACAAACTGAAGCTGTGGCTTATTGACTGGAGTTGTAAGCAGTGTCTTCAGGTCTTCCAGTTTCAGATGACGGCTTTTCCGTTTGGGCAGTTCCGGATGGAGACGGCAGTACGGATCACGACGTATAGTGCCCTGACTGACGGCCCGCATGGTCATCTTTTTCAATCTGTAAAGATGTTCATGCACGCTCTTCGGACTTAACTTCCTGTCTGTTCTAAGAAAGAGCTCAAAGTCATCATAGAACACACGGTCAAGATTACGTAGCAGGACATCCTCTACACCACGTTTTTCCTCGATGAAAGCCGAAAGATGCTTATATGAACGCAGGTAAGAGTCATAAGTTTCTTTTATCCGGTCTATTCCGATACGTTTTTTGAACTCCTCGTTATGCTCCCGGAAAAGAGCCAGGAGTGTAAGCGGCTTCTGTCCGACACCCATCACGGCATTCTTCACCTGCTCTGCCGTAATGAATCCCAGACTGCTCTTTATCCGTCTGTAATGCTCATTTATTTCTTTGGTCAAATCATCAATGGCCCGGTTGACGGTAAGGGCATTCTCACTGCGGCCGTCAGCCCGTCCCTTTTCCGGATTCCAGACGGCAGGATTGACAGACACTTTCGTCCCTATCTGTTCCCATTTGGCATCTATGCTTATCTTGCACAGCAACTGGCATGTTCCATCCTTACGGATTTTGGTACGGTTTATATAAAACAATATCGCAAATGTACTGCGATGTCTGATTTCCGTATTGTTAATTTTTTCTTTCATAATCTTGTCCTTTTATTCGTTTATCAAATGACTACAGAAAATCTTTCAGAAATTTTCTTGTCCAATGTTTTCGTATCTGTATCTATCTTGTTGTCTGTCACCTTTGCATAATGCTGTGTGGTCTCAATACGACTGTGTCCCAACATTTTACTGACTGTCTCCAACGGGACTCCATGCGAAAGAGTAATTTCTGTCGCATAGGTATGCCGGGCTGCATGGAAAACCAGCTTACGCCCTATACCGCAAATTTCGGCGATGCGTTTCAAGTAACGATTCAACGAACTGTTGGAATACATAGGGAGAAGCTTTCCTTTAGGAGCCATATCACGGTATTTTTCTATGATACGAAACGGCAGTTCCATAAGGGGTATTTCAAAATCAACTCCTGTTTTCTTGCGAGAACTTCTGATCCACCAGGTACCGTCTTCCGCAAGAGAAAGATTTTCATTTGTCAACAGACGCATGTCACTGTAGGGTATACCCGTGTAGCAGGAAAACAGGAACATATCTCTCACATGATAAAGAATCTGATCATGCAGAGGTGTTGTCATAATTCTATCCAATTCTTCAGAAGTGAGATATTTCTGTTCCGGCTTCGGATGTACCGGTTCATATCCGACAAACGGAAATACTGTTATTATACCGTCAGCAATAGCTTCTCCGACAATTGTTTTCAGTTGGA
>ERZ827088.643-NODE-643-length-49719-cov-4.664848_pt1 | contig 49719 bp, 39 predicted proteins | sample MGYA00519922_ERZ827088 | MGnify/ENA primary metagenome ERZ827088 (study PRJEB31778, sample SAMEA3449254) | human gut metagenome | biome: human gut; feature: human-associated habitat; material: faeces | place: United Kingdom | collected 2010/2012 ...
GAAGCAAGCGCACAGAGAAATGGATTAGAAAAGATTACGTTCGTGTCCCTGAAAATTTTGGGAGTTATAAGGTTTTTATCTCCAAAGCAAACGGTAGTGGTGCTTTTGGCGAAACTCTCTCAGCACCGATAATTGCTGAACCGGGCATAGGACATACGCAGACATTTATGTCTATTGGAAAGAGGGCTATTTCTTCTTCGACGACACGCCCTTGTCTGAAATCATGCAGCAGATAGGGCGTTGGTACAATGTCGATGTCGTGTTCGACAATCCCCAGGCCATGTTGCTCCGCCTGCATTATTTCTGCAAGCGCAGCGACGGCATCGAATCGGCCTTGAACCAACTGAACCTCATGCAGAAAGTCCGCGCCCGGTTTGAAAACGGTGTTGTCCATATCGACTGAGTGCCGCTGTGTCAAAGCGCAGTCTTTCAAAACACAGAAACACGGAGGCACAGAGAGAATATGTCGTGAACTCATAGCATAAAATCTCTGTGCCTCCGTGTCTTTTTGTTTAAAATCTCCTCTCGTACATCCTCATTCGCCTTTCGGCGACGTGAAAAAGATTCTTTTTAATACTTTATAGCCGGGTTTGTACTTCAATGGACGACTTTTGTTGTCCGAATACGCTCTTTTTTCACTCTCTTGCTGAAATTTCTTCCAAACAACCGTGCCCGATTGAGACGCTTGTTCGTCTATTAATCAAAACAACATTTGTTTTTAATTGGAAAAACTTGTTTAATTAAAGTAAAAGGCATGAAACCTATTTCATTGAAACATCGTCTGCGTTATAGTTTCCTGTTGCTGGCCAGTCTCACGCTGTTGCCGACGACGGAGTCGCAGGCGCAAGAGAGAAAAGAAGAGATTCGGCTGGAGGTGACTCAAAAACCGTTGTCTCAAGTGTTCCGCCAGTTGGAAAAGAGTACCGGCTACAAATTCATGTTCAGTCATGACGACGTGAAAGGATTGCAGGTGACCCGCAAGGTGCAGGCTGGCGACATCGAGACCGTGCTGAAGCAACTTTTGGAGGGACTGCCCCTGACGTACTCCATCAAGGGCAAGTTCGTTTACATCGTGCCCAAGAAAGGTGTGCCGGCAGCAGTCGAACAAAGCAAGAAAACGGTCCGCGGCCAGGTGGTCGACGCAGCGGGCAATCCGCTTCCCGGCGTGTCAATCTTGGTGAAAGGCACAAAGACAGGCACGGCTACTGACCTTGACGGAAACTATTCGCTGGATATGCCGGCAGAGGGCCACACCTTGTTGTTTTCCATGATAGGCATGAAAAACGTGGAAGAACGTGTGGGCAAACGCACCAACGTCAATGTGACGATGGAGGAAAATGCGGAGATGATGGACGAGGTGGTCGTGACGGGCTATCAGCAGCTGAAGAAAAATGCGTTCACGGGAAATGCCACCGTGGTGACGAAAGACCAACTTTTGAAGACGAACAATAAGAATGCCATCGCCGCCCTGCAAGCTTTCGAACCCTCCTTCCGTCTAAAGGAAGCCAATCTGTGGGGTTCTGACCCGAACAACTTGCCGGAGTTTACCATCCGCGGCGAGAGCAGTATCGGTATGAACCGCGGCCTTGACGTGGAGTCGGCACGCCGCTCGCAACGTACGAATCTGGCGGACAACCCGAACCTTCCCATCTTCATCCTCGACGGCTTTGAGGTGAGCGTGCAGAAAATCTACGATATGGACATCAACCGCATCGAGAGCATGACCATCCTGAAGGATGCTGCCGCTACGGCCCTTTACGGTTCGCGTGCTGCCAATGGCGTCATCGTGGTGACGACCGTCGCTCCGAAGCCGGGCGAACTGCGCGTGACATACAACTTCACAGGCGGAATGGAGTTTCCTGACCTTTCGGACTATAACCTTTGTAATGCCGAGGAGATGTTGGAAGTGGAGCGGCTGGCAGGCTTGTTTACGGCGGAGCCGGACAATCCGTCCGGGCAAATACAGGAAGACATTCGTTATAATGATTTACTGAATGAGGTGCGCCGTGGTGTAAAGACCGACTGGCTGGCCCAGCCCGTGCGCAATGTGTTCAACCAGACGCACAGCATGAACCTTTCGGGCGGTGTGGAGTCCATCCGTTACAGTGTGGATTTGAACTACAACACGCACAATGGCGCGATGAAAGGTTCGTTCCGCGATGTCTATGGCGTGGGCCTGACTTTAGACTACCGTTACAAGGAGTGGCTGCAAGTGATGAACCAAGTGAGCTATACGGTGACGAAATCCGAGAACTCGCCTTATGGCGATTTTTCCAGGTATGCAGCGTTAAAGCCTTATTATGCCCCTTATGACAACGACGGAGACTTGTTGGAGACGTTGTTGTCTTCGAACAATATGCCCAACCCGCTCTATCAAGCCCGTTACTTGGGCAGCTACTCCGGGCGCACCACGCTGAGCGACTTGACCGACCAGTTGAGTGTAAATCTATATTTTACCAAGGAATTCTTTTTTAAGGGACAATTCTCTGTGACTCGTACGGACTCGGATGCCGAGACTTATGTAGACCCCAATGACCCGAGTTTCCTGAATGTGTCAAGCCGTGAAAAAGGCACGTTGAATACTTTGAACAGTGTGTCTTATAAATGGAACGTGAACGCATTGTTCTATTATAACAAAGAGATTAGTAAACATTTTATAAATGCAGTGGCCGGTGTCAACGCACAGGAAAGCCATAATGAGAGTACGGATATATTGTATAAAGGTTTTCAGTTGAGCAATCTCCATTCACCCAGTTATGCAGCCGACCAACCGGACAAGGCCAATGTCACGAGAGACAAGGATCGTTTGGTGGGAGTCTTGGCTTCTTTGAACTATTCATACAATGATATTTACTTGGCCGATTTTTCCTTCCGTATGGACGGTTCGTCAAAGTTCGGACGTGAGGATCGTTTTGCTCCTTTCTGGTCTGCCGGACTGGGCATTAACATTCATAATTATGAGTTCTTGCGCAATAATCCGGTGATTAACACGCTGCGTTTGCGTGGCACATACGGAGTGACAGGAAATGTGAGTTTCCCCTCTTATGCAGCAGTGTCGACTTACCAGACATCAGATGACTGGTATTTCTCCACTCCGGCAAACACGCTGATTGCATTGGGCAACCCGGCCTTGACATGGGAGAAAACGGGAACATGGGATTTCGGTATCACGTTGGAAATGTTCAACCGCCGTCTGTCCATCGAAGCCAATTATTATCGGAAAGAAACTACTGACCAACTATCGCAACTGAGTATCCGCACTTCTTCAGGATTTGAGAACTTCTATACCAATGCGGGAACAATCTTGAACAAAGGATATGAACTGAAAGTCAATGTCGTGCCATATCAGGACAAGGACTGGACTGTGTCGCTGAATGCAATGATTGCCGGGAATAAAAACCGTATTACGGAGCTAGGGCAGGATGCTGCGGCTTACAATCAGAAGGTGCAGGACTTTTATGCAGGCAAAGGCCAGGATGCCGACAATGCAGAGTATGAGGAGTTGAAGTATGTGCCATTGACTCAGTTTTATGTAGGTGCGTCGACGACAGCCATCTATGCCGTCCCTTCTTTGGGTATTGACCCATCGACCGGTAAGGAAATGTTTCGCAAGCGCGATGGTTCTGTGACGCATACTTGGAATTCTGCCGATATAGTGGTTTGTGGTGATGAAAGTCCGAAAGCGCAAGGCTCATTCGGCATCAATATCGGATGGAAAGGTTTTTACCTGAATACAAACTTCCTGTTCCAATGGGGAGGGCAGAGCTATAACAACACACTCCTGCATAAGGTGGAGCAAGCCGACATTGAAAACAGCAACGTGGACCGCCGTGTGTTGAGTCAGCGTTGGCAACGTCCCGGCGATTTGGCTCCTTATTATGATATGAAGTCTACGGTAGAGACACAGCCCACGTCACGCTTTGTACAGGATAATAATTATTTGTCCTTTAGTAGCTTGTCGTTTGGGTATGACTTTGGCAAGAATGTTACTTCGAAATTGCATCTCACATCGTTGGGCTTACGTTTCAATGCGAACGACTTGGCTCGTTGGTCGACAATCCGTGAAGAACGAGGCACTAGTTATCCGTATGCTAAGAACTATAGTTTTACTTTGAGCTTAGGCTTTTAATAAATGAATTATTCTATGAAAAAGATATATACAACTGTTTTTATATTGTTGTCAGCATGTTTCATGACAGCTTGTTCCGGTTGGTTGGATATAGAGCCGGAAGGGCAGGCAACGAACGACAAACTGACAGAGACGGGTGACGGCTACCGCACGATGTTGAGTGGCGTGTATAAGGCTATGACCTCCAAGAATCTGTATGGTGTGGAGTTGCAGTTTGGCATTGTCGATTGCATTTCCCAGCAATATACTTGGGAGTGGATGGCCTCCAGCGGCATAAGTGCTAATACGATTTATCAGAGAGCACGCGAATTTAATTACTATGATGTAAGTCTGCGCGAAACCATTGATGCAATATGGAAAGATGGCTATAACGTCATTGCCAATGCCAACAACCTGATTCAAAACATCGCGGATGAGAATCCGGACAAGTTTGCAGAAGGCGAGTTGGAGCGCGACATGATTTTGGGTGAGGCTTATGCCTGCCGTGCCCTGATGATGCACTTTGATCTGTGTAGGCTGTTTGCTCCCGCTCCTGTCGAAAATGAAGGAGGCACTTATCTTCCTTATGTAGACACATATCCCAACATCCAGCCGGAAGCCATCGAGGTGAAACCGTTCTTGGAAAAAGTCGTGGCAGACTTCAAGGAGGCACAACGTCTGACTGCACGCATGGACACGACCGCTCTCGGCATGAGTGCCAATGCTTCCTTTAATTCGCGTTTTTACAACCAGTTGGAATATGGGATGGAAGGAGCTCCGGACGGGGCTGGATTGGATGATTTCTTTTTAGGGCGTGGCTATCGCTTGAATTATTATGCCATTACCGCTTTGTTGGCTCGTGTGTACCAATATATAGGTGAAGATGACTTGGCCTTCGAATGTGCCAGCCAAGTCATGAATTTCAAAGCGAGGGGCGCTAATGGGGTGACGTATGACATGTTTACCCAAGATGATTGGATGACAATGGCATCAGCTGAGGACAATGAGTCGCGCACTGACTTGAAGCTTGTATCCAATCTGATATTTGCACTGTACAACGAGGATTCCTACATTGATTATGATTTGGGCACTTTGTTTCAGAAACGTTCGGACGAGCAAGGAGGAAATTCGAGTTGGTTTGCAGTGGATGTGAACGGGCAGGAGATTTTTCAGTCGATAGATGGGACAGAGGAGAAAGACTATGACTATCGTTTCCAATATTTGTTGTTTGCTCCACAATACAATGCTTTCACCGATGGGGATGATTATAGGCTCTCGACGAAATGGTATTGTAGTGAGGATGTGACCCTTCGAACGAAGAACTTACAGACATTACCGGTTATTCGCGGTACGGAACTCCGTTACATTATGGCAGAACATTACGCACGTGAAGGCAATTTCACGGAAGCGTATAACATCTTGAATACAATCCGGAACAATCGGGGAATCTACACGCTTTTGCCCGAATCCAACAGTCTGGACCGCTTCCTGCAAGACTTGATTCGCGACGCCCAGCGCGAATGGATTTCGGAGGGACAGCTGTTCTACCTCTACAAGCGTTTGGGGGCGAAAGTGAAGATTGGCAACACGAGCCGCAAGCTGAATAAATCAGAATACATGTTGCCTATTCCTGATAATCAAAATATGTAATATAAACAAACCGTTAAAGTCATGATAAGAAAACTAACGCTTTTGATAGCTGCCATCGGAGGATTCCTGATGACAGCTTGTGAAGAACAAGATATAATGGTGTTCGGGGAGGAACGTATGGTCTATTTTGAGAAGTTCTGGCGCGACGCCATCGCCGGAACGGAAACAGCCGACTCCACTGAAATAACCTTCTATTTCAACCATCCTTCCGATATGCACCATCAGGCTGATTTGGTTGTCGTGCTGGCCGGGCGCAAGCTGGAACAAGATGCACGTTTCCGTCTGCGCGTCGTGGACGAACTGACGACAGCTCTTCCGGAGGACTATACGTTGGAAGAAGAATACACGTTCCGTGTATTGCCTGTGCCGGATAATGCCACCAGTATGCAAGACACCATCCACATTCAGTTTAACCGCACGCCGCATTTGGATGAGGTGGACGGTGGTTACCGCCTGGTATTGGAAATCGTGCCGAGCGAAGAGTTGCAAGTCGGTCAATACGAACGTTCGCGGGCCATCATTTGGGTTTCCAAAGAACCGGTGCGCCCGTTGTGGTGGGATGTCGAGGTCGAAACCTTCTTGCTTGGCACTTATTCTCCGTTGAAGTATAAACTTTTCCTGGAAAACATTCCGGGTGCTGACGAACTGGACGAAAATGTGATTGAAAACAATCCCGACGTGGCACGCAAACTGGCTTTGCAATTCAAGCAATGGCTGATTGAAAATCCGACTTATGATGAGGATGGCTATTTGTTGGATGTGCCGCTATAAAATGATTAACAAACAAAAGACAATGAAGATTATGAATAAACTTGTATACAGTTTGCTGGCAAGCTTGCTGGTCTTGACAGCTTGTTTTGAGGATGAAGGCAATTATGACTATCATGACATGAATCCTCCTCGTTGGCTGGTCGATAATATGCAGCCGGTTGCTATCAACGCACATCAAGGACGTGAGGTAGTGCTGGATGGAAGCGGCCTTTTTACATGGGACACAGACTCATTGACACGCTCCGGAGAGGTGACTTACGAGTGGGTTCTTAATGGGAAGCGTGTCGCCGAGGGACTTCGGGTGAACATGACCACGGAGGAATTGATGGAAAAAGCCGAAGTTACAGAGTTTTCGGGCAAGATGGGCACTTTCGGGACGTTCAACATCGTGGAGAAGTCCACGGGTGTGAGCTACATGGCTGAAATATTGGTGTGGTTCTATCCTAAGTTTTCATCAGGCAACTGGATTATGCTTGTCGATGACGATGGGAAGGCCCGTGTGTCTGCCATTCGTGATTTCTCAACGATAGAAAATGGCCAGACGGTTACTTCTTATGAGCTTGTTCAGGATGCCTATGCAGAGAGTAATGACGGTAGTTCTATCCCTGGCAAGCCGCTAAACATGAGCTGGGCGCTCGACAGGCATGTCGGACAAAACGGTTCCATCACCGTGATTACCGATCAGGGCGGATATGAATTGAATGCCGAAGACTTGTCTTTCTATGGCAAGATTGAAGGCGATCAATTCTTGGACGGCACGCCTGCCAATTTCCAACTGATGGCCCGCGCCGATTATGACGCTACGGACAACTGCCAGCCTGCGACGTTCCTCGCTGCGGCTGACGGGCAACTCTACACCCGTGTCATGTCGGAGAATTATCTGGGAGGCAAATATCTCACCGAGCCGTATTATGTCGATGAAAAAGGCTACAAAGTAACCATGTTCGGCAATGCCAACTACAACAACATGATTCCCTGCTATGACGAGAAGAACCGTCGTGTGTTGATAGCCACAGTGGAGATGTCGCAAGTGGGCGAGGACTACACGAGTGTTTTCCGTGCCAGGGTTGTGCCTCTGTCGGGCACGCCGCAATATGGTGCTCCGGCAGGCGGCTTCCCGGAGGGGACTGAAATCCTTTATATAGGCTTGCACAGGTATTACCCCTCTTTGTTGGGTGGCAACATGGTCTTTGTTTGTCTCTACAACCAGCCGGGCGTGGCAGGCACGCAGTTGCGTCATTTTGCAGTCTACACTTCGGGGCTTAGCCTTAACACCAGTGCTTGGCAATTTCAGTTGGCAGACCTTACTGTGCCCGAATTGCTGGATGCTTCATCATGCATACTTTCCAGCGGGAGCAACCGTTTGGGGGCGACTTGTCAGCAAGCGGCGCGTGCCATCTTCTTCACGGTTGGCAATGAAGTCCGTTATCTCCTATACGATGGCTCTTCGTCGCCTTCCATCAGATACCGGACGATGCCTTTAAGCGACATTACTTCGCCCATCACTTACCTTACCATCGCTTTCTATGACTGCAACCAGATGATTATTGGTTGTGAAAATGGCGACGTATTCCTCTACGACATCACGTCATACGACATCCCGAGTTTGCTGTTTAAAGGCAATGTCGGAGGCAAAGTGCTAAAAGTCCGTCAGTTGGGAAGCCGTTCTGCGTATTGTGACAGTTTTAATGATTAAAAAACAACTTTATTTCGAATTATGAACATCAAAAGAAGTCTGTTGACATCAATGGTCTTGGCGGCCGGCTGCTTGCTGAAAGCCCAGACCGGCTACCAAGTGACTTTCGTCAACAAGCAGGAGGCTAACGGCTTTAAGCCGGAGAAGGTCTATCTGTTTTCGATTGAAGACCGCGCGGTGTTGGACAGCGCCGCTTGTGAGAACGGGACGTATGTCCTCAAGGGCACGGCTACGTTGCCGAAATTGGCCTCCATCTGCGGGACGGCGACCGGTTATAATGTCGTGGCAGCATTTGTCCTCGACGAGACTCCTCTTCAGGTGGTGCTCGACCGCGGCGTGAAGGTCGAAGGTTCGGATGTCAATGCCCGCATGGCGGCCATCACGGACGCCATCAATCAGGGCGGGGTGGACCAACGCCGCATCCAGCAGGAGGCTACGACGCTGGCCGAAAAGTATGGTGGACAGTTGCCTGACTCCATCGGGAAACGTTTGGACAAGGAATGGGAGGATGTCTCGGCGCGTCAGATGCATGCCCTGCGGCAGGGTATCCTGGACAACAAGGACAATCTTATCCCGGCTTATTTCATCTTCAACTATGACGATGTCTTGGGCATGGATTTTCTGGATACGTATCTGCGTGACTATCCCTACAAGCAAAATGCATTGTTGAAGTCGACCTTCCACAAGCTTGAGGGTGCGAAGCGGAAAGCTGCTGGAGCGGCTTTCACGGACTTTGCATTGGCTGACATGCAGGGGGTGTCGCGGAAGTTGTCTGACTATGCAGGCAAGGGGCATTACGTGCTGGTCGATTTCTGGGCCAGCTGGTGCGGGCCGTGCCGGCAGGAAATGCCCTTGGTGAAGTCGCTTTATGAGAAATATCATCCGAAAGGATTCGAGATTGTAGGTGTCTCCTTCGATACCAATAAAGAGGATTGGACAAAGGCTGTGGAGCAGATGGGCATGACTTGGCCCCAGCTTTCAGACTTGAAGGCTTGGAAGAGTGAAGCTGCCCAGCTTTATGACGTACGTGCCATACCGGCGACACTCTTGATAGGGCCGGATGGAAAGATTGTGGCTTCCGGTCTGCGGGGTGCCCAGTTGCAAAAGAAGTTGGAGGAGATTTATGAATAGTGCCTGAGATGGCAATCTTTTGTCTGCGGTCTGTCTGCTGTTGTTGGTGGACAGACCGCTTTTTTTGTGCGTCTGGCTACCCATGCTGTGCCGTGCGCGGCATGCGTCCTGTTTGTTGGCGGGGATGAAAAATCGTCCGGAGGACATCCCTTTATTCTGCCCGACCTTACCCTCCTTTCCGTGGTCGGACGCAGTTAAGGAGGCTCGCGGGCAGGGCTCGGCCTGCGTTGAGGCCGTGTCGGTGGAGAGGTGCTTGGGGATAGATTGACGGTGTCGAGGGTTGGAATTGGCCGGACTCCAGTTCTTCCACGTCGTGTACGTCGTGGTGGATGCGGAAGACGGGGACACGCATCTTTCGGCTGTTGCTGGCCGTGTAGGTGCAGACGATGCCGCAGTGGCTGGCTGTGGAGACGGCCGTGTCCTTGATGATGGCGAGAGGTTGGGCGGGAGCGTCGGTTTCAGGCACGTAGAGCTGGAAGTAGCCTTGGCTGTCACGCACCACCTGGATGTGGACTTCGGGCGAACTGTCGCCCCGCATGAATGCCTCGGTCTGGCAGAGCAGGGTCAGCGCGTCGCCTTGCTGGCGGTAGAAGTAGATGCGGTCTTCCTTGCCGCCCACTTGGAGGTAATAGCCGTCGACGTTTCCCGTGAGGTCGGGCGAGTCGGCCATGAGGTAGATGCGCAGGTGGTTGTTTGCCGACGGATTGAACGACAGGCGTACATGCAACTGCCAGCACGTGCGGTCGGGTGTCGTGAGCGGGGTGGCGAGACAAGCCGTTCCGGCCTGGTCGCTTGTGTCGTAGAGCCGGATGAGGCCGTCGTCTTCGATGCGGAATTTTTCCGTCTCGCCGTCCCATGAGAGCGGGTCGTAGGTGTGTGTGTCGTCGGTGGGGACCGAGGGCCTGTTTTCTTCCGAGGGGGTGTCGGGCGGAAGGCCGTCGCTTTCTTCCACGAACACCGGTTGGCTGCAGCCGGCAAAGGCCAGGCCGATGCATAGCAGGCTGACGAGTATCGGATGTCTGGGCATAGCAGTATCGTTTTTTATGGTCACAGCACAAAGTTAGGCAATAGTTGTTCTGTTGTGCTATTTCTTGGAAGCTTTTTGTCGTGTGCTGCGGATGGGCCGCTTCCGATAATGGTATGTTTGTCTCGCCGGGAGGGTTGAGGCCGGGAGAGGTGATTCGGGATGGAAACAAGTCCTAAAACATTCCTTCGGCTGTTGGCTAACTTGGCGGAATGAATTACTTTTGCAAAAACTTAAAGACCTATGATACAATCAATGACCGGATACGGCAAAGTGACTGCCGAATTTGAAGGAAAAAAGATACATGTTGAGATAAAGTCGCTCAACAGCAAAGCGCTGGATTTGTCCACGCGCATCGCCCCGCTCTATCGGGAGAAGGAAATGGAGATTCGTAACCTGATTGCCGGACGTCTGGAGCGTGGCAAGGTGGATTTCAACCTTTGGGTGGAGAAAGACGTGGTCGATTCGGCGACGCCCATCAATATGGCCGTGCTCGAAAGTTACTACAAGCAAATCAATTCCATCGCCGAGACCACAGGCATCCCCCTGCCGGACGACTGGTTCGCGACACTGTTGCGCCTGCCCGACGTGATGACCAAGGTGGAGGTGCAGGAGTTGTCGGAAGAGGAGTGGGCTGTCGTGAGCCAGGCCATCCATGAAGCGATTGACCACCTGGTGGCTTTCCGCATACAGGAGGGCGCGGCCCTCGAACGGAAGTTCACGGAAAAACTGGACAACATCACCGCACTGCTGGCTTCCATCGAAGTGTATGAGACGGAGCGGGTGAACCGCATTCGTGAGCGCATCGTGGAAGCGCTGGAGAAAACGCTCAGCGTCGACTATGACAAGAACCGCCTGGAACAGGAGTTGATTTACTACATCGAGAAGCTGGACATCAACGAGGAAAAGCAGCGGCTGGCTAACCACTTGCGCTATTTCCGCCAGACGATGGCCGAGGGACACGGGCAGGGCAAGAAGCTGGGCTTCATCGCGCAGGAGATGGGCCGTGAAATCAACACCACCGGCAGCAAGTCGAACCATGCCGAGATGCAGAACATCGTGGTGAAGATGAAAGACGAGCTGGAGCAAATCAAGGAGCAGGTGTTAAACGTAATGTAAACAAATATGGGAAAACTTATCATTTTCTCTGCGCCGTCAGGCTCAGGCAAATCGACCATTATCAACTATCTGCTGAAGCAGGGGCTGGACCTTGCTTTCTCCATTTCAGCCACCAGCCGCCCGCCGCGCGGGACGGAACGCGACGGGGTGGAGTACTTCTTCCTGACGCCTGACGAATTTCGCGAGCGCATCGCACGCGGTGAATTCCTGGAGTATGAAGAGGTCTATCCCGGCCGCTTTTACGGCACGTTGAAGTCGCAGGTGGAGAAGCAGCTTGCCGAGGGACAGAATGTGATTTTCGATGTCGACGTGGTGGGCGGATGCAACATCAAGCAGTACTACGGCGACCGCGCCCTGTCGGTATTCATCCAGCCGCCTTCGGTGGAGGAGCTGCGCCGCCGCTTGGTCGGGCGGGGCACGGATGCTCCGGAGGTGATAGCCGACCGTGTGGCAAAAGCTGAATACGAGTTGGGATTCGCCCCGAAGTTTGACGTGGTCGTGGTGAATGACGACTTGGAGACGGCTGAGCGGCAGGCTTTGGACATCATTCGTAACTTTTTAAAGAAATAGCCATGCTTGTATTGTTCTATCTCATCATACTGGCAGCCTTAGGTGTGGGTTGCTATGCTGTCCTCAAGGAGGAGTATGTCATTGTCATCGCCATGGTGTTCGTGGTCTTCCTCCAAGTGGTGAACATTTTGAATCATAAGAAACGAAAACGACGTTGATGAGTACATCGCTCCATAAAGTAGGCATATTCGGAGGCTCGTTCAATCCTATCCATGTGGGCCATCTGGCCTTGGCCAACTATCTTTGTGAGTTTGGCGGGCTGGATTCGGTGTGGTTTCTGGTGACACCTCAAAACCCCTTGAAACGTCAGGATGACTTGCTCGACGACTGCCATCGGCTGGAGCTTGCCCGCATGGCCATCCAGGACTATGCGAAGTTCCATGTCTCCGACTTTGAGTTCTCGCTTCCTCGCCCGTCTTACACGATTCACACCTTGCAGGCGTTGAAAGTGGCTTATCCGGAGAATGAGTTCCATCTCATCATGGGCAGCGATAACTGGAAGGTGTTCAACTTGTGGCACCATCCCCAGCAACTGTTGGCTGAAAACCGCCTGATCATCTATCCGCGTCCGGGGTTTCCCGTAGATGCCTGCGGGCTGCCTTCGCAGGTGCGGTTGGTCAAAGCTCCCTTGCTCGATGTCAGCTCCACGTTCATCCGGGAAGGGTTGCGCCTGGGCAAGGACATACGTTTCTTTTTGCCGCAGGCCGTTTATGAACGAATCAAACAAGAAAAATGGTATTTATGAAAAGACTCAGTGTATTCATGGTGTGTTGCCTGTGTGCCTTGTTCGTGCAGGCGCAGGACGAACTTTACAAATACGACCGTATCCCCGACTGTTTTCAGCAAGTGTTCAACGACGTGGCAGAGGAATGTGTCACGTGCATTCTCAATACGCCCAACGGCCAATATTGGGGGCAGGCCCGCGACGGCATCCTCTACGGCTACGGCATCTTCATCAGCAATGACGGCAGCCAGTGGGTGGGACAGTATCGCAACGGGGAGTGCATCTTCGGCATCCTGATGGGCAACAAGACGGCCAATGTGGGTTCGAAGACGTTCTATTCACTCTATGACCTCACGACCGGCGAACTTCTTCGCATCCAGACCCCCGACGGCGTGCAGGCTCCAGACCCGCAAGCTGCCAAGGACTATCGTTTCGAGTCCATGACTTATGCCAATGGCGACCGCTATGTCGGTGAGACCTACAAAGGGCAGCGTCATGGCTACGGCATCTATTACTGGAGTGACGGGCAGTTCTGGTATGGGCAGTACCGCCACAATGTGCGGTGCGGCTACGGCGTGCAGTTCGGGGTGGACAACAAGCTCTTTATCGGCAAGTGGTTTGACAATGAAAAGCTGAAGGACTAAGGAGCTTTCTTCAGCGTGACGACCACAATCTCACTGGGCGCGCAGATGCGTAGGGGCACGTGCGAGGTGCCCAGCCCGTTGGTGATGATGACGGGGAGGCCGTGGCTGCTGGCACGTCTTCCCGATAGCAGGCGTGTGCCGTATTTTGACCCTGTCCTGGGTGTCCATAGCCGGAGGAATGAGATTTGTCCGCCGTGTGTATGTCCGGCCAGGGCCAAGTCTGTGTGAGGCACGGGCACGTCTTCCACATAGTCCGGTGTGTGGACCAGCAGGATGACGAAGTCGTCTTCTTGGAGTTCCGTCGTGGGTGAAATGCTGTTGGTTTTCAAGTCAAAGGGGTTGCGCACTCCGCTCACGATGATGAAGTTTTCGCCTTTCCGTATCGTGTCGTTCCGGTGTTCAAGCAAGCGGATGCCGTGGTGCTTCATGGCAGTCCGGACCTCGTCCGTGCAGCGTGCGTAGTCATGGTTGCCCAGCACGGCGTCTATGCCGTAGGGCGGGGTGGCTTTAGCCAGTTCGGCGAACAGTTCTTCCACATATTCACATCCCTCGTGATAGTCGCCGCCCAGCAGGAGCAGGTCGGGACGGAGGTCGCGCAGGGCACGCACGAGGCTGTGCAAATGTTTCCGTTTGAATTTGCTTGGATAGTGTGTGTCAGAAATAAAAGCGATGCGGAAACCGTCAAAAGTTTCCGGCACTTGGGCGTGTTCGAACGTGTAGCGTTTCGTCCGTCCTACGCCCGGGTAGCGGCTCAGTGAGGCACACGAGGCAAAGAGCAGAGCCGATAGCAGCAGGATGATTCCATTTCTCATGAAGCAAAAGTAGCACAACTTCCGAATACCTACAAATAGGTATTGTGTGACTTTGAGTCCCGCTCTAACTTTGCACTGCAAATTGTATAAATCTAAATATAAAAGCACGATCACATGAAGATTAAGTTTATTATGATGGCATCAATGGCAGCTTTTGCCTTGACCTTCACAGCTTGTTCTGGCAATCAAAAGCAATCCGGAACAGAAACAGCCGAAACCCAAACATCTGCTGTTCAGACCATAGATGACCTGTTGGAGCATGCCGACTCTCTGGTGGGGCTGCAAGTCACCTTTCAGGGAGTCTGTACGCACACGTGTAAGCACGGAGCTACGAAAATGTTCATGATGGGAAGCGACGACACGAAGACCATCCGTGTGGAAGCTGGCGAGCTGGGTTCTTTTGATACGAAATGTGTGAACTCTATGGTCGAAGTGACGGGCAAACTTGTAGAACAGCGCGTCGACGAGGCTTATCTCCAGAAGTGGGAAGCACAACTGAAGTCGCAGACAGCGAAGGCACATGGCGACGGGGAAGCAGGTTGCGATTCCGAGAAAAAAGCACGGGGCGAGACTGGCAACACGCCCGAAGAACGCATCGCCGACTTCCGGGCTAAAATAGCCCAGCGCAAGGCTGACACGGGCAAAGATTATCTGTCGTTCTACTACGTGGAGGCGCAGAGCTATGCCATCAAGTAAGGGTGCGCTTGTCCGCAAGATATGCCGCTGGGTACACCGGGACTTGTCGTTCCTGTTTGCAGGCATGATAATCATCTATGCGCTTTCAGGGTTGTTTCTGAACCATCGGAACAGTATCGATCCCAGTTATACGGTGAGCCGCAAGGAGTATCGGATTACGGAGGCACTCCCCGGCAAGGACGGCATGACACGTGAACGGGTGCTCGCGCTGCTCCGTCCGCTGGATGAGGAGGAAAACTTCACGCAGTTCTATTTTCCACAGCCCGGTCAGATGAAGGTGTTTCTGAAAGGAGGCTCCAGCCTGCTTGTGGACACGGCGACGGGACATGCCGTCTATGAGTCGGTAAAGCCCCGTCCGCTCATCGCGCCGATGGTGAAGCTGCATTTCAATCCCGGCAGTTGGTGGACCTGGTTTGCCGATTTCTTTTCCGTCTGTCTCATCCTCATCACCCTCACGGGACTACTGATGGTGAGAGGGAAGACGCTATGGGGACGGGCAGGCATCCTGCTGCTTGTGGGTATCCTTATTCCCATCCTGTTCCTGTTTATAGAATGAAGAATCAAGAATGAAGAGTGAAGAATGTCTCTGCAGGCAGAGCTATATGCACTCTTAATTCTTCACTATTCATTCTTCATTAAAACTCTTTCCTAATCATGACTGCAATACTAGAATGCAAACATCTGACCCATTATTATGGGAAACGGAAAATCTATGAAGACTTGAACTTCGAGGTGCCGCGCGGGCGTATTCTCGGCTTGCTCGGCAAGAACGGCACCGGCAAGACTACGACCATCAACATCCTGAGCGGATACCTGAAACCACGTGCAGGCGAGTGCCGCATCTTCGGAGAGAACATACAGACCATGTCGCCGGCCATGCGCCGGAATATCGGACTGTTGCTCGAAGGACACGTGCAATACCAGTTCATGACCATCACTCAGATAGAAAAATTCTATTCGGCTTTCTACCCGGGGCAGTGGCGGCGTGAGGCCTACTATGAACTGATGGACAAGCTCAAGGTCGCTCCGGGACAAATCATTTCCCGCATGTCGAACGGACAACGCTCGCAAGTGGCGCTCGGCCTGATTTTAGCTCAAAACCCTGAACTCCTCATCCTCGATGATTTCTCGCTGGGTCTCGATCCGGGTTACCGGCGGCTCTTCTCCGACTACCTGCGCGACTATGCCCGTGCCGAGGGCAAGACTGTCTTCCTCACCTCCCACATCATACAGGACATGGAGCGGCTCATTGACGACTGCATCATCATGGACTACGGGCGCATACTCACCCAACAGCCCGTCCGCCGCCTGCTCGACACGGTCCGCCGCTACACTTGCCACGTGCCGGACGACTATGAGCCGCAGTTGCCCGCCGATGAGTTCTATCACCCTTCCGTCTTGCGGGGAGTGATGGAGACTTGTTCTTTCCTGGAGCCTGCCGACGCGGAGCGGAGACTTACCGAACTTCGCGTGCCGTTCACCCGGTTGGAAAGCGAGAAAATCAATCTCGAGGATGCCTTCATCGGCTTGACTGGAAAATATTAACCTCACTTCAAATTTAGACAAATGCTGAAAGCTATATTATATAAGGAGTGGATAAAACTCCGCTGGTATGCCTTGCTGGCCGTGCTGGTCACGACGGGTGTGGCTGCCTATTGCCTCCTGCGTATGGACCGCGCCGTCACCTTGCGTGGGGCCGGGCACATCTGGGAAGTGATGGTGTTGAAAAATGCCATCTTCATCGACTATCTTCAGTTCGTCCCTCTGTTGGCGGGCGTGTTGGCGGCTCTCGTGCAGTTCATGCCTGAGATGCAGCGCAAGTGCTTGAAGCTGACGTTGCACCTGCCGTGTTCGCAACAGCGGATGGTGTTCACCATGCTTGCTGCCGGCGTGCTGGTCCTTGTCGCGTGCTTTGCGGTAAACGTTCTTGTGATGCTGGCTTATTTGACCACGGTGTTGCCCGCCGGTCTGACTCTGAACATCCTTTCGGCTGCTGCCCCGTGGTATCTCGCAGGGTTGGCCGGATACCTGCTCACAGCTTGGGTCTGCTTGGAACCGACCTGGCGTGTGCGCGTGGCGGGACTGCTCGTGGGTGCACTCGTCGTGCGCGTCTATTTCCTTTCGGCTGTGCCTCATGCCTATGACAGCTTCCTGCCGTGGCTGGCTGTGTTCACGTTGGCCCTGTCGCTGCTGTCGTGGCTGTCGGTCACACGCTTCAAGGCTGGCCGGCAAGACTGAACGCCCCGTTTTCCATTGACCAACATATTAAAAACGAATGACTCATCATGACACGACTCAGTAGATTCTTTCTTTATTTCATTCTTGTCGTCCTTGCCGTGTGGCAGCTTCCCTGGTGTTATGCCTTCCTCACGGTGAAGGCCGCGCCACAGCGTTTCGTCATGTATAGCTCCCTGTTGGGCGACTTCCTCCTCACAGGCTATGAGGAAGGCACCGGCCTGACGCGGCACGACACGCAGGGACGTTCCTACACCGAGCAGGAGGTGGACAGCCTCCTCCCCATGTTCTATATGCGCCAGCTCGTCGCGGACGAACGTTTCCCCGACTCACTCTTCGGACAGCCGGTCAGTCCCCGCGAAGTGCAGCAGACATCGTTCAATTTCCGTATGCGGCCTTCAGCCGTTAATGCTCCGGCTTCCGGCATTTATTTCTTGCTGGAGTCACGTCCGAAGCGGGTGGAGCTTCAGATGCCTGACGATGCGTTCCGTTTCACGGATGAGGGCGTCGAATTTATCGTGATGGAGACCAATACGCTTGATGCCGGCAAGAGTGCCCGTTTCACGGAAGTGCTGCGCGAGAAGGGATTTTGCTTCCCGCCCCGCCGGGTGGCCGGAAACCCGACGACCATGAAGGAGTATGACAACGGCTATCTCCTGCTCGATGCCGACGGGCGACTGTTCCACTTCAAGCGCGTGGCCGGCCAGCCTTACGTGAAGGCCTTGCCCCTTCCTGAGGGCGTGGAGGCCCGGCATGTGTTCGTCACGGAATTCCGCGACCGCAAGCTCCTGGGCTTCATGGTCGATAGCCGCCACCGCCTGCATGTCGTCCGTGCTGACGGCTCAATCGCGGAGACCGGCATTCCGGCCTACGACCCGGAACGTGATGACTTCACCATTTTCGGCAACCAGTTCGACTGGACGGTGCGCGTCGCCTCGCCCGGCATGACCCACTATTATGCCTTGCGGGCCGATGACTATTCGCTGCTGAAGACTTTCGACATGCCTGTCGATGGAGGTGAAATTCCCGGATTGAGTTTTACTTCGCCCTATGACCAGTATGTCCGTCCGCGCTTCTAGAAGCCGCTGTTTCTAGTGTGCCGTGGCATACAGGGCCGTTCAAGGCCGTTTGACGCAGGCGACACGGATGTTTCTTAAAAAGAGTCCGTGTCGCCTGCGTTGTTTGTCTTTTCCTCCGGTTGTTTGTTAGTCTTTGGGCGAATTCTCGGTCTGTTAGGCTTCTGTCCTGTGTCGGATAGCCCGCCATTTTTCTCAAAACGGGAGCTAATCGGACTCAAAAACTCATCCCTTATCATCGGGCGATAAATTTACCCCACGTTTTTTAGAAACAGAAGTCCCTGTATGGCTTTTTTCTATCTTTTTCAATGCACATCCTTGTCTGCTCACGCCTGTGCTGGAAGGGGCAAAACAGCGGACTGGTGTCGGCGTCCGGCTAGCCTAGTGTCGGTGGTCGGCTAGCCTAGACTCCGCTCGGACGCCGACACTAGGCTAGCCAAGCTTTCCCTTAATACCTAGCGTGGATTTTGTCTTCTCCTTGATTTTTAGTGAGTTGTTTTTTGGAAAAATGTTCTCTTTCTGCCGGTGGTACGGCCAGTGGCCGGGATACAAAATACCTAGAAATGGCGATTGCCATGTTGTTTTTGTTTATCTACTTTTGTCCCGTTAAAAAGAAAGACAGATATGCCGATACATAAAACTTTGCTCTTATTCATTTCTTTTTTTGTTCCGTTTTGGACGATGGCACAGCCGGTGCGGCAGCCGGAAACGTTGTTGCGCATCGTGGTTACCGAGACGGACAAAGGTGAGCCACTGGCCTATGCCGTGTGTTCGCTGATTTCGGAACAGGGGCAGACGCATACGGCCACAGTCGGGGACGAAGGCGTGTGTGTCTTTCGCAATCTGCCCCGCGGGGTCTACCGGTTGCAGGTGTTTTACATGGGGCAAACCTTCCGCCAGCCTGCCCTCACCGTCGGCGACACGCGGGAACGTACCGTGCGTGTGCGGGTGAACTACAATCCTATCCATATCGGGGAGGTGGTGGTCACGGCTTCAGAGTCGAAAGCCCTCTCCACAGCCTCCCGCATCGGGCGCGATGCCATCCGTCACATCCAGCCTTCGAGCATTGCCGACCTGCTGGAGCTGCTTCCCGGCGGGCGTTCTTCCGACCCCGATTTTGCTTCGCCGCAGACCATCCGTCTGCGTGAGGCTTCTCCGGCAGGTAGCAACTACAACACTTCGTCGCTGGGGACACAGTTTCTCATCGACGGCGTGCCCATGAACAACGATGCCAACCTGCAATCCACGCCCACATATAGCAATTATGGCAGCACGTTTGTCAATAGCGGCGTCGACATGCGTTCCGTCTCGACGGATGACATCGAGTCGGTCGAAGTCGTGCGTGGCATACCTTCCGTCGAGTATGGCGACCTGACGAGCGGCATGGTGAAAGTCAGCCGCCGGCAGGGTGGAAATGACCTGAGCGCGCGTTTCAAAGCCGACATGTCGAGCAAGCTCTTTTATGTCGGCAAGGGATTTGAGCGTGGAGAGGCCGACCGTTTCACGGCCAATGTCAGCCTGAACTATCTCGATGCCAAGTCAGACCCGCGCAACACCCGACAGAACTACAATCGACTGACCGGCAGCCTGCGCCTGAAGCAGTCGTGGGAAGGGCACGGCCGCTATCGCTATGCTTTAGGCGGCAGCCTGGACTATACAGGTTCGTTCGACAACGAGAAATCGGACGAAAACCTGGATAATGGCAACGTCCCCCTCGAACGCTATAAATCGAGTTATAACCGCATGGCCTTGTCGACCAACTTCCGTCTGGCGGCCAAGGAGGCCGGTTTCTTCCGTTCGTTGGACGCCACTCTGTCGGCTACGCTTGAAAATGACATTATTGACCGTTGGAAATACGTTGCCTTGACAGGCGAGGTGCCTCTTTCGACCAATCTTGAGGAAGGAGAGCATGATGTCACCATCGTTCCCTCACGCTATGAAGCTACGCTGCGTGTGGAAGGACGTCCGTTTTACGGTTATGCCAAGACCGTGGCTTCCTTTGAGCTGGAACGGGGTGCGGTTGTCTATGCGTTCAAGGCCGGTGCAGACTGGTCGATGAGCAAGAACTACGGTGACGGGACCGTGTTCGACCCGACTCATCCTTTCACGGTCGACATGAACATGCGTCCGCGCGTGTTCAAGGATATTCCGGGTGAGCACCAGGCGGCCCTTTTCCTGGAGAACAATACCACGCTGTCGCTCGGTGCTTTTCGTTTGAACTGGATGGCCGGGCTTCGTGCCCAGACGATGATGGGGATGGGCAACCGTTATAACTTGCAGGGCAAGGTCTATGTCGACCCCCGTCTCAATGTGCGCCTCACGCTGCCGTCGCTGACCGTGGGCGGTGATGAAATGCGGCTGGCTGTGGCCGGTGGTACGGGATGGCACACGAAGATGCCCACGATGGACCAGCTGTTTCCCGACCCGGTGTACTACGACATCACGCAGCTCAATTATTGGACGACGGACACCTCAAAGCGCCGCATCAATGTCCGGGTCTTCAAGTTCGACACGACAAACTACTCCCTTCGGGCAGCCCGAAACTTCAAGTGGGAAGTCCGCGGCGATGTGGACTGGAAAGGCTATTCCCTTTCCGTGACTTATTTCCACGAAGATATGAAATCAGGTTTCCGCTCCTCGTCAGAGCCTGTGACCATGATTTACAAGGACTATGACGAATCCGCCATCGACGGTTCGACACTGACCGGTCCCCCGTCGCTCGAGTTCATACCCTACGAGACCGACACCCTGCTGACTACACTCTCGCGTACGACCAACGGTAGCCGCACCCTGAAGCGGGGCGTAGAGTTCACACTGACCACCCCGCGCATCCGTCCGCTGAAGACGAAGTTCACAGTCACGGGAGCTTGGTTCAAGACAGTGTATGACAATAGTCTGCCCGAGTACTATCGTCCCACGATGGTGGTGGCCGGTGAATCCTATCCTTACATCGGATACTATGAGGATGAGGACGGTTATGTCCGTGAGATGTTCAATACAAACTTCACGGCAGACACGCAAGTGCCCAGCCTGGGGCTTATCTTCTCCACGTCCTTCCAGTGCCTATGGTTTACGGGTAGCCGCACCGAGTGGCGCAATCCTTATCCCATCGAGTACATAGACAAGTCCGGTGTACGCCATCCCTTCACTGAAGAGTCAGCCGCAAACGGCATCCTCTCGGCTTTGGTGCGTGATTTTAATACGACGGTCTATGACTATAACCGTGTCCCCTTCAGCATGAACATTAACTTGAAGGTGACCAAGACGCTCTATCGCGACAAGATAGCTTTGGCTGTCTTTGCCAACAAGATATTGGACTATACCTCGTCTTACCGCACGCGCTACGGTTCGCTGGTGCGCCGTGACGTAAGCCCTTATTTCGGTATGGAATTGAACTTTAAACTCTGACTTGACATGAAACTACGAACACTGACTTTTTTATTGCCGCTCCTTCTGCTGGGTCAAGTATGTGCCTCTTGCGAGGACAATGCAGACCAGCTGCTCTTCTGTGATGTCACTCTGATGCCTGCGTTGCCCGACGGGCGTACCATTGTCCGCATGGAGGTCGACACCACACTGGCCAGTACTTATTTGCGCAATGTAAATAACCGCCAGAACTATGAATTTCCTATCTTTGTGAACAATCGCGGGACAGTCCGTGTGCAGAAGGGGGTCTATCTCATCTCTTTTGATGCCGAGGCCTCTTTTTCTGACGGTACGTCGGCCCGAGTGCGTTGTTTCGAGTATTCCAATGCCGAGCGGGCCGTCAGCCTGTTGGGTGACACAGAAGCTGTGGTGTTGAATTTGACTTTGATTAAGTAAGCCTTATGGTTCGAATCGTTGTGATATGTTGTTCTATCCTGTTGGTGGCGGTTCTTCCACTGTGTGCCCGTGACGAAGAGCCTGTGGTGGATGTCAACCGTCGTACTTCGGAGCAGTTGTCGGCAGTTGGTTCGGTCGGTAGTTTTGTCTTCGACCGTTCTGCCGCGGCTTCTTTTTTCCGCCATGCGGCCTCTTACACGGAGTTGTGGGGACAGATGGACTGGCGGCGTGAGGATGAAGCCTTCGAACCAGCCCTGGGTGATGGGCTTTTGCTGGGTGCCTTTCATGTGGCCTCTTATTTACGGCTTGACCCCCGCTCCGTTGCCTATGCCGGAGCTGATTATGAGAATGGGCAGAAACGCAATGTCTGTTGGAATTCCACGTCGGACTATGAGTTGCTGCGTCCTTATGTGCTGGCTGACTCTGTCGGAGGTGATTTACAGCACGAGCAATATCGCTTCTATGGCGGTTATGCCCGGGTGGACGGACGTTTCAACTATGGCCTTACGGCTTCCTACCGTGCCCAGCATGAATACCGTCAAGTGGACCCTCGCCCGCGCGACATCACGGCTGACCTTTCTGCCGATTTGTCTCTCGGCTATCTTTGGGGACATTATGCTGTCGGGCTGGCCGGAGGGCTACGTATCTACAAACAGCAACAGAGCGTGGCCTTCTATGACCAGAACGGAGCCAACACTTCAGAGCTTCATTTCACCGGACTGGGTACGTTCTACCAGCGTTACTCCGGCACGACGTACACCTCGGTGCAGTACCGCGGGACGGGTTGGCACGCGTCGCTGACTCTTGTGCCCCGGGAGCGCGACGGGTGGTATGCCTTGGCGGACTATGAACGTCTGGTCGTGGACCGTAATCTGACCGGCGTCAACAATGTGACCCTGACAACGCTGAATGTGCATACCCTGACTGCCGGCCTGGCTTACCGGCGCACAAACGAACGTATGGATTGGGCCGTGAAAGCCACAGGGACTTACGTCTTGCGCCGGGGGCAGGAAAACATCTTGGGCAGCGGAAGCAACAGCGACCATCTTCCCTTGGGCAGCCAGACGCTCTACGACGACCATTGCCTGAATGCCCGTCTGGAGGGCATTGTGGAGTGGAAGCGTCCCTCCGGCGTGTGGACACTCAGTCCTTCTGCCGGTTACTACTGGGACAGTGAGGAGTATGAGTATCCACACCGGAAGAAGGAAATCGCCCGGATGGATGCAGGGACGACGCTGGCCTTCACCCGCCTGCATAAAGCCTGGCTGTGGAAAGCCCAGGCCGGAGGCTATTACACCGCGCATGTGGACGGTCAGTTTGACATCCCCGACGACACGGATTTGCGTATATACAACTATTTAAGCACTTCTTACCTGCGTCAGTCGGATGATTGGGCCACGATGCAGGCTATGCTGCGTGTGCAGCGCAGGCTTGCCCCCGGTACGGCTGTTTTCGTGTCGGCCGCTTATGTGAAACGTTTCTATGGAGAAAAGTTGCAGGATGACAACGTGCAACTGAGTGTCGGACTTTGCTTTTAATATTACATAAATACATAAACTCAAAACATTATGAACAGACTGAAGAATGTATGGCTGCTGCTTGTCCTTCTGGTGGGCTTTGCAGCTTGTAGTGATGATCAAAATGACGCACAGGTCGTGTTGTCGACTCAAGAGGTTGATTTGGCTGTGGATGGCGGGACTGCGACTTTCACGGTGCAGACCCTGGGTGACTGGACCATCGAGACCGACGGTCAGACCTGGTACACGGTGTCGCCCATGCAGGGCAGCGGGGCTGCAGAAGTCACCGTGACGGCTGAGGCTTCCACGGAAGTGGCTTCGCGCAGCGCGAACCTCATCGTGCGTTGCGGCAGTTCGTCAGCCACGCTTGTCTTGACCCAAATCGGAACTTCCAATCCGGCAGACCCGTCCAATCAGGAAATCAGTATCCGTGCCAAGGGTGGGGACAAGGAAATCGTGCTTCCCTCCAACGACGGTTACAGTGTGGTGATTCCCAGCGACGGCTCTTGGCTCACGGTGAAAGAGGAGAAGACTGGAAGCGTGGTGCTGACAGCCGCTGCTTATGACAGCGCCAGCGAAAACCGCACGGCGGAAGTGACTGTGAACAACACCGACGGCTCCCACCTGGCTACGCTGACCGTGACACAGAGCTGGCGCAATGTTGAGCCGGGAGAACTGCTTATCCAAGAGATATTCCTCACCAGCAACCTGATTGCCGAGACGGGGAAGACGGATTCGCGCAACATGGAGCAATATTTCATCCTCACCAACAACACGGACGAGGAACTGGAGATTGGCGGAGTGGCCATCTGCGAATCGGCCATCACGTCCCAAAGCTCTACGCAGAGCAACTTTGCCTGGGACCCTGATCGTCGCGACGACGTGGCTGCCATCCAGTCTATGTATGTGATACCGAAAGACCAGGGCAAGCATACGCTGGCCGCACATGAGTCCGTGCTCATCGTAAACAATGCCCAGAATTACAAAGAGAGCAATACTTCTTCCTTTGACCTTTCGGGAGCAGACTTCGAGTGGTTCAACGAGACGACCAACACTTCATTTATGGACGTGGACAATCCGGACGTGCCCAATCTGGATGTCTGGATTTCGAACACAATCACCATCTACGTGCTGAATGTTCAGATGAACCGTGGCTACCTCATAGCTTCTCTCCCTTCCAACCTGACTGTTACCGATTTTGTGGATGCCAGTGACTACGTGTGGAGCGGGACACGCTCCTGGACGGTGACTTCTTCGGGACGCGACTTCTCGACTGCGTTCAATTACCAGTATGTACCCAATGACTGGGTGCTGGATGCTGTGGTCGTGGCCACGCAGGAAAGCGGTGTGGATAGCAATCCCTTCAGCTTGTCGCTTGACGCCGGTTTCACCTATTGCGCTACCAGCAGCAGTGATGAGACCCGTTACGGAAAGAGCATGATTCGCAAGAAGAATGACGACGGCACGCTCGTGGATTCCAACAACTCCACCAATGACTTCGAGCCGGCCGCGACGGCTTCTCTGGCACAATAACTGCATACCCTGAGTCCATAATTCTCACGCGCGGATGCCCCGGATTGGAAAAAGCCGGGTGCATCCGCGCTTTCTGTATGCCAAATATGCCTACTTTTGCACATCCAAATCTCTTTTTTATGGAAAACGATGTACGAACCAATTCTTTTCGGGCCTGGATGCTGGCTGCACGTCCGAAGACGCTGACCGCGGCTGCCGTGCCTGTCATGGCCGGTTCGGCCTTGGCTGTGGCCGACCTTGGGACAGGCTTCCGTGCATGGCCCTGTGTGCTCTGCTTCCTTTTTGCCTTCATCATGCAGATAGACGCCAACTTCATCAATGACTATTTCGACTTCCGTAAGGGGAGCGACCGCACCGACAGGCTCGGTCCTGAACGCGCCTGTGCCCAGGGCTGGATTACGCCCCGCGCCATGCTGCGCGGCATAGGTGTCACGACGGTGTTGGCTTGTCTGGCCGGGTTGCCTCTGTTGTGGTATGCCGGTTGGGAGCTTGTCGTGGTGGGAGCGGTGTGTGTCGTGTTCGCCTTTCTCTACACGTTGGGACTTTCCTATCGTGGGTGGGGCGACGTGCTGGTGTTGGTGTTTTTCGGACTCGTGCCCGTAGGCTTCACCTACTACATACAGACGGGTGTCTGGACATGGGCCGCGCTCGTCTGTGCCTTGGTCTGCGGGCTGGTCATCGACACGCTGCTCATGGTCAACAACTATCGTGACCGCGACCAGGACCGCATCAGCGGGAAGCGCACGGTCGTCGTGCGCTGGGGAGCCCGTGCCGGGCGTGCGGCCTATTTGTGGCTGGGCTTTTTGCCCTGTCTAGGCTGTCTGTCGCTTGTGGCCGGAGGCTATCTGTGGGCGGCCATCCTGCCGCAATTCTATCTCATCCCTCATATCCGCTCCTGGCAACTGATGGGTAGCATCGGGCAGGGACGTGCGCTCAACCGCGTATTGGGATTGACCGCACGCAACATTTTCCTCTTCGGTCTCCTGCTCAGTGCAGGCTTGCTGCTGTGTGGAAGCCGGTAGCTTATGGCTTGAGGGATGGCCGAGCTGATAGGTCGGGACGCATGGCCCGTGTGCCCGATGGGTAAGCAGTGAAATTCAATGTGTTATCATTCAGACGTACAGACTGCGCATCCCTGTTTCGTGTTTTTCCTTTTGACTTTTCGTTACAAGTATTCGTAGGGCTTGTCTTGTTAATGATTTTCCAATCAGGATGCTTGCCGCTCCTTCTGTCCGAAGGTGGGTAGGGACAGGTATGTCTCTGTCGGCGGCAAGCAGGGCTATTGGCGGAAGAGGCATTTCTTAAATGATTGAAATAGAGAGTAAAATGCCTTCCCTTTCTTTCCTCTCTATTCGGCCCGGGAGCGGAAAGGACTCCGCCCGTGCACGGACTCCTTTCCGTGGTCGGGCCGAATAGACTCCGCTCCCGGGCCGTGTCTATGGGATGTCTGAGTAGACTTCTCCGGGTCGTCAGTCCGGCAGGAAAGGACGTGGCTGAGGCTTGGTCCGGCGAGACTTTTTGTTGACAATATTCACAATTTCTCTTCCCTTCAGGGCGTATGGCCGGTCAGACGGACCGCTGCCCGCGATGCCGTCCGGGGCATTTCCGGGCAGGCTGCCATGCACGGAAATGCCTGTCTGTTATGACTTTTTAAAGAAAGTTTTGCCGCCTATCCTATAAGAGGTATGGATAAAAACCACTATTTTTGCAGCCTGATAATATTATCAAGATGAAATTTATGGAGCTTGACATTCTCACGGCAATATCGCCGATTGATGGACGTTACAGAAGCAAAGCGGGAGCTTTGGCTTCTTACTTTTCTGAATATGCACTTATCAAATATCGTGTGCAGGTTGAAATCGAATATTTCATAACGTTGTGTGAACTTCCTCTTCCGCAGTTGGCAGGCGTGGACCACGGTTTGTTTGAAGCTTTCCGTGCCATATATCGCGATTTTTCAGAAGCTGACGCTGCCCGCGTGAAGGAAATCGAGAGCGTGACAAACCATGATGTGAAAGCCGTGGAATATTTTATAAAAGAGCAATTTGACCGCATTGGCGGCCTGGAGGCTTACAAGGAATTCATCCACTTCGGACTGACGTCGCAGGACATTAACAACACGTCCGTGCCCCTGTCTGTCAAGGATGCGCTCAACGAGGTCTATTATCCGCAACTTGAAGAACTCATAGCCCAACTGAAGACTTATGCTGACGAGTGGGCCGCTATCCCGATGTTGGCCAAGACACATGGCCAACCGGCATCCCCGACCCGTCTGGGCAAGGAGATTATGGTGTTCGTCTATCGCCTCGAACGTCAGTTGGCCGTGCTGAAGGCATCGCCCATTACGGCGAAGTTTGGCGGGGCTACGGGCAATTTCAATGCTCACCATGTGGCCTATCCGGCCTACGACTGGAAGGCGTTCGGCAACAAGTTTGTCGCCGAGAAGCTGGGATTGGAGCGCGAGCAATACACGACGCAAATCTCGAACTACGACAATCTGGGCGCCATCTTCGATGCCATGAAGCGCATCAATACGATTATGATTGACATGAACCGCGACTTCTGGCAGTACATCTCGATGGAATACTTCAAACAGAAGATTAAAGCCGGCGAGGTGGGTTCGAGCGCGATGCCGCACAAGGTGAACCCCATCGACTTCGAGAATGCGGAGGGCAACTTGGGTGTGGCCAATGCCATCTTCGAGCACCTCTCGACGAAGCTGCCCGTGTCGCGTCTCCAGCGCGACCTGACCGACTCCACGGTGCTGCGCAATGTGGGCGTGCCTTTCGGTCACACCATCATCGCCATCCAGAGTTCGCTCAAAGGACTGCGCAAGCTGTTGCTCAACGAGCCGGCCATCTACCGCGACCTGGACAACTGCTGGAGCGTCGTGGCGGAAGCCATCCAGACCATCCTGCGCCGTGAGGCCTATCCGCACCCCTACGAAGCCTTGAAAGCGTTGACCCGCACCAATCAGGCCATCACCGAAGACTCCATCCGCGAGTTTATCGACGGGCTGGATGTGAGCGAGGCGCTCAAACAGGAGTTGCACGCCATCACGCCGCACAACTACACAGGTATGTGATTAAATCCAAAATAATGATTAGCCCGCGAGGGCGAACTTAAAAACCCAATAATAGCAAAACCATGAGTACAGATCAAGAAAACTTGCAACCGAACCCGGAAGAAAATTCCGGAGCACGCGAAGAATCGCGTTCCACGGATAGAGAGTATAGAAAGGTGAATTACAATCGTGACGAGAACGGTGAAGGCCGTCCCTACCGCCCTTCGGGCAACCGTTATGGCAACGAGGGCGGAAACGCCTACGGGCAGGATCGTCCGCGTCGTCCGCGCATCACCCGTCCGTCTGCTCCGGCAGGCGAACCGGCCTACCGTGCTGATGGCGGTGACTCGCCGCGTCCGCGCCGTCCTCGTATAGGAGGCTCGACCCCTGCCTATCACAGCGATGGCAACAATGGCGGCTACCGCAATGAAAACAATGGCTATCGCGGCGACCGTCAGAACAATCGCCAGCGCAGCTATAACCCGAACTTCCGCAATGGCAACAACGGCGAACAACGCCCTTGGCGCCAGAACAACTATAACAACAATGGCAACCGTTACGACAACGGTAACCGCTATGACAACGGTAACCGTTATGAACCGGGCAACCGCTGGGAAAACAGCGACGGCCAGCAGCCGCAGCGCTCGAACTTCCGCCGCCCGAACAACAACGGTGGCTACAATCGTTCGAACGGCGGTTATCGCCAGCAACAAGGCGGCTATAACCAAGGTGGTTACCGTCAGCAGCAAGGCGGAGGCTACAACAACAACCGCCAGCGCGGAAACTTCCGTCCGCGCCGCACGGCTGACTATGACCCGAATGCCAAATACAGCCGCAAGAAGCAGATGGAATACAAAGACGTGTTGACCGACCCGAACGAGCCGATTCGTCTGAACAAGTTCCTGGCCAATGCCGGAGTCTGCTCGCGCCGCGAGGCTGACGAGTATATCACAGCCGGTGCGGTGAGTGTCAACGGCCAAGTGGTGACCGAGCTGGGCACGAAGATCAAGCGCAGCGACGAGGTGAGATTTCATGACCAGCCCGTGAGCATCGAGCGTAAGGTCTACGTGTTGCTCAACAAGCCGAAGGACTGTGTGACCACCTCTGACGACCCGCGTGAACGCAAGACCGTGATGGACTGCGTGAAAGGCGCCTGCAAGGAGCGTATCTATCCGGTGGGACGTCTGGACCGCAATACGACCGGAGTGCTGTTGCTCACGAACGACGGCGACCTGGCTTCGAAGCTCACTCATCCGAAATACTTGAAAAAGAAAATCTATCATGTGCATTGCGACAAGCCCGTTGCACAGGAAGACCTTGACAAGATTGCTTCAGGCATTACGCTCGACGACGGCGAAATCCGTGCCGATGCCATCAGCTACACCTCTGATACCGACAAGGCACAGGTGGGCATCGAAATCCATTCGGGCAAGAACCGCATCGTGCGCCGTATCTTCGAGTCGCTGGGCTATCGCGTGACCCGTCTCGACCGTGTGTTCTTTGCCGGCCTGACCAAGAAGAACCTCCGCCGCGGACAGTGGAGATACCTGACAGAGAAAGAAGTGAACATGCTCCGCATGGGTGCTTTTGAATAAAATCATATGAAATGAAGGATGAAGAATGACGGATGAAGGACAAGGTTCTTCAGCAGTATGATTCTTCATTCTTCATTCTTAATTCTTCATTAACAATACTTTTATGGAAACAATTCGTAGAACAAAGGTTGTCGACCTGCTGAAGCGTACCGACGTGGGTGCGCAAGTCAATGTGAAAGGCTGGGTACGTACCCGCCGCGGTAGTAAACAAGTCAACTTCGTGGCTATTAATGATGGTTCTACTATTCATAATGTGCAAGTGGTGGTCGATGTGGACAAGTTCGACGCTGACTTGCTGAAGCTCATCACCACCGGCGCCTGTCTGAGCGTGAACGGCACGCTTGTGGCTTCTGTCGGCTCCGGACAGGCTGTGGAAATCCATGCGACAGACATCGAAGTGCTGGGTACTTGTGACAGCACGTATCCCTTGCAGAAGAAGGGTCACTCGATGGAGTTCCTGCGCGAGATTGCTCATCTGCGTCCCCGTACGAACACCTTCGGTGCTGTGTTCCGCATCCGTCACCACATGGCTTATGCCATCCATAAGTTCTTCCATGAGAAGGGCTTCTTCTATTTCCACACGCCCATTATCACGGCTTCTGACTGTGAAGGTGCCGGACAGATGTTCCAGGTGACCACGATGAACCTCTATGACTTGAAGAAGGACGAGAAAGGTTCTATCATCTATGACGACGACTTCTTCGGCAAGCAGACCAGTCTGACCGTGTCCGGACAGTTGGAAGGCGAGCTGGCGGCAACGTCCTTGGGTGCCATTTATACGTTTGGTCCGACGTTTCGTGCTGAAAACTCCAACACGCCGCGCCACTTGGCTGAGTTTTGGATGATTGAGCCGGAGGTGGCTTTCAATGACATTACGGACAACATGGACCTCGCAGAGGAGTTTATCAAATACTGTGTACAGTGGGCATTGGACAACTGCTATGACGACGTGAAGTTCCTCAACGACATGTTCGACAAGGGGCTCATCGAGCGTCTGCAAGGTGTGTTGAAGGAAGACTTCGTCCGCCTGCCCTACACCGAAGGTATCAAAATCCTGGAGGAGGCTGTCGCAGCCGGACACAAGTTTGAGTTCCCGGTCTATTGGGGTGTAGACTTGGCTTCCGAGCACGAACGCTTCTTGGTCGAAGACCACTTCAAGCGTCCTGTCATCCTGACGGACTACCCGAAGGAAATCAAGGCATTCTACATGAAGCAGAACGACGACGGCAAGACGGTCCGCGCGATGGATGTCCTCTTCCCGAAGATTGGCGAGATTATCGGCGGCTCCGAGCGTGAGGCAGACTATGACAAGCTGCTCAACCGCATCAACGAGCTGCACATCCCGATGAAGGACATGTGGTGGTATCTCGATACGCGCAAGTTTGGTTCTTGCCCGCACTCAGGCTTCGGACTCGGTTTCGAACGACTGTTGCTCTTCGTGACTGGTATGACCAATATACGTGATGTGATTCCGTTCCCGCGCACTCCGCGTAACGCAGAGTTCTGATGGTCTTCGGACATATCAAGAAATATAAAGAGGAAGTTGGTTCAGATTCGTCTGACACAACTTCCTCTTTTCGTCAAACCGGGATGGGGTTTGGGAAAGCCGGAATTAGGCACTCAGGCCAAACAAGCCCAGGTCGCTTTCCACTTCTCCAATGCCTGCAATGCCGAATTTTTCCACTAACACGTTGGCTACGCCCGGTGAAAGAAAGGCTGGGAGAGTGGGTCCCAAATGGATATTTTTCACACCCAGGCTTAATAAAGCCAATAGCACGATGACGGCCTTTTGTTCATACCATGCGATGTTGTAGGTGATGGGCAGCTCGTTTATATCGGCCAGGGCAAATACTTCTTTTAGTTTCAGGGCTATGACTGCCAGCGAGTAAGAGTCGTTGCATTGGCCGGCGTCAAGTACGCGTGGGATACCGTTGATGTCACCCAAGTTGAGTTTGTTGTAACGGTACTTGGCACAACCGGCCGTCAGGATGACAGTGTCTTTGGGCAAGCGACGTGCAAACTCGGTGTAATACTCGCGGGTCTTCATGCGTCCGTCACAACCGGCCATTACGATAAAGCGTCGGATGGCTCCGCTCTTCACGGCTTCCACCACAGGACCTGCCAAAGCCATGACCTGGTTGTGGGCAAATCCGCCCAAGATTTCGCCCCGTTCGATTTCCGTGGGCGGTTGACATTGCTTGGCCAGGGCGATGATTTCGCTGAAGTCCTTGCGCCCGTCAGCTCCGGTCTGAATGTGCTTGAAGCCGGGATAGCCGGTGGAGTTTGTGGTGAATACACGATTCTTGTAGTTCGCACCAGGCAGAGGTGGCACGATGCAGTTGGTGGTGAAGAGGATAGGACCGTTGAACGAACTGAATTCCTCGCGCTGTTTCCACCAGGCATTTCCATAGTTACCTGCGAAGTGTGCATATTTCTTGAATGCCGGGTAGTAGTGGCCCGGGAGCATTTCACTGTGTGTATAGACGTCGATGCCTGCATCTTTGGTCTGTTCCAAAAGTTCTTCCAGGTCGCGCAGGTCATGTCCGCTGATGAGGATACCCGGACGGTTGCGTACGCCGATGTTCACCCGGGTCATTTCCGGTTGGCCGTAGCGGGCGGTGTTGGCCGTGTCGAGCAAAGCCATGGTCTTGACGCCGGCTTCACCGGTCTGCATGACGAGTGACAATAGTTCTTCAGCCGAAAGACTGCCGTAGGTGATGGCGGCCAGTGCATGTTGCATGAAGGCATGCAGGCTCTTGTCATCATGTTCCAGCCGCATGGCATGTTCCAGATAAGCGGCCATGCCTTTCAGACCGTAGACGATGAGTTCTTTCAGGGAACGAGTGTCTGCGTCGGTTTCTCGAAGCACGCCCACTGTCGCGGCCTTGGCCTCATAGTCGGCTCGCTTCCCGCGCCAAGTCAGTTCGTCCACGGCCGGGAGTGACAAGTCGAACTTTTGTGCTTCGTTGATGAGGTTGTCACGTAACGTCAGACCGTGGTCAATGCGTCGGCAGATGCTCTCTTCATCAAAGTTGGCATTTGTAATGGTGCTGAACAGGGAGTCCACGATGAAACGGTTGGTTTCCGGAGCAATCTCATGTCCGTGGGTGCGCAGTTCGTCTGCGACCACCGATACGCCCCGCACTACAAATAGTAACAAGTCCATAGCAGCCGCCGTGCGACTGTCTTTTCCGCATACGCCTTTCAGCGTGCAGCCCGTCCCGCGGGCAGCTTCCTGGCATTGGAAGCAAAACATTGCATTTTCTGTCATAGTTTCTGTTTTTTAGCCTGCAATAAATCACAGGGTTTCCTTTATCTTTGTGCAAAGATGCTGAATCCTTGTGCCGTAATCTGTAACCTATGTGACATGGATTATTAAAGAATGTAAATCAATGGATATAACTCGATTGTCGACTCATCCGCTCTTTGCGGGAATGAAAGAGCGGGAACTGTCCGTGTTGTTGGAGATGCAGGGCAATGCCATACGCCGCTATAGCGAGGGTGAATTCATCGCGTTGCAAGGCGACCCGTGCCGGGCACTCTACATCCTGGCCGAAGGGAACGCCCGTGCGCAGATGGTGAGTCCCGATGGCAAGCAGTTGACCATAGACCATCTGCAAGCCGTAGAACTCTTGGCTCCGGCTTTCCTCTTCGCTTCTGAAAATCGTTTTCCGGTCAATCTGGAAGCGCAGGAACGATGTGAGGTGATCGCTGTGGGGCGTGACAACTTCTTGGAGGCCATGCATGGCAATCCGCGCTTGATGCAAAATTTTCTTCAAGTCATTTCCGAACGTAGCTTGTTTTTAAGCCGAAAGCTCAATGAGTTTGCTTTGTTGGGATTAAAGGAACGCTTGCTCAATTTCTTGAAGCTGCATGGCACAATAAACAATCAGCAGGAAGTGGCATATATATTAGGTGTGGCCCGCCCTTCCCTGGCCCGTGCGCTGTCAGAACTTGCGGCTGAAGGACGGATACGTATCGAAGGAAAGAAATTTGTTGTGTTGGATGACCGTTGAATGCTGTGAAAGGCGGGTGAGGGTCTACATCGGATTCGGAGAAATCGAACACTGCCATTTTGGGGGCTGGAACGCCCGTTTGAGCGCCCTCTATTCCGCCCGACCTTACCCTTAACTCGGCCCGACCTCGGAAAGGAAGGCGTGGTCGGACGGAATAGAGGGTAAGGTCGGGCGGGCTTTATACCCCCTTTTGCAGGCAGGGAAAGGGCGTCTGCCAATATGGAGAGCTCTAAAAGCGGAGGCACAAAGGCATGGAGGAAAACTGTTCTGAGTGAACGAGATAAAAACTCTGTGCCTTTGTGCCTGTATGTTTGGTATTCATCTTGACATATCACCGTTTCATCGGAATGAAGCCGGAAGAGCCAGCAGCTGATACATCAGTGTCAGTGCCATGCGGCGGTGTCCCTCGGCGTTGGGGTGCAGACGGTCCGTGTCTTTGTCGTGGAAATAGCGTGCATGTGCGTCATTCATCGGGTAGAGGCCGGACAGGCTGTTGAGGTCGATGACGGGCACAGCCCATACGCCTGCTGTTTCCTTCACGGCGTTGACATACGCATCGACATATAGGCCCAATTTGTTGGGAAATGCTTCTTCGGGCTGGATATTCTGGTTGCTGAATTGAGCTGCGGCCCGATGGATAGGGGTCAGGATGATGATTTGCTGTTCCGGGAAATTCGTCTTCAGATAGTCCATCACGCGGTTGATACGTCCGCGGAATGTCGCGCCGTTTGTTTGCGGCATGCGTCGTGTGCGCACTTCCTTGCCCCCGCCCTTGACGGTAGTCTCCGTCTGTGCGTAGTCATACCATTCGCCCAGGGGAATGCCGGCATTGTAGTCGTTTGTCCCGGCGAAGATGATGATGGCATCCACCTCCGTGCCGTCGGCCTTCAGCCGTTCGGCCTGGCGCAGTACGCCGTCCCATTGGTTACCGTTCTTGGCATACACTTGCGGGATGAGGTCAAGCCATTCGGCCAAGTATTCCCAATAGCATTTTGTGGTGCCGACATGGACAGCGTCGGTGATGGAGTCGCCCAGGAAGGCGACGCGTTTGCCTTTCCAGGGGTGGACAAGGAGGGAGGATTGCGGGGTGTCCCTTTCGTCGAGGGGCGTTGCGCTGACCGGAGATGCAATCAGCGACGCGGCCAGCAGGCAGGTAGTAATTCTTATATACATAGGATTGTGCGAATTATGAGTGTTTCTTGTTTCCTGGACACAAAGGTAAGCAAATAATCCGTAGGATGTCCCTGTGTGATTGCTTCGTCCGGACATTTCAGAAGTTCAGTCCTGTCGGGAACATGCGGGCATGTTTGGCTGTTTTTCAGAAAGGGGGTATATTTGCAGGCATCGGGGTGTCTCCCCGGACAAATCTGGATAAAAAAGTATAGAAAGTATGGATGAGCACAAGGCAGGCCACCGGGCCGCGACAGATGGCAACATGTGGGACAGCTCCGGGTTCGTGGAGCAGGACGGACTGCGTTATGAGCAACCGCTCACTGTCAGTTCGTCTTTTTATGCTTCGGCTGACGGTTATTGCTATCTTTTTTCCTTTCCTTCCTATGGAAAGCTCCATTTGCTGAAGACTTTGAAGCCCGGCTGTGCCGGAGTTGCTTTCTATGAGAAGATGTTGCAAAAGGAATTTTCCATCGGCTATCAGCTTGACCATCCGAACATACGCCGCACACTGGGTTGGGAGAATGTGGACGGACTGGGGCATGGCATTGTCTTGGAGTATGTCGACGGCATCACCCTGCGCGAGCTGATGGACAGCGGGAAATTGACACGGCCCTTGTCGCGCAAACTGGTGCGTGAGCTGTGTGGTGCGCTGCAATACATGCACAGCAAGCAGATTGTGCATCGCGACTTGAAGCCGGAGAACATCCTCATCACCCACAATGGACAGAATGTGAAGCTGATAGACTTCAGCCTGTCCGACTGTGACGATTCCTATCTGTTGAAGGTTCCCGCCGGGACGAAGCGTTACATGGCGCCGGAACTGTTGCAACCCGCTTCCTCGTGGGATTTCCGTTGTGACCTATATTCGCTGGGCGTGATTCTGAGGGAGATGGGCGTTCTCCTGCATGACCGCCGCCTGAAGCGGGTGGCTTCCGTCTGCATGCAGCCTGACAAGGAAAAGCGTTACGCCGATGCGGCTGCTGTGGTGGAGGCGTTGCAGGCAAGGAGCAGTTGGCGGTGGGGCGTGGCAGCCGTGGCGGTCGTGGTCCTTCTGGCCGGATGGCAGTTGGCCGGGAGGATGGAGGCTTCTTCCGGGGAGACCGACTTCGTCATGCCTGCAGCTCGCGGCAATTCGGTCATAGCCCCTTCTTGCCGGCAGATTTTGTTTGAAGAGTTTGGGCGAATGCCTTATGCGGCGCAAGACAGCGTGCGGCTTATGGAGCGGTTGCGCCAGGTTCTGGACCGGATTTATCCATTGCCGGAGCAGAAGCAGTCGGCAGCCTACCGACAGGAATGGAGGGCCATCGGCGAGGAGGTGAGGCGCATGATACGGCGGAACCGGACTCCTTAGTCTGTAGCTTCGCTGATGTGCTGGAAGCGTCCCCAAAGCGGATGATTGCGGTAGATTTCCAAGCTACCTTTCGGGACAATGAGGGAACACTGTGTGAAGGCTTTCGGGTCGAAGGCCGTCTCGTCACACGTCGGCGGGAGGGAGCATTCCAGTCTCAGGGTGGTCAGCGAGGGACAGTCTGCGAAGCTGTGGGCCGACACGAGTTTAATGCCGCTACCCAGGATTACGGTGTGTAGCGACCGGCATTCTTGGAATGTGCCGCTGTACAGGCTTGCTACTTGAGAGGGTATCCTTATTTCCTCCAGTGATGCACGGAAGAATGCCCCTCGTCCCACATCCTTCAGCATGTCAGGCAGGACGACCCGTTTCGCCTTGCATTCTTGCAGGGCATATTCTCCCAGTGCCAGGAGCGAAGGGGATAGCACCAGTTCGTCTTCATTCTTTCCCAATGGATACCAGAGCAATTTCGTCCCGTCTTTGTTGTAGAGGATGCCCTGCAGGCTGCTGTAATGAGCATTGGAAGTCGAGACTTCAATGTCTTGCAGGGCTGTGCAACCGGCAGACGGAACGATTTCTTCGACCTCTTCGGCCAGTACCAGACGTTTCAAGGCCGTACAATCGGTGAACGCATCGCTTTCGACTCGCTTGACACCGTAAGGCAGTCTCAAGGTGGAGAGGTATGGGCATCCGCGGAACATGGCATAGCCGACCACGTCGTTTTCCGTATAGCGGGAGAAGTGATAGGGTTCTCCTCCTTCCACGATGGAGGCATCCGTGAGGTCGAGTCTGACCAGTCGGCCCGGCGTGGGGTGTTCCTGGTCGTCCATGCCCGCCATCATGCGCAGGAGCTTGATGTCAGTCCCGTTGAGCGGTCCGGCAAGGGCAATGTCTTCGTAAGCATAGATGTCCTCCTCGACAAGCAGAGGGAGCGTGCCAGGTGTGTAGAGATGGAACGCTTGGTCGGTCTCAAACTCCAGCGGTTCGCTGTAGGCACATCCCAACTCGTTTTCAGCAAAGGCACGCAGGGTGTAGCGTGTATGTTCTTTCAGGCCCAATATGCGTACCTGCATGAGGGAGTCTTCCCACTCGGCGCTTACTGCTGTTTCCAGACTTGTCGCCGTTCCCGACTCGGCATAGAGGAAACCTTGTCTCGTGACCGGCGAACCTCCGTCATCGGCCAGCTTGCATTGGAGCATGACGCTTGTCGGCCCTTGTCCGGCTATCACCGCAGGGTGCAGGGTCGGCTTGACATTGGGGAGTGTCTGGAAGGTGAGTGTCGGGGTGCTGACAAGGGATGATCTTGTACCGGCCTCCATATAATAAAGGTACGTAGTGCCTGGGACAAGGTCTTTCAGCCCGGCTGATACGCGTTCGCCTGTCAGGGAGACGTCCACGCGAGTCAACTCGGCAGTCGTCGGACCATAGTAGAAACGGCAGACATCCACCCGGCTGCCCTGAGGGATAGATACAGACCCGCTCAGTATGGCAGAGGTGCGGGTGATGTCTTGGGCCGGGTCGAGCGTGAGTGTCGGCGGACGGTTGGCCGGTGCATGTTCGTCTGTGCAGGCAGACAGGAAGGTGAGGAGCAGGATGATGAACGTCAGTGATTGAAAGAGAGGTCTCATGCTTGTGTCGTTTTTAGAAGGTGATACCCAGGCCGATGTTGAATTCCCACCATTGCCCGCATATGGTCGAAGCACCTGCCGATGCCATCAGCATGCGCCAACGCCACATCAGGCCTGCTTCGGCGGCCAGGCCCTGGGCCGAATAGTCTGTGTTGAGGATATAAGTCCCTTCGCTGGTCTCCCAGGCGACCTGCCGCGACCCGTAGCCGATGCCCTCATAGAGGTGGAGGCCGGAGATGAGGCGGTGCATGCAGCCTGCGGCCAATAAGTAGCGTGCATCGGAGGTCCGGCCCGTGTAGTACGGTTGGGAGCCGTCGGGGAAGAAGCCTTGTTCGTCGCATTCACCCTGGGTGGAGGGAGCGGAAGCGAAATTACTTTGTCCGTAGACATAGACGCCGTGGCGGCGCATCGCACCCAGACGCAAGCCGAAAGAACTACCGCCGCTTCCGATGCCGGCATGAAGCAGGCCGACCCATCGCCAAGGCTCTCGGATACGGCGCGGGCGGAGGGGTACGCCGGACACTGCCGCGCGGTCATGGGGAGCGGGGAGGAAACCTGCCGGATGCAGGCGAGGAAAGGGGATGCTGCCTTCTGCGGAGACAGGCTGGACCGGTGGGAGCACGACCAGTTCGTAGGTGAGGCGCGACTCCAGGGGTGAGGGGAAACGGTAGTTGCGCAGCACGCCCCATCGCGGGTGTTTCAGCGTGAGCAGACGTGTCCCGTGGGGGAGATATATCCAGGTTTCTCCCACTTCGTCCACGCGCTTGACGATACCCAGGGGCGAGGAGAACACGAAGTCCTTGTCGCCGACCACCTTGACCAGCGCACAAGCCTCTCCGTTCAGGTCCTTGACAGGTTGCATATAGGCCGTGATGTCGTTGGGGAGAGGGCGAAACCGTTCGACCGTGAACTGTTGGGCCACGGCTGCCAGCCCACTCATCAGGCTGAGAAGGATGCAGATGATAGTCTTCTTCATTGTAAGTTAAAGCTACTGATGTTCAACACTTCGTCTTCCTCCAGCGGGGGTTGCCCTTTGGGAAATGCCGGTTGCCAGGTGCGTACGTGTATCTGGGGGGCTGTCGGGTCGCGGAAGTCCCAGAGGAGGAACAGGTATCCGTCGTCGGAGTAGATGTCGGAGTCATAGTGCTGGCGCACGTTTACACCATAAAGCCCCTCCACTGTCGGGTGGCGCATGATTTGGAAACCACTGAACTCCACGTCGATGTGCTTGTTCTTTCGGAACAGCTCTGCCAGGCGCGACAGGTAGGCCTGCTTGCTCTTGACGTTGTAGACCACCTGGCGGTGCGGGAGGTAGCCCGTCTCTTCCCGCGACGACGTCTCGATGACCGTCCCCACGATGATGAGCGCACGTTCGCTGAAGAGCTGGCGCAGGAAGTCGATGTCCTTGGTCGTATAGGCTGTGCGCAAGTGTTCCATATAGTTCAGGATAGTGCGGCGGCGGGCTGCGTCGGTCTCTTCCAGACGCCCCGAGACGACTTTCACGGCTTCGGCGTAGAACGGGTTGTCGCGGGCCACCTGTGTCCAGTCTGATTCGCGGTAAGTCACCCGTCGGGGGAGGTCGTCCTCCGCTTCCGTGCGGGCTTCCGGCGCGGGTTGGGGCTTTGTCTTTTGGGCCGTGTCGGTCGGTACGGCCTGCTCTCTTCTCATATTGCGGACGAAGACTTCAGGTTCCAGCCTCAGGGCTGCCGCGGGAAGCGACACGGTGTCGAGCGCGATGCTGCCGGATTCCATCGTCCGTGCATCGACGAGGCGGATGCCTTTTTCCCCGGAGGGGCGAACAAAGAGGATGGGACCGGGAGCGACAGCCAGCAGGCTGTCAAACGTTGTGCCGGACTCTGGTTTCCCGTCGGGGCTGGCCGCGTGCCAAATCCCCTTCTTGCACAGGAGAACCCTGTCGGCATGGACGGCCCGTATGTCGTCCCACTCGGGCGTGATGACTATCTGTCCCTGCGTGTCAATCAGGCCCGCTCCCCGCCGCGTCCGCACCACGGCCAGTCCCTCGCGGAAGGGGAAAGCTGCCAAGATGCTGTCCGGGAGGACGAAGGCCGTCTTTCCTTCTGTCGTCAGGTAGAAGGATGTGCCGGTGTCCGCCTGTCGGCAGTCGAGGAGTCCGCAGGAGAAGCCTTCGCCCAGCAGGGTGCCGTGTGTGTCCACGTCGGTCCGGCGTGTGCCGTCGCAGTCGATGAAGCAGTAGGCCATGCGTCCTGCGCTGTCAGCCTGCCCCACGAGGGCCAGCCCTTCGCGGAAGTCAGAGGCGTAGTCCCAGCGGGGTGCGACGGCCATGTGTCCGTCGGAGTCGATGTAGCCATACTTGCCACTGCGCGTGTAGACCAAGGCCCGTCCGCAGCTGAAGCCATGCATGAGGATGATGTCGTCTGGTAGCGTGGCCCGCGTGTTGCCTTGCCGGTCGATAAGCTCGAATGGGGTGAGGGGTGTGCTCTGAGCGATGGCCACACGGTCGAAGAAGTATCCGATGCGGTGGAATCCGCGCGGGGAGATTCCGGTTGTCCGGTGTGGGTCGGTCGTGTGCAGGTGCATCAGGCTGTCGGCACCGCGCAGGGCATACATGCCGCCCACGACAGTCCCGGGTTCCGTGTGCCCGTCGCCGGGCAGGGGGAGGAGGTCGCCTTCGCGGGTGACGAGTGTCCAGCGTCTTTCGCCCGGGAGGCGGCAGGCATAGGCTTCGGCTTCCGCTTCGGATGTGGGTCGGCTGCAACTTCCGAGAAGGCATGCCGCGAGGATGAGAAGGATGGTTACGGGATGTTTCATGGTTCGTCGTGCAAAGATACGATATTCACTGAAAAAGAAGTCGCCCAGGAGGATTCTTGGTGCTTGCCTTAAGGAAAATATCCCGTCTGCCGTGGGGAATCTTCCTTGCCTGCGGCAGACAAAACCGGTGATGTACGGCAATCTATCTTTATTCTTAGTCTAAGAATGAACAAACGTAGGATAAGTATATACAAACTTAATCTAAGAATGGAGAATCTTAGGTTTAAAATGAAAATTGCTCACGGCAGATGACAGTTTTTGTTTGCCGCAGGCGACAAAGATTCTCCCCCGCAGGCGAGGATTTTGTTCTGCCTGTGGGGGAGTGTGGAGAGTTACGCTTCCTCCCAGTCTTCTATTTCGCCACCGATGTCGATTTTCACCTGTTCGGGATTCTTCTCGATGGTGATGCTGACGGTGTGCTGGATGCCAGGCTTGAAGAGGAACGAGCTTTCCACGAGGTAAGATACTCCTTTCATGACAACTTCGATGAAGGGCTGTCGGCTGTTGAGCCGTTGCGGGACGACGATGGCCGCGTATTCGTGGCTTCCCAGGGGCTTGGCCCGCAGGGTGTGTGTCGTGCCGTAGTTGTATTTCGTGGCAATGCCCACGCTGAGGTCGATAGTGGCGGTGGGGACAGTGCCGTGGATGTAGACTTCGGCTTCGTCGGGGAAGTCTCCCTCGAAATCTTCTCCCCGGATGAGGCGCACTTGGAGGCGGCTCATCACGTGGCGGAACTGGAGAGCGACGGGTGTGTCGCTCGCGCTCTGCGAGAGGGCGGAGGCGAAGAGGAAGTCGCTGGACTCGAAGGCGCCGGGGAGGGTCTGGTCGTCGGCGACGGTGAAGGGAAAGTTGTCGACGGAGTTGACGGGTGTCGTGTAGGGGTAGTAGGCGAATATGTCATACGTCCCTCCGTCCCAATAGACGGGCTGGGAGGGAGTCCATGTCGCGCCGTCCCAAGTGAGGAGGGTGTTGTTCACATAGTTGCCGGCCACTTCGAGCGGCGTACCGTTCTGGGTGACGTAGAGGCCGATGGGGTCGGAGGAGTCGAAGTGGTCGCCGGTGACACGTGTGGGGGACGACGTGGCGGGGTAGCGCACGTCGAACGTCATGCGTCCGTCGGCAGGGGCGGAAGCTTCGGAGGCTTCCAGCCGGTCGCCGCATGAGGCCAGCGCAAAGGCGAGACCGAGGAGGGCGGCGGGGAGGGTATGTATGCGTGTTTTCATTGTCATGTAATGTGTTTTGTGGGTTAATCATTTGACACGGGGCGAGCCTTTGACGATGCGTGGCGCGTGTTGGAATCCGCGGACGGCGTATCCGGCGTAGGGCATGGAGGCGGCGCGGGTCGTGGCGTCGACTTCCACTTTGTCGTTGGCCTTGAACTTCTCGAAGGTGTATTCCTCGCCGGCGTAGTCCATGATGCGGCGCACGATGGCTTCGCGGGAGATGGTGCTGTAATAGGGTATGTCATTGTTCATACAGCTGTTTTGCTCGGAGCGGAAGACGCCGCGGTTGTGCATGAATCCTCCTTCGAAGACGTCGACAAAATCAGCGTACTTCTCGTCGAAGATGAGGTGACTCCAGGGCACTTCGTGCATCTTCCCGGTGAGGGAGAGGTTCTCATACCATCCGAGCGACTTGGCCCAGTTGAACTCCAAGAGGTGTCCGCAACAGGTGCATTGGCAGAAGTCGATGAACTCGTTGTGGTAGATGTACTCGTCTCCGAGCTTGCCGAAGCCGTGTCCTCCGGCCTCGTGCTGGATGACGCCGCGCGTGTCGAGCGGATAGCCGTAGGTGCTCAGGGGGCAGAAGGCGATGGCCGAGCCGTCTTCGTACATCTGGCAGATGCCGCCGTAGTCGGTGCTGTTGGGCACCATGATGAGGAGCGACTCTTTGAGGTTGTCGCGTGTGACGGTGGTGTTCATGTCGACGGCATACTGGAAGGCCGCGTCGTAGTCGCAGCGCAGTCCGACTCCTCCGGTGTAGGTGGTCTCGAACTTGGCGTAGCGTATGGTGTTGACGGTACCTATGCCGCTCTCGGGTGAGACGGCGATGGCCGTATAGGCGTTGAAGTAGTCGCGGTAGGTCTTGTAGGGTTCGATGGCGAAGAAGTTTTCCAACTGTTCGTACATTGTGTTGAGGTATTTGCCGTCAGATATGTCTTTCGCGTCGAAGCCGTCGCCCAGGAACACGAGGTTGATGCCGCCGCGGTTGCCCTTCGTGGCTTTCTGGAGGGTGATTACTTCGTCTTCGCCATACTCGTAGTCATATTGCGACACGGTGCACTTGGTCGTGTAGTCTTTCTCTTTGAGACGGAACACGATGTCGCCCGTGCGGGGCGCGCTGCCGTGGCTCATTTCGTGGATGGTGAGCGTCACCTCGCTCTTCGTGCTGCCCGATGTGGCCGACAGGCTGCACCAGCTCGGCATTTCGGCCACTTCCCAATCGCCCTCGGCATCAATCACGAGCGTGCGTTTGCATTCGGTGTTGATGGCGTTGGCCAGGTTGGGGCGGCACACAAGTTCGTGGTGTGCGGTGATGCGCTTGAAGTCGCTCCATCCCGCAGCGGCCTGGTACTGCTGTACGGCGGGTTCGGGCACTTCCACGGCGAAGTTGTCTTTGGCTACGCCGTTGAAAGCTCCTATCTGCACGTAAGGAGGCATTGTGCCTTTGCAGACAATACTGCCGATGCCGAAACAGTTTGCAAAAGCTCCGCCTTCGTCGCCGTATTCGGCTTGGTAGCGTATGTTCTCCAGTGCTTCAGGGAATACCAATCCTTCGATGCTTCGGCAGTTGGCAAACGCGCCTGCACCAATGGTCTGCACATTTTCCGGGAACTCCAATATGCCCATCAGTCGCCAGTTGTTTCTGAAAGCGAAGTTTCCGATGGTGGTCAAGTTCTTGGGAAGCTTCAATTCGCCGGAGAAGTCGCAGCCGTCGAAAACTCCACTTCCAAGCGTTACCAGATTCCTAGGTAATACTAATTCACCTTTTAATGCACTGCCTGCAAAAGCGTTGGGCAATAAGCTGATGATTCCGTCGTGCAATTCCAATGTCCCGTTAAGTCCTGTATTGGAGAACGCTCCTTGCGATATGAATGTTACTCCTTGCGGAATCTCTAAGTTTCCTGTCAGATTCTTGCAGTTGAAAAATGCGTTGTCTCCAATAAACTCTAACTTCTCCGGCAGAATGAGGTTTCCATAAAAACCAGTACAGTTCTGAAACACTTGGTGTCCGATGTACTTTAAGTTGTTGGGCAGTTTCAATTCGCAAGTGAAGTTGCATTCATTGAATGCCCCGCCAATGTCTACAGCTCCACCGCCGCCGATATATTCTAGCGTGGTTGGCAATGAAAGAGTTCCAGATAAAGAGCTACACCATAGGAATGCACTAGGACCTATTTCTGTAACACCTTCGGGAATAATAATGTTTCCTGTAAGGTTCACACAATTACGGAAAGCACGTTCGCCAATGCCTTTCAATTGGTCTGGGAGAACGACTCTTAGCAAAGATTTCTTTTCATCGAAAGCTTGTTTGGGTATCACGTCTGGTTCTGGCTTTTGTTCTCTAGATTCATCCCAGCTTCTGAGTCCAAATACGCCTTCTGTAATCTTTACTTCTTTCATGTTTAAAGATTGCAGCACGTCCATCGAGTCGCGCATGAAATAAAAGTCGTCTGAATTGATTTCCCCCGTAATCTTCAGGTTCTGGAGTTCGCGGAAGTCTTTGTTGGCGGCGATGATGGAGTCGCGCAGGTGTCCGGCCGAGGAGTTGATGACGATGTATTCCTTGGCTGTGGCGTCATGCGAAGCCAGGTCGGCCTCCCACGGCGTGATGGACTCGCCGATGAGTTTGAATTCATATTGTCCCGAGGAGGACTTCTTGTTCACCCGGATGGTGAAGTTGTGCATCTTTCCGGGGTTATAGGTGAAGGTTTCTTCCTTCCGGAACGTGTAGTTCGAGCCGCCCACGGTGATGGCAAACAAGTCTTTGCCGCCCTCCACGCTCTGCGGGACGACGATGGCACGGAACTCGTCGCCGTGTTGGAAGGGGATGGTGCCCGTCTCTTCCACTGCGCCATTGGGCTTCACCACACCATCGGCCAGGCTGATGACAGCCTCGCGCACGGTGTTTTTCACCAATACGTGTTTCTCCAGCTTCTCCCACTCGCCGTCGGCAAATCCGTCGCCTTTCTCCAAGGTCACGCGGGCATTGGCCATGCGGTGGTACATCGGCAGGCGGATGACGCGTTCCGTCGGGGCTACTTTCTCGGCTTTGCCCCAGAGGAAGTCACTGGCTTCATAGCCTCCCAGGTTGTCGCCTTCGGCAGCTTTCGCCTGGTCTTTCTCGACAGTGAATTCATAGGCGTTCACGTCGGCCGGAGAGCCGAACGGGTAGTAGCCGTAGATGTCGATGGGTGTGTGGTCGTCTTTCCAATAGACGTCGTAGGCAGAGTTCCATTTGTAGGCCGCTTCGTCGAAGGTGTGTTTCACGTTCGTGCCGCGGTTGCCTGTGTTTTGAAGTATGCCGGGCGTGTTTCCTTCGTAGTCCACGATGTAGACGCCCATCTCGTCGCCGTCGCAGAAACCGTTGTCATTGACACGGCTGATGGCGAGTTGTTCGATTTCGCCCGAGAGCGTGATGGGCATTTGCGCCGGAGTCTTTGCTCCGAAAGTATCTTCGTCTTGGCAACTGCTGAGCATGCCTGTCAACAGGGCCAGACTGAGGACGCAAGTATAAAGTTTGTTTTGTTTCATATTCGTGTGTATATATAATAAGGTATAAGGAGATAAGCTCATTCAGCCACGCCGCCGTGGTCGACACCGTCATCTTCCCAGCCGCCTATGTCCACATTGACGCCGCTGTTGGTCTTGCTCACGGTGATGGTGAACGTGTGGCGTTTGCCTGCTTCGAAGGTGAATTCCGGTGTGTTGTCACCCTGCGTCAGGCGATATTCCTTGCCGTCGACGGTGATGCTGACCAGTCCTTCGCGCTGCGCCGTCTGCGGGGCGATGATGGCTTTCCACGAATCGTTTTCTTTTAGTGGCGTGACAGAAGAGGCCTCGCCTTTGAGGCTGACACTTCCGTCAGCAAGGTCGACAGTCGTCTGTTGCCTAAGTCCGTTCAGACGCACACTGACATTGGCCGCAGCCAGTGCCTCCTCCGTGAAGCCGTTGCCAGCTTTCACATGGATGACAGCTGCGCTGAACACATGGTGCGCCGTGATGTTGACGGCCTGTTCGGTGGGCGATGCGCCGGCTGTCTTTCCCCAGAGGAAATCTCCTTGTTTGTAGGCCGCTTCAGTCGATTGGTCCGTCGGGATACCGATGGCATGGGCGTGGATGTCTGTCACGACGGCATACGGATAGTAGAGGTAGAAATCCGCTTTTGTGTTATCGTCGGTCCAGTAGAGGGGTGTGTCGGGCGTCCATGTACTGTCGTAGACGAAACGCAGGTTGTCGGCGTGGTTGCCGGTCGGTTGCAAGGTCCCGGCTGCCCCGTCACGGTAGTCGACCATGTAGATGCCCACAGCGTCGTTTTTTTCAAAACCGTAGTCTGTCGCTCTTGAAGTGACGGCTGCGTCGACTTTGCAGTTGAGTTTGACAAGCAGTGGTTTGTCAGGTTCCGGAGTCGGAGGCAAGATGTCTTCTTCTTGTCCCCCTCCCGAGGAGCAGCTTCCCAGGCCGATGGCCAGGAAGGCGAGGAGTAGAAAATTCGTTTTCATAATGATTCAGGCTCTTTTGTTTTTCTATGGCAAATTTAAGAAACAGGACGCAATTTTATCAACTTTTTAATGGTTCAAAACGATTCACGCTTGAGCGTTGAGGCGACGCAGGGAGGAGCTTTTCCCAGCCCTTAACTCCGCCCGACCTTACCCTCTAGTCCGTGGTCGGGCGGAAAGGAAGGCGTGGTCGGGCGGAGTTAAGGGCTGGGAAACGGTGGATAAAGGGGGGTGCAGAGAGTCTCTATTTCAAGCGTTTTGGCCGGTATTTAAATAAAATGGTTAACTTTGTGGACGAACATCTAAACCGAATGTTATGAACCGACTTTATCCGATTGGCATACAAAGTTTTGAGAAAATCCGCGAAGGCGGCTATGTATATGTCGACAAGACCGCGCTGGTTTATGAATTGGCACATACGGGGATTTATTATTTCCTGAGCCGTCCCCGCCGGTTTGGAAAAAGCCTGCTGGTCTCGACGCTGGAGGCTTATTTCCAAGGGCGGAAAGACTTGTTTGCGGGTCTTGCAATGGATCGTTTGGAGCAGAAATGGACGGTACATCCGGTGTTTCATCTGGACTTGAACGCGCAGAAGTATGAGTCGCCCCAAGACTTGGAAAACATCTTGAACGACGCGCTTTCGAAATGGGAAAAGCTCTATGGGCATGAAGCCTCGGAGACGTCGCTCTCGCTGCGCTTCCGCGGAGTCGTGGAGCGTGCGGCGGAAAAGACGGGTCGCAAGGTGGTGATACTTGTCGATGAATACGACAAACCCCTCCTTCAGGCCATCGGGAATGATGCCTTGCAGACGGACTACCGCAACACGCTGAAGGCCTTTTACGGTGTGTTGAAGAGCTGCGACCGTTACATCCGGTTTGCCCTTCTGACGGGGGTGACCAAGTTCAGTAAGGTGAGCGTGTTCAGTGATTTGAACAATCTGAGAGATGTTTCCATGACACGGGATTTCGAATCTGTCTGCGGCATTTCGGAAAAAGAATTGCGCACGGATTTCCAGGAAGATGTACAGGCTTTGGCCGATGTCGGGAAGATGACACTTGAAGATGCGTTTCTGAAATTAAAAGAATGGTATGACGGTTATCATTTTGTAGCCAATGGAACTGATATTTATAATCCTTTCAGCTTGCTCAATACCTTTGTAAGTTGTGAGTTCGGCAATTATTGGTTCGAGACGGGCACTCCGACGTTTTTGGTCGAATTGTTGAAAAAGAGCCATTATGACCTTCGCCGCCTGACGGACGAAGTGGCGATGGCCGATTCGCTGACAGGCATCGACTCCGTGCCCGACAATCCCGTGCCTTATCTTTACCAGAGCGGCTATCTTACTATTAAAGGTTATAATAAGGAATTCCAGGTGTATGAGCTGGGTTTCCCCAATAAGGAGGTGGCCGAGGGATTCACCAAATTCCTGCTTCCCAGTTACGCCCATTTGTCTTCGGGCAATTCGGCCTTTGAGTTGATGAGCTTTGTCAAGGATGTGCGTGAGGGCAACGTCGACTCCTTTATGCGTCGCCTCCAAAGCTTTTTTGCCGACACACCTTATGAGTTGGCACGCGATTTGGAGTTGCATTATCAGAACGTGCTGTTTATCGTTTTTAAACTCATGGGTTTCTATACGCAGGTGGAGTACCACACATCGCAGGGGCGGGTCGACTTGGTGTTGAAGACCGACCGCTATATCTATGTGATGGAGTTTAAGCTCGACGGTACCGTCGAAGAGGCCCTTCGCCAGATTGAGGAAAAGGACTATACCCGCCCGTTCGCTTCCGATTCGCGACGGCTAGTCAAAGTCGGAGTGAACTTCAGCAATGCGGTCCGGGGCATCGAGAACTGGAAGTTTGTGACCGATTGACATCCCGACCGTAAACTGCTCGATAAATAACTCGTTCATAGCTAGCTAAAAAAGGACGTTGAAATGTTTGCAGATTAAGAGAAAAGCCGTACCTTTGCAAGCCGATTATTATCTAGACATTGTAAAAGTTTAGACTTAAGCGTGTTAATAGCCCGTGCGGGTGGTTTGCGCTGCAAGAAAAAAGAAGTTTTTTAGTAGTTAACATTTAAAATTTAATTAAGAGTGGATACTTTAAGTTACAAGACCATTTCTGCAAACAAGGCAACTGTGACCAAAGAATGGGTCGTGGTTGATGCAACCGATCAGGTGCTCGGTCGCCTCGGTGCGAAAGTTGCGAAACTGTTGAGGGGCAAGTATAAACCCAACTTTACTCCTCATGTGGATTGCGGTGACAATGTAATCATTATCAACGCAGACAAAGTAAAATTGACAGGGAACAAATGGACCGACCGTGTCTATCTGAAGTTCTCCGGCTATCCCGGTGGACAGAAGCAATTCTCTCCGGCCGACTTGATGGCTCGTCCCAATGGTGCAGACAAGCTGCTCCGTCACGTGGTGAAAGGCATGTTGCCAAAGAACCGCTTGGGTGCCAAGTTGCTGAGCAATATGTACGTGTATGCCGGAAGCGAACACAAACACGAGGCTCAAAGCCCGAAATCAATCGATATCAATTTACTTAAATAATAAAGAATGGAAGTAGTAAACGCATTAGGTAGACGTAAGAGCGCTATTGCCCGCATATACGTCAGCGAAGGTACCGGAAAGATTACTATCAACAAGAGAGATCTTGCGCAATACTTTCCCTCGTCGATTCTTCAGTATGTCGTGAAGCAACCATTGGAAAAGCTGGGTGTTGCTGAAAAATATGATATTAAAGTAAATCTTTGTGGTGGCGGTTTCACCGGTCAGTCACAAGCCCTCCGTCTGGCCATTGCCCGTGCATTGGTTAAGATTAACCCCGAAGACAAGAAGGCTTTGCGTGCTGAAGGTTTCATGACTCGCGATGCTCGTGAGGTAGAACGTAAGAAACCGGGACGTCCGAAAGCACGTAGAAGATTCCAGTTCAGTAAACGTTGATTTAAGTTCATTGGTTTTTTGGTTTATAAGTTTGCAAGCGGCCGGGACGGCAGCTTAAAACTCAGGAACTTAAAGGCTCAAGAACTGAACGGCTTAAACTTCGTTTAGTATCTAAACTGCTGAGACTCCCTAAGAACGAGACTACTCAGTGGTTGGTGAAAACAAAAAAGAAAGTAAACGATTTTAATAAAGAAACAAAATGTCAAGAGTAACATTTGATACACTTTTGGAAGCCGGTTGCCACTTCGGACACTTGAAAAGAAAGTGGAACCCTGCAATGGCTCCTTATATCTTCATGGAGCGTAATGGTA